>Ga0228614_1000525_pt1 | contig 21215 bp, 37 predicted proteins | sample 15DmetaG_FD_190531 | JGI IMG/M metagenome (GOLD analysis project Ga0228614, IMG submission 190531) | Seawater microbial communities from Monterey Bay, California, United States - 15D | ecosystem: Environmental > Aquatic > Marine > Coastal | place: USA: California | collected 2016-10-13
CTACACACAAGTAACACAACAGACACCTGTAAATGAATGTTATACAGTTGATGTTCCAGTATACGGAAATGTACAAGGCGGCGGTGATGCCGCAGGCGGCGCTTTAGCTGGTATGATCATTGGCGGTATACTGGGCAAAGGCGTTACTGGTAAAGATAATGGTGCTGCCGCAGGTGCAGTAATCGGCGGTCTAATTGGTGCTGATAAAGGTGCTAATACCTCAAAACGTGTTGTCACAGGATATCGACAAGAACAACGTTGTGAACAAAGATACATAAATGAACAAAAAACGATTGCAAATCAGTATCGTTTAGTGTATCTTGTAGATGGACATGAGTTTGCATACACTGTAAACAAAGCTCAAGGACGTAATGCTTGGGTTGGACAAACCAAACGTTTTCGTATCCGTTATCAAATGTTAGACTAAGAAAGTATTTAAATGAACAACAAAGTAGTATATGCTAATGAAGCAACCATCACTAGCACACGAACAGGTACAGAAGTTGTAGCTGAAATAGATAACTTTAAATTCCAACAGCACCTAGATGCATTCATCGCAACAAACAAAATACCAATGCGTTGGAATGGTAAAACTTATGTAGGTAATGTAAGCGGTATGGAGTTTACAACAGATGGTCCCAAAGAGTCAATCAAATATACACGGAGGTAATTATGAGTATGCATTTAGTTGGTCCATATATGACCACAACAAAGTATAATCGTAAACAGAAAAAGCCCAATGCTAAAGTAGCAAAAGCACAAGCTGAACATGAAAAATGGTTACGCAAACAAGGTGTGCATCCTGAACAATTAGAAGAAAAGAAAGCAAAACGTGGAAATGTTATTACTAATACTATTCCTGATTATCGTGCAAATGCCTGTAGCATTCCTACTAGTGACAAAGTTGCAGGACATGGACCTGCTAAAGAAAGTATGACATACAGTGGCGAACGTCAGCTACTAGGTATTGCTACAATGCACAAGTCAAACATGGTACCCGTATTTGCTGATAAAAAAGAAGATGCAAAAGATATTGCGAGCATGAGACGATAATGAAATGGTGGGACTATCCAGTTTGTTTATTTTTTGCTTTTCAATTTTGGATGAGCATCTTATCTTTTAACTTGATTTCTTTAGCGGTTATGTGTATACTATGGTTACAATATGAGGAGTTTAGAAAACGTGGCAATTCACGCAATGATTGATTTAGAAACGTTGGACACCAGTCCACGTTGCACTGTACTAACTATTGGCGGTGTTAAGTTTAATCCACATACATTAAATGAACCTCATAGCGAATTTTATTTTCGTTTGGACTTAGACGAACAAGATAAACTTGGACGCACAGTTACAGACGATACTATAGAATGGTGGGCCAAACAAGATCCCAAAGTAAAAGAAGAAGCCTTTCGAGAAGATGATAGAGTCGGGCTGAAACATTTCCTAGACCATTTGACCAAGTGGATGGTAGGTGTCGATGTATTATGGGGTCATGGATATGGTTTTGATGTTACTATTGTAGAAGATATGTATCGTCAATTGGCTACACCCATTCCGTGGAATTTTTGGCAAGTAAAAGATGGTAGAACATTCTTAAGTTTATTGCCCAGCGATCCTCGCAAAACTATGCAACAGGATCTGCACAATGCTCTTGCTGATAGTTATTATCAAGCAAAAGCAATACAAATAGCATATGCTAAATATGCTGAGTGGACTAACGGTTCGACCCACTATAAAGACTCCGCACCAACCATAAGTCAGGGAGTTTAATATGGCAAAATATCAATCAACAAAAACATACGGGCATAACATTGGACTAAGTGCAGTGTTCCGTCAACCACACGCAGATCATTCACATTGTAGGTTCTTGCATGGATATAGTTTAGCATTTAAGTTTACATTTGGTTGCGATAGTTTAGATCATCGCAATTGGGCTGTGGACTTTGGCGGACTAAAGCCACTAAAGAAATGGTTAGAAGATACATTTGATCACAAGACAGTAATTGATCGTGAAGATCCATTCTTGTATAAGTTCGCAGAACTTGAGAATATGGGACTAGCAGAAATTACAGTGCTAGATGGTGTAGGTGCAGAGAAGTTTGCAGAACATGCTTGTAAATTTGCAGATAAATTAATACGTGAAGCAACAGACAATCGTTGTTATTGTGTGAGTTGCGAATGTAGTGAACACGGAGCGAATAGTGCAATCTATCACAACGAATGATTTAGAATGGTGTGCTAACTGGACACAAGACAATAGATATTATTGTACTATGTTTATAAGAAGCAAACGATATAGTAAGCCAAAAGGTTTTCATAAATTACTTGAAGACCTTTTTGGCAATGACTATGGTGCGTTTAGATACGACAATCATCGTAACGGATATGAATGCTGGTTTAAAAGTAAAGAAGATATGTTAACATTAAAGTTATTGGCTAGAAATGGATACTGAACAACAAATCATTGAAAAATTAAAAGAAGTATATGATCCAGAGATAAGTATCAACATATATGATCTTGGGTTAATATACAATATTGACATTGATAATTTACCTGATGTCAAAATCACACACACATTAACAAGTGCGTTTTGTCCAGCGGCAGACGACATTATTGAAGATATCAGAAGTGCTACACTTAGTGTTGATAATGTAAACGATGTTGATGTAATTACAACTTTTGATCCTCCATTCGGACCATGGAATATGAGCGAGGATGCAAAACTAATATTAGGAGTATGGGAATGAAATGGATTAAACAAATCTTTGGAATCAAAGATGACACTGTAGAATTAGATGACAAATTTACTAATGCAAGTGCTACTAGTGAACTAGTTGTTAAGCCTAGGGTTGAACAATCGAATAGCGATATGCAAACAACAGCTAGTCTAAATAAAATGACAAAAACACAAATTGATGAACTAGCAAAAAACGCACTAGGCGTTGAATTAGATAGACGTAAAAAGAAAGAGACAATGATACAAGATTACCTGTCAGCGCAATCTGAGGTAAAATGACATACATTGTAAATGACGCTTGTATCATGTGCAAGCACACAGATTGTGTTGAAGTATGTCCTGTTGACTGTTTTTATGAAGGCGAAAATACTCTTGTGATCAATCCAGTTGAATGTATTGATTGCGGTGTTTGTGAACCTGAGTGTCCGGAAGGTGCTATATTTCCTGATACTGCGCCTGAGTCAGAAGGATGGGTAGAAATTAATCAAAAGTATGCAGACCTATGGCCTGTTATTACACAGAAAAAAGATCCAATGCCTGATCATAGTTATTATGGTCCTAAAAATGGCTCGTGGGATCCAACTGAATCAAAGACACATTTACTAAGTGAGAAGCCAGGTGAAGGGGATTAACTCATAAATACTCCTATAAGAGGAGAAAATTATGACGCAACCAATTCCCTATAGCTATAGGGTAAAAAGCATAGTAAAAATCATTGACGGAGACACATTTGATTGTATAATGGATTTAGGATTTGATGTGTTACTAGAGGCAAGAGTACGTATGTACGGAATAGACACACCGGAAAGTAGAACAAGAGACCTAGAAGAAAAGAAGTTCGGATTACTGGCTAAAGATTGGCTAGGCAATCATCTAAATGACGATATTGTTATATCAACTGAATTAGATAATGAAAAAGGCAAATTTGGCAGAGTACTCGGAACAGTATGGGCAGAAGGTATCAACATCAACGAAAAAATGATCGATGAACATATGGCAGTAAGATATCATGGTCAAGCTAAAAGCGATATCGAAGACGAACATTTGAACAATCGGCAACTACTAAAAGAACAAGGAAAAGTATAATGTTATTGACAGTCACTGAAACCGCAAAAAACTATTTGGCAAATATGACCAAGCAACACGACAAACGTTACGTGAACTTGGCAGTCAAAGGTGGCGGTTGCAGTGGCTTTCAGTATGAATGGACATTCACTGACGAGCCTGAAGGCCCTGTGATCGAAGACATACTAAGTTTAGATCCTATGGCAGAAATGTTTGTGTTTGGATGCACAGTAGATTATGTTAACGAATTAGGCGGCAGTTACCTGACCGTAAAGAATCCCAACGCAACTGCTTCATGCGGTTGTGGGGAAAGTTTCGCAGTATAACGGAGGACTAAATGAAAATTATTACTGGAAGCAGTAACCAGCCTTTTGCACAGAAGGTTGCGGAACACTGTTTTACCGATCTCGTTCCAGCAGAACTTAATCGGTTTAGCGATGGAGAAATATGTGTAGAAGTTCACGAAAACATCCGGGGCAAGGATGTTTTTTTAGTGAATAGCACATGCACTCCTGTAAACGAAAGTTTAATGGAACTATTGATTATGATAGACACTGCCAAGCGTAGCAGTGCAAAAAGAATTACAGCGGTCATTCCGTATTTTGGATATGCTAGACAAGATCGTAAGAGTGCAAGTCGTACTCCTATTACTGCAAAATTAGTAGCAGATTTATTACAGAGAGCAGGCGCACATAGAATACTTACAATGGATCTACATGCAGGACAGATACAAGGCTTCTTTGATATCCCTGTGGATGATTTAACAAGCCGTGTAGTGTTTGCAAAAGATATCAGACGTAACATTAGTACAGAAGAACCAACTGTGTTTGTTTCACCAGATGCAGGTGGTGCAGTTAGAGCTCGTAAGTTTGCAGATATGTTCCACGGAGATATTGCTATTGTAGACAAACGCAGACCACAAGCTGGCGTATCAGAAGTAATGGCACTGATTGGTGATGTGAAAGACAAGCATGCAATCCTAGTAGATGATATTGTAGACAGTGGCGGTACATTGTGCAAAGCGGCAGAGGCTATCTTAGATGCAGGTGCGCTAAGTGTTCGTGCATACATCACACATGGTGTACTAAGCAACGGTGCAAGTAAAAAGATAGACTCTAGTAAACTAGAAGAGCTAGTAATCAGTGACAGTATTCCTTACAAAGGCACAAGTAAAAAAGTGAGACAAGTAAGTCTAGCACCTTTGTTTGGTGAAGCAATGCGTAGGATTACTAACGAAGAATCAGTGAGTAGTTTATTCCAATGAAAAGATTTATAGCAGCAATGGACCACAGTGGTGGCAGTAGTCCTGGCGTACTAGAGCGTTACGGTTATACTGATGCACACAAACTACCACATGAAGTAGTAATGGATGATATCCATTTGATGCGATTGCGCATGGTGAATCATCCAGACTTTAATAGTGAAAACATCAGTCATGCAATACTGTACAAAGACACAGTAGACAGAGGCATGGTTCCTGTATTAGAAAACAAGGGTATTAGAGCTATTCTTAAAATAGACAGTGGTTGTGAAGACAATGGTTATCTAAAATACTTTCGTTGGGACGAAATGATACAGTATGCACTGGACAACAATTGTGTTGGTACCAAGATGCGCAGTATTGTAAAAACACATGGCGCACTAAACATGATTGTGGATCAACAGTTTGCACTTGCTAAAAGTATAAGTGACGCTGGATTGTTGCCTATTGTAGAACCAGAGATTCCTATTGACCACGAAGACAAAGCAGAGTTAGAAAATTTATTAAAAGAAAAACTATCTGAACACTTGAAAAAATTTGAAGGACGTTGTATACTAAAACTAACACTACCAGATCAACCAAACTTGTACAAGGATCTTACCATGTACAATAACTTGGAAAAACTAGTAGGGTTAAGTGGAGGATATTGTACTGTTGAAGCATGTAGACGTCTTTCACAAAATGATCAAATGACTGCAAGTTTTAGTAGAGCACTCAGTGAAGGACTAAACATAAATCAAACAGATGCGGAGTTTAATGCTAAGATGAAACAAAACATTAAGATGATAAAAGAGGCAATATAATGAAAACAACACCAACTCATGGTATGCCGTTTGAAATGTATCAAGCTATACAAGCTAGCCAATATGGTCATCCTAATGTATATCCCAACAGCGAACATATTAAACCGCCAATGGAAAAAGAACGTATACGTGTAGTAGAGCAAGCAACTAGAACTGAGATAAAACTTGCACAAACAAAAGCAATTGAAGAACGTTATCAAGAAATACAAGCGTTACGAGATCAAGCAAAATTAAGATATGAAACTGGCTCAACTACAACAGTAGGCGAGTTTATAGATATAGAGGTATAAATGTCACAAGTAGATTTAAACAAATACAAAGACTTTGTAGAAAAAGTCACCAGCGATCAGTCAAATGATATTACAAAAGCAACTGAAGCAATGTATAACTTAGAAAGCTCAGGAGTAAACATTAGTTTGTTACTTACAGGTGCAGTAGGCATGAGTGCTGAAGGCGGAGAGTTTATGGAAATTGTAAAGAAGTGTATCTTTCAAGGTAAGCCATTGGACGAAGACACACAATTTCATGCTAAACGTGAACTAGGTGATATTATGTGGTATTGGATTAATAGTTGTAGAGCATTGAATTTAGATCCAAATGAAGTAATTGCAGAGAATGTAAACAAACTTGAAAGCCGTTATCCAGACGGTAGTTTTGATGTATATTACAGTGAAAATAGACAGCAAGGCGATCTCTAATATAAGTATAAACGTCAGGATTAGTCCTCCTGGCGTTTTATTGTGAGCGACGGGGTAAAGCCGTCAAGCAAAGGAGAACAAAATGGAACTACTCACTATGTGGAGCCTTATTGGCTTCCTGCTTGCTGCCTATGCAGTTATAGCAAACGATTCAGTACAAACGCTCGGTACATGGATGGCATCAAACAATGAGCGATTCAACTATAAAGTATTATGGACAGCCGCTTCGGCTGTTTTATTATATACACTCTGGTATGGGTGGTATATGAATGGAGGCGATATCAGTTATGGTCGTCTAAACAAAATACCTTTCCAAGAAGTACAATGGTACCATGCGGCAGCACCTGCTATACTTGTGTTGCTAACACGAATGGGTGTGCCAGTTAGCACAAGTTTCTTAGTGCTAAGTGTATTTGCTAGTACCTTTGTGCTAGAGAAGATGCTTATGAAAAGTATCATGGGATACGGTGTTGCAGCCGCATTTGCATATGCAGTATGGTTTGCAATACACAAATATTTTGGCAAATGGTATGATGAAACTAAGCCAGTTACAGAAAGCAACAAGAACTATTGGCGCATTGCACAATGGGTAGCAACAGGCGGCTTGTGGTACACTTGGTTATCACATGATATTGCTAATATTGCAGTATTCTTACCAAGGCAAGTACCGTTAGATCTAATGGTGCTTATCTCATTTGTATTTGTAGGAGGCTTGTTCTTTATGTTTAGAGAACGAGGCGGTAAGATACAAAAGATTGTACTAGAGAAACACAACACAAGATATGTACGATCCGCAACATTGATTGATTTATTCTATTGGTTGTGTTTGTACTTCTTTAAAGAGCTGAATGATATTCCAATGAGTACAACATGGGTGTTCGTTGGTTTACTAGCAGGTAGAGAACTTGCAATGGCTACTTACTTTGGTAAGAAAAAAACAAAATCAGTGTTTCCATTGGTTGCCAAAGACTTTGGTAAGATGATGGTAGGACTTGGTGCATCAGTGGCACTTGTATTAGCAATCCACTATGTTATACTACCAAGTGGACTATAAAAAACAGTTGACACGGGCTTCGGTCCGTGTTATATTTTAGTATGTTTTTAAATATAGAAAATTTAACAATCGAGCAACTTTTAGAGAAGCAAATAGAGTTGCGACAAAAATTATCTCAGGCTCAAAGCACAGGAATGATTGGGCCTGCGTCACAAATTCAAAATATGCTAGATCAAATAGGCATTGAGATGCAAGCAAAGAGTCAACTTCAAGCACTTGAAAAAGATCGAGAGCGTAAAATTGAAGAAGGCAAAGACCCAGACGATGATGTGTTAAATATAGGATGAAGATGACTGACCTTAACGAAGTAGTAGTAGACGAAAATGATCTAGTTGAAGGTATGCTACAAGGAAAAAGTGCCAAGTATGTTGTAACCAAAGACGCTGAAAAGATCGATAGCTACAATCATTTTTGTACACTATTTAAGTTTGACGATCAAATCGATTATGAAACACCCGCTGACTCAAGTGATAAGTACAATTATAAAAATGCTGACAATTGGTGGATGCCTGAAGAATACAAACAACTAAACATTGTGGATTATATACTAGGACTTAGTCCGAAAGAAAATTATGACAGATGTTTCGAGGAACTTGAAGAATTTAAAAAACGAGATATGCTTCCAATGCTACAGTTTCTAGTATACATGGTAGACCAACTAAAACACAACAACATATTGTGGGGAGTTGGAAGAGGATCAAGTGTTTCAAGCTATATTTTGTATCTAATTGGTGTACATAAAATTGACAGTGTTAAATACAATTTGGATTACAAGGAATTCTTAAGATGAGCAGAGGCAATCGAACAGCAAGAGGTGTTATGTTAGACATGGCGGCACTTGCTACTAAACACGAAATGACAAGAGCAGTTGGCAATGTGCCAATGAATGCTAGAGGTGACAGACTTAATCAAGATGGCACTGTGAGAGTAAAAGCAGAAGAAATTGCAGTTGCACATCACAACATGCAAGAAGCTCCTGCTAATACGCCTATTAGCGATCCAAAACCAATACAAGCACCTATACAAGAACCAGAAGAGTTTGCAGAGCCAGAGGTGCCAGATTTAGAAGAACAGTTTACGCAAGAGCCGGAAGCAGTAAGTAAAATTACTAGAACCAGAGATGACGGAACAAAATACGTGGAAATTGAATACGACGACGGTAGTATAGAAACTATAGAACTCGAGGAATAATGCCCAACATAGAAATAGCTACTTCGCCTACAGGGCGGAGTCCAGAGAATAAATTTTTCTTTGGAGAAGCAACCAAACACTTGGATCTTACTAGACCTAAGTATAATAAAATTGGTCTCGAATCAGACTACAGAGACTTTTTTGCCATAATGGCACAACAACCAAACTACAAACATGAGTTAGAGTTTACAAGCGTTGGTATCCGTTTTAGGGTACTTACAAATGATGATAGGCATGCACAGTTTGTTCGCAATATGTTTACAGTTGAAGCAACAGACCAAGAGCCAGAATTTCAAATATTACACAACACAAGCGTACAAGTAGATGAACCTAAAATATTTGTACACTTAGACAAAGGCGAGATGCTAATAGCAGGCACAACTTTCTTAGGTGAGATTAAAAAAGGTGTGTTTGGTATTATTAGTTTTATGTTGCCCGACAGTGGTATACTGCCTATGCATTGTAGTGCATTTACTTACAATGATACAACAAACTTAATGTTTGGACTTAGTGGAACAGGTAAGACTACACTAAGCAGTGATCCATCTTATGAACTTATCAGTGATGACGAAGTTGCATGGCATCACGATGGTATTCAAATGATTGAAACAGGATGCTATGCAAAGTCAGAAGGACTTACACCACAAACACATCCAACTATTTTCAATGCAGTAGAACTTGCCCGTGAACGTGATACATTAGTTGTAGAAAACCCAGGCGTATCAAATGCACGTTTAAGTTATCCACTTGATTGTGTAGAAAATGCACATGCTATTGAAACTAAATTTGATCATCCAGACAACATATTCTTTTTAACAATGGATGCCAAAGGTGTATTCCCGCCAGTAAGTAAAATTACAAACGGAACTATTAGACGTTTCTTTGAAACAGGATATACCAGTCAGATGCCAGGCACAGAAGCAGGCACAAACGAGATTAAACCATTGTTTAGTCCTTGTTATGGGTCACCTTTTATGCCAAGAGCAGTGCGTGAATACAGCGACTTATTAATACAAAAGATTCATGCTAATAATTGTAATGTATATTTGATTAACACAGGTATGGACAGAGACGGTGAACGTTTTTCACTAGACTTTACTAGAGAATGTGTTAAAATGGCAATTGAACAAGGTGCACCTGATAACAGCGATGCATGTTTAGAGATATTAGAAGAATTAATCAAGGAGTAATTGATGAAAAATATAAAAGCAGTTAGACACAGTGTACTGGCATTTTTTGTTAACCCACCAGGTATGGGCAAGACCAAAGGCGGCATTATTACGCTAGACGACGATGGAGATACAACTGGTATCAAAACTCGTTTCTTTGAAGTACACGATGTTGGCAATGATAATGAAGTAACCAATGATGTGAAACCCGGTGACATTGTTGCTGTAGCACACGGACGTTGGAGCAGAGGATTTGATGTAGATCATCCAGAAGGCAAAAAATTATACGCACTAGATCCAAAAGATATCATGGGTATCTGGACAGGAGATAGGAGTGTATTGGAGTATACAACACGATGAACAATGTGATAAATTTCCCCTCAGACTATGGATTTAAAGTTTTGTTTAACTTACCCAAAGACAAAGTAATTGCAATGTGTAAATCAGCAGAAGACGATTTTGATATTGAAATTTCAGACGGACATGGCATAGCATATGTTAGAGCAACAGGCAAAACAACTGCCGCAGGTAGGATTAAAAAAGTTTTTCCTAGTGCTGAAATAGTTGAAACTACACCAATATGAGTTTTACAGCGCACTTAGAATATATATTTCATATAACATGTGTCAATTGCAAATGTTATTTTACCTATGCTGTAATGCAAAAAAACTTTAAAATAGATAGAGGACATTGGTATTGTCCTAAGTGTGGTCAAAAAGGCAATGTCAACGTTCAAGAAGAGATATAAAAATTTTAAACTTTGGTATGTTTGGTTACGTGCTGAAGGAGTACGATTGTATGGTGAAGATCAAAGCGACCTAGCATGGTATGCGAAGTATTCTAGATACAATTGCTTTCGGTGGGCATTCAGTAATAGTGGCACACATAATATAGACGGAACTTATTTTAATGATTAGTATAGGTATAAATGGATTTGGTAGAATAGGTCGTTGTGTGGCACGACACATAATGGATCAACGCAGTGATATGCAAATAGTGCAAATCAATGCTACTGGAGGTAGAGATACAAACATGCATCTGCTCAAGTATGATAGTGTACATGGCAGATATAATGGTGCAATACATGATCCTATACTATGGACAGAAGAACGTGATATTTCACAAATTAAATGGGATAATGTAGATGTAGTACTAGAATGTACAGGTGCATACAATAACGGTGTACAGTGTATACATCATACAATTAATGGTGCTAAAAAAGTTGTTATTAGCGCACCTGCAGATGATTGCAAACGCACAATTGTATATGGTGTAAATCACAAAGACATAGATAAAAATGATCGTATTGTAAGCAATGCTAGTTGTACCACAAATTGCCTTGCACCGCTTGTTAAAATATTAGATACACATTTAAATGTTGTTCGTGGTCAAATGACAACTATTCACAGTTATACCGGTGACCAAGCGACCATTGATAAAAAACACAAAGATCCTTATAGAGCTAGAGCTGGTGGTGTTAATATTATTCCCACTAGCACTGGCGCCGCTAAAGCATTGGACTTGGTTTATCCCAATGTCAAAGGAAAGATCAAAGGCAGTGCAATACGTGTACCAACTCCAAATGTAAGTTGTGTGGATCTAACAGTAGAAGTAGAAAAAGAATGCAGTGAGCAAACTGTAAACGAATTTATGAAATTAAGTGCTAACAACGAAATGCGTGGAATAATTGGATATGATGCACAACCACTGGTAAGCAGTGACTTTAACACAACCAAAGAGAGTTGTATTTTTGCACCAGATCAAACAAGAGTGGTTGACAATCACCTAGTTCGTGTGTTAGCATGGTATGATAACGAATGGGCATTTAGTTGCAGAATGGCAGATGTTGCCGCACACATGATGAGGATTTAAAATGAAAGACATTTGGGTAGAAAAGTATCGACCTAAGACAGTAAGTGAATATGTGTTCAAAGACGAAGCACAAAAACATCAAGTAAAAACATGGGTCACCGATGGTGGCATTCCACACTTGTTGTTTAGTGGTAGTGCTGGTACAGGCAAAACAACACTTGCAAAAGTTCTTATCAATGACTTAGGTGTACAAGAAGCTGATGTACTGCTAATCAACGCAAGTCGTGACAACGGTGTTGATCTTATTAGACGTAAGATCACAAACTTTAGTGAAACTATGCCTTGGGGAGATTACAAAGTAATCTTACTTGATGAGGCTGATTACATCAGTGCAGAAGGACAAGCGGCACTGCGTGGTGTAATGGAACAGTATCATGCAAGTGTGCGTTTTATTCTCACATGTAACTATCCCAATAAGATTATTCCTGCACTACACAGTAGATGTCAAGGCTTTCATATTACCAGTTTGGACACAAATGAATTCACTGCACGAGTTGCAGAGATATTGATTGAAAACGGTGTTAAGTTTGAATTGGACACACTGGACAGTTTTGTTCGTGCAACATATCCAGACTTGCGTAAAACTATTAACAATGTGCAAATGGCAGTTGTAGACGGCGAACTTAAACCTGCAGAGCAAAGTGATCAAGACACAGGTTGGCGTATTAAGATGGTTGACTTGTTTAAAGCAGGACAAGTGCGTGAAGCTCGCAAACTTATTATTGCAAACTGCAGAACTGACGAATATGAAGAGATGTATCGTTGGCTATATCGTAATGTAGAGTTCTTTGGCAACACAGAGGACAAGCAAGACGAAGCAATTATTGTTATTAGAAACAGTATGGTCAAACACACACAAGTTGCTGATCCAGAAATCAATCTAAGTGCAACTTTAATCGAACTCAATAACCTCTAGTACTAATAAAATACTCTGTTTACGCTAAATACTAGCGCAGACAGAGGAGTACTTTAATGGGCGATGCATTCAAATTGATTGCAGATGTTGGTTTTCCAATCGCGGCGGCTGGTGCTGCTGGCTACCTAGTTTTCCTCACAATAAAATTTATCCTCGACGGTGTTACAGGAAGTGTACAAACACTAGCAGGTATCATTAAAAGTTTGGACAATCGTGTACAAACAATGAACAATGATCTTGTTAAAATTGACGCACTTATGAGTCATGCATTAGGAGTGAGACCCAATGTTGATCGTATTGCCGCCAACGAGGGTAAAGATGACGCACGTAAAGACTGAGGAGAGAAATTATGATGTGGGTAGACTATACAATCGACAGCTTGCCTGGCGGTAAAGGCTTTACAGTTAAAGGTGACTGGGAAGGCGAAGTCATGGGAAAATTAGCAGACGGTAGCAGTAAAGATAATTGGTTGTATAAACCAGGAGATCGTTTTATTGTTAACGAAAGCGGTTGGCTTATTAGATGTAATCCAGAAGACGAAGCTGCAAGAGCATCTGATCAGGAAAGTTAATGAGTCAGTTTGCTGACTGGGTTAACCAGTATGGATTTCCTATTGTTGCGGCAGTAGGACTTGGATATTTCATATATTATATTTGGGTATGGGCAACAACAAAGGTTAAACCTGTGATAGGCGCAGCCATGGGAGATTTAATAGACCTAGTGGACAGAATAAGAATGTTAGATAACGATATGATACGTCTAACACAAAAGTTAAACAGCGTATTAGAATTTAAAGAAGAATATGAAAAGATGACAGGCAGAAAAATGGACATCGATTTAGACGATATCGAAAACCAGAAAGTGAGAGACAATGACAAAAATACTAGAAGGAATAAAGGTAGCTGAAAAATTACCAGCAGATTATCCAATGGTAGATGGTGTATCTGATGCACCATTACACACCAATCAATATGAAGCAAACAAGCCTATTAGGAAATTTCTAGAAGGTAAAGAATATTTGCTCAAGCAACTAATAGAAAAACTTACTTCGTAGTTGCAATAAAAACACCATTCCAATCAGAGGGTAGATCCTGCGTTTTCATATATTCGCAGCGTTCTATCCACATGTCGTAATAGCCTTGCATCTTGTGATCAAAATGATCATGTAGCATACGGCACTTGTCGATGGCATCATCGAATCGTTGTGCTTTGTAATCTTCATGCATTTGTTCGTGTTTCTTTTGCGCACTTCGCCAAGCAGGATATGGTTTATCCAATACAGTCCAAATGCCAATGCCTACAGTTTTACCTTTTACTGCAAGATCATCTACTTTGAGATAGAAAAAGTCTGTCCTTGTACGTTGATACGTAGCATCGCCTACTAGTAGTACACATCCGTATTCTTTACATTTGCTTTCAATACGTGCGGCTGTGCTTACACTATCACCTAATACATCATAGCTGTGTCTAAGTGTTGATCCCATTTCACCAAGATACCCAAGCCCAGTGTTAATACCAGCACCCATGCCAACAGGTGGCCTGCCTTCTGAAGTAATTTTTTCATTAAATATCTCCACTGCTTTAAGCATGTCTAATCCACACTGTACCGCTGTACGAGGATGATGTGGATCTTCTATAGGTGCGTTGTGTACGTGCATACTTGCATCGCCAATATATTTAATAACCATACCGTCTGCATCTAGTATAGGTTGTGTAATAGCATCCATATAGCCATTCATAATTTTAGTTAAGCCTTTTACATCATCGCCAAATGACTCGCCTAATGGTGTAAAGCCTCTTAGGTCTGAGAAACAAATACTAACTTCTTTCTTCATACCGTCTTTTATAAGTGCAGGATTTTCTTGTAACAGTCGCACTACTGTAGGCGATGCGTATCCAGCAAATTGTTTTTTGATCTTTTGCTTTTCAAAGAATTCTAATACAAATCTTGTAAACACTGCATGTAATCCGACGATTAGAACTGCAATCACCGGAATAGTACCATCTATTAGATACAAATAGTTGGACCATGCATACCAAACACCATACACAATGCCGCCTGCAAATACAATTAAACTTGTTCCAGCAACCCAATATGGCGAATAGCGTCCAAGTATAACGATTAAAAATCCAATACTAAATGTAGTGGCTAACTCTAAAATAAACGCCCAGTACGGACGAGATATTGTGTCTCCATCCATTATATTTTGTAACGATACAGCCGCAGGCATATAGTTATATTGCCCGCCTTTTGGACTTGCAATTATACCACTGATACCATCTGCGCTTGGACCAATAATAACAGTTTTACCTGCTAGCATATAAAAATGTTCTTCTTCTGCGGCACTAATAGTTTCAAACTGTTTGTTCCATCGCAACCATATTCTTGCGTTAGGATCTGTTTGTATAATAGGATATCCAGGTACACGCATTTTGTCAATACCGCCTGCATTTGATTTAACTTGATAGCTGGGTTCTCCAACAGCAACACGTATAACTTCAATTGCTAGTGCAGGATAAACATCTTCTCCTATACGCATTAACATAGGTAATCGTCTTACTACGCCATCTATCTCTGGTACTGTGTTTAGTACGCCAACACCATCTGCATACTCACCGAACTCAGTTATTGGGCCTAGCATACCTTGCCATTCAAACAAGAACGGAAGCGGGTCGCCTATCTTAGCAACACCTCTAGGAACACCATTACGATTAGCACTGAAACTTCCGTTCTGCGCAATAACAACACCATTGCCATTAATTGCTTCCAAGAGTTCTTGGTCACCGCCTAGTCTATCATATTCACTAAACAGTATAGGCAAAACAATTATGCCTGCGCCTGCTTCACGTAGTTTCCATATAATATCTGCTAATACATCACGCTTCCAAGGCCATTGACCATATTTTTCAATAGCATGTTCGTCTATTTCAACTATAGCAATATCTCTGCTTTGTATAGGTTCATCGTATTGTTGTAGTAGGTCAAAACTTTTGAGTCGTGCAGTTTCTACAACAAAGTTATTGCTGTAGTGAAACGCAGTTACTAACAATACTGTTACAAATGCCCATGCCCAATGTGTTGCAATTTTCATAATTTTACTTATCCTGTTAGTTTTGTGTTACGCTAATACTACATCCGCTAGGGTTAGTACACACACTTGTCATCGTATATGATTTTGCTGAACTACTGTGTTGTTCTAAACTAAAGTTGTATGCTGGACCATTTACACTTGACAGGTTAATAGTTGCACTATGTCCTCCTCCGCCGTGTTGTAGTACATCAACTAAGTTACTGTTACCTGTCAGGTCAAGGTCAAGACTTACTGTGTTTGATTGTCCTTTTTGATATGCTTCAACATTGTTATAGTCTCCGTCTATGTCAACATCCATTGTATGCGCACCATTTTTACGTTGTGATAATTCTACATCATTGGAGTCACCCTCAATGCTTGCAGTCAACTCGTGTGATGCCCAACAACAGTTTGCGGCTTGATCAGTTTGTGCTGAATGAAAGACATTATTATCACCTGTAATAGTTACATATGCGTCGTGGTCTCCGCCCTCAGTTGAGTCAGTGGCGCCATCTATTTGCTTACCTTGCCATATTTTTATGTTGTTATCATCGCCTGTTAATACCAGTCTACCAAAGTTGCTTTCGCCTCCGCCGCCTTGATATCCATCCACTGTGTTGTCATTTCCTATAACAGCAATTTCTGCTTGTTCATACTGTGATCCGTTTTGTGTTAGTGTTAGTGTATTCCTGTCGCCGGTAAGTGGTGTGTTGCCGTAGCCATACACCATATGATTGTTACCGTCTTGGTCAATGACAATAGTATTGTCATCTCCATTTGCTTCAACTACAACTAAGTTATCATCGCCATCTTGTGTAACTGTAATGCTTTGATCATAGTCGCCGCCATTGCCAACTTCAGCCATAACATAGTTGTCGTCTCCTGTTTGTGTAACATTAAGTACACAATTATTACCGTGACAGTCTAAGACTACTTCATTGTCGTTGCCTGTTTGAGTTGCGTTACTAACACCGTTGCCAGCAGACGTATAAACTTTTACAGCATTACGATCACCTGTTTGTGTGTATGTTGAACTAGTATTGTTGCCATTGATAGTTGCTTTGCCGGTACCGCCTGACAGACTACCAATTGTATTATCTTCGCCGTCTTGTGAGATAGTCAAGTCAGTATTATTGCCAACTTGGTTTATATAGATTTCGTTAGCACTAGTAGGTGCGCTGAGTAATAGTAATACTGTTGTTATTACCAACCCCGACATTATATTCATAAAATGTCCAATCCTGTTGTTGTAAATCTAATACATAACCGTACAGTGTACTTAATCGCAATTGAAAAAAGTTATCTCCGGCATTGTCTTGACGCCTCACAATATGAGTGTCATCTTGTAGTTCATAAAATATTCCAGATTTAAGATCTAGTCCTTCCTTCTTCACAGTAAAAAAGGCTTGGTTTTGTTTAAGCAGTTCGTCTTTAAAAATTTCCATAAGTGCAGCATTGAGTTGATCTAGCATGTCATATAATACATCTGCCAACATGTAGTCTGTTTCATCTAGTTGTGTTTTCCAAATGCCTTCGATACTGTCAGTGAGTGCATCTACGTCCAATGCATCAAATTCTAAGAAGTCTAATCCTAAAAAATCGAACATTTTTCTTCGTTCTAATCTTATTTGATCTTCTTCTTCGTCATATGGTTTCTTTTTTCTCAGTATTAATAATTGACTTATCATCTTTTCATCTAAGTCTAGTACCAATGGTTTACTAGGAGCTTGACTGCTTATGCTTGTAATGGTAGTTTGAAATGCTTGATTCATTATTACAAACCCTGCATCAGTTTCTACTTCAATCTCTCCTGTGTAGCACATACCCTCTTCGTCACAACTAGGTAACAGTGTAATCATACTGCCGCCTACTTCGTCAACAACCATTACAAAATCAGTACCACGCACACCAATAGTTGCACTAGGTGTTCTGATCTTGACATTTTGTTTGAAGTTTTTTGCTATTTGCCCGCTGGCATATCTCACAGTACCAATGGTAGCACGTAGTCCTAGTGCGGCTTTGCCATTGGCTGGATCATATACAAACTCGTCAATTAGTAATCTACTATGCTCAGTGATATCAACACGGGTTTCGTCAATGAAGTCAATCTGCATTTGTCCTCGAGCAGTGACAGCCGTATCCATGCTCATCACACCAACACCTGTATCACCGTCGATTACTTCATTGTTTCTTTCTAGTACACCACTGCCGCGAATTTTACCTATTGCACCCGCATCAACGTTCGCTAGTGCTATAGTTGGCAGTAATAAAAATATACTAGTCAGTCTGGCTAATAGTGACATCTTGATCATCGCCTGTAAAGGTTGCGTCTACTGTGTTGTCGTTTACACCGCCTTGTGTAATATCGTAAAACCCGCCACCGCCAGTTACTGTTAAGTTAACTGTGTGTCCGTTAGTACTTCCGTCACCATCTACATCAAAGGTAAATTCGTTTCCTGCATCACCTGCTGTACTGTTAGTTGACAAGCTAGTACTATTGTTTGATACTACTGTAATTGCAGCACTTTCACCGTCTACTACGGCATTAACAATGTTATCATCACCTGTTACAGTAAATGCTATTGATGTTGCGTCAGCATCTGCTGATTCACCTATATCGAAATCATATGTGTTGTCATCACCTGTTGTGGTTATGTTTAGCGTTACAGTTTCACAGTTACCTGCACTTGCACTACTACACTTTAAATCAACAGTGTTGGTATTTCCTGTAAATGTCCATGTACCTGTGTAATTAGCACCTTTAATAACTGCTGCTATATCGTTGTTATTGCCTGTTTGTGTAATAGCAAAAGTCATGTCATCTCCATTTAGTAAGACATCTGTTGTGCTATCACCAAAATCGTTACCAGAACCATCTTGTGTAATATCTAAGTCTAGACCATCACCAACTTGGGTTATATAAATCTCATTTGCTAATGCAGGTGTAACTAACAAAATAAGTAGACTGCTTAAAATAAAATTTTTCATATTGCGTTCACTCTCTATTTGGTTAAACTATTGTTGTCCGAACTGTTTGAATTTCCAATAATTTTTTCTCTCGCCTTCATAGATCATTTCAACCACCCCTGCTTCTATTGCAGCTCTCACTGCATAGTTCACTGGTTCATTGACACTCCAACCAATTTCACTTTCAACAATCTTGGTACCAAGGTCTAAAAATTTAAACACATCTGTACCTGATCTATAACTAGCAATAGTTTTTTCTGTGGCAACACTTAACATTACTCTACCTGTGCTAACACTTACTAATCTAATTACTACGGTCACTGTATCTATTCTATATTCGTCTTGCATTCCTATTCCAAGGTAACGTGCTCCTGCACCTCCCATTGCAACGTTACTGTCGTATCCAACAATACCGCCTTCCAGTAATAAGCCTGCAAACAACATAGGCTTGAGCGGAGTAGGACCAGTCGATTTTTCTTTTTCATACACTTCTCTGGTGTTACGTATTAATTGACGTTCTTTGACCAAGTTATCTAAACCAACTCTTTCAACTACATCAAACCAGCTTGCGCCACCTACATCTTGTAGTGCTTTTATTACCCATACTTCACTGCCTTGCGTTACTGCACTACTCAAGTTCGCTAATCTATCACTGGGTTTACGTTGTCCGGTTTTATCCATAAAATTGTAAACAGCGATAGTTATCTTTTTACCATCCAGTTCAGGCACAGCATCCAGCCGCATCTGTTCTGGACTACTTTGTAGTCTAGCAGGTCCTGCATTATCTTTAATGCTCTTAGCTGCATTGTAGCCAGAACATCCAGATAAAGCAATAAAAGTGATTAATATTGCTAATTTTCTAATCAAAAGTTAAAGTCTCCCGCACCTGGAATAGTTATTTCTGTGTAGCCATCTGGGCCATCTACAATCAATGTAATATCGCCTGACGTTGGGTCTTTGCTCCACGTAATAGTATTCCCTTCTACTTCTGCTGTACCTGTGTTGCTACATGTATCTCCACATTCAGCAAACATGTTGTCCACCATTTGTTTTGATAGTGTAGCATAGATACGTGATTCTAAATTGCGTATAAATTTGTTTAATACACTATTATCTAATTCACGTTCTATTCTAGCAGCTTCAGCTTCAGCTTCTTTACGGAGGTCTTCTTGTCGATTAAACTGTAATTGTTCTACGCTAAGTACATGTGTACTGTAACCATTGCCGTAGTGAAACGCAGGACTTTTAAAGCCCCAAGTTAATTCAGCTACTGCACACGCAGGCACCAGTATAAAAAAGGCACATATGGCGTATAACAATTTTTTCATAGTCACTCTCCGCTATTATTTATAAATAGGTGTAAATATTTTTACACCAATAGGTAAAAAAATGCGTATTTTATACAACTATTTATCGAGGAAAGCATGGAACCCAAACATCTGAAGCACATTATTATTAAAAGTGAACAAGAACGAGAACGAATGAAGCAAGAGCAAGATGCTCTTTGGGAAGCACTAGACGTGTTTGACATTGTAAAAGAAAACTTCCCAGAAGCACTACACGAAAGACTTGCACAGGTTGAACAAGATGCAATTGTTGATGCATTGTATAAAACACAAGGAAATCAAAAACAAGCGGCTGAAAAGTTAGGTATGGGTAGGACTCTTCTTATACATAAAATTAAAAAGTATAATTTAAATATGAACGTATTTAAAGATCCGTGATTACCATCTGCCCTGCCCTAGTCCTATGATCCAAATAATAAAACCAATGATCAAAGTCATTCCGGCAGCAAGGGTTAACCCAATAATCCATTCTAGGATTTTTTGTTTTCTTTCTTCTGCGGCGTAAACTGCCGCTTTACGTTCTCGACGCATTCTTGCTTCTATTTCAACAATTTCTTTCCATGCTGAAGGTCCGTAAAATAAACTAATGTGTGAACGTAATTCTTCACGCATTTCTTTTGCCTTTTGTTGGTGTCCCCAAACTTCGAGGGCATTTTGTTCAACTTGACTTGCACCAAATATCTTTTTAAACATTGGTGGATTTTCTGCTTGTCTATGCGCAAAATCTAAGTCACTCATTGCGCCGGCCCACTGTTGTAGTGTGCCTGCCATATCATGTAAGTTTTTGCCTGTGTCTATAGCTGATTTAATACCGCGATATGCCGCGGTTGCCATACCTATTGCTGAAACCGGATCTATCATACTTGTCACTCTCACTCATGTACTAATAGTACTATACGTATTTAAATACGTAATGTGAAAAATAAAGCTGATATTTAAAAAAAAGGTTGACAACCAAGACATCTTAGTGTATATTAGTAGTATAAGTTAAACAAATAGAAAGATTACAACATGTCAAATTATGCAACATTACAAGAATCAATTAACACTGCAACTTTCGATTC
>Ga0228614_1000526_pt1 | contig 21212 bp, 18 predicted proteins | sample 15DmetaG_FD_190531 | JGI IMG/M metagenome (GOLD analysis project Ga0228614, IMG submission 190531) | Seawater microbial communities from Monterey Bay, California, United States - 15D | ecosystem: Environmental > Aquatic > Marine > Coastal | place: USA: California | collected 2016-10-13
GAAGTTTTCAAGTGCGTGATTAGTAATTTCAATCACATCGATATCAACTTCTTCTAAAGCAATTTTTCCTGCATTTATTTTTGATATATCAAGTATATCATTTATTAAAACTAAAAGAATATCTCCCGATCTTTTTATAATGTTTAATTGATTTAAAACTTCGTCATTAATACTTTTATTTTCAATCAATAGTTTTGTAAAACCAATTATTCCATTTAATGGTGTTCTAATTTCATGACTCATGTTTGCTAAAAACGCTTCCTTAGATTTCGCTATCAATTCGGTTTGGTTTTTAGATTCAATTAACTCTTTTTCTCTAATTCTTTCCTTGGTAATATCTCTTCCATAAATTGTAATACCAATTATTTTAGCATTATTTTCGATTTTTATAGGGGTAAAAGAAAATTGAAAAAGTTTTATTTCATTATTAATAAAGAATTCTTTTTCGAAGGATGTTTTTAATCCTTTAAAAGCTTCTAAATAATACCCTCTAAAATTACTGCCAGTAAAACTGATTATTTTTTCGTTTAGAATTGAAATTCCAGGATGTATAGTTGTATTTTTAACTTCACTTAAAGCTATTTCAAAAGCCTTGTTAAAAGCTATTAACTTATACTCCAAATCAATAGACCAAATCATTCCTTCAACATTATCAATTACAGATTGAATGTTTGCGTCTTTACTTAGTATTAGGTTTTGATTCTTTTCGGATAATTTAAAGGCAATAAATCTAACTATAACGATTGTTGATAATAAAATAGTTGCAATTATTTTATCTATTTCATTACTTGGTGCAAAATATATTGAAATGATAAAACAAATTATAGAATAATAAACATACTTAATTAGATCTCGACTATATTTAAAGACAAATGAGGTTGATATAAAGACTACTAATAAACCTAGGAAATGCGTAAAAGAATATCCATTCTGAGCACCTATGAATAGAAGATGACCATAACCGACATAAACAAAAGCTTTAATTATTTTGTAGAAATGATTAAAAATATAGGTGTTGAGGTATGATAAAATAAGTGATATTACAATTGCTGAAGCAAAAATAATTCTTTGAATAAAATTATCATTTGATTCTGTAAAATTGACAAATGTATTTATGTACCCTATAGAAGGGTATGCAATTACAGTTATTAAAAGAAGTAACCTGTACTTGTTTACCTCTTTCTTTATTTGGTTTAACTTTGAGTTCATTAATTGGAAAACTAATTATTAGATATAACGTGCAATTGTTTTTAAAAGCAATGATTTATCAATAGGTTTGGATATGTAATCATTCATACCTATAGCTTTACATTTTTCTTGTACACCTTTAGAAACATCTGCTGTAACAGCAATTATTGGCGTTTGTGAACTTTTAATGTTTAAGGACCTGATTTCTTTAGTTGCATCAAATCCATTCATTTCAGGCATCATTAAATCCATAAGGATAACATCGTAAGAATTTTTTTTCACCTTTTCTAAGCCAATTAATCCATCGTTTGCAAGGTCTATTATGTAATCTTCTTTCTCTAGTATTGTTTTTAATAAAAGTTGATTAATCATATTATCTTCTACAATTAACAATTTACATTCACTTTTCGCTTTCTTAATCTCGTTATGATTGGAAACTGAATTAGTTGGTAGTGTCAAAATAAAATCATCTTTTGAGTTTTCAAGAATTTTATTAATAAGAGAAAGTAATGTTTCTCCTGAAGTTTTAACATCATCAACTTGCTTTTGAGAAACATCGTTAAATTTATTGTTTTCATTTAATAAATCTATGTTTGCTAGAATACCATTTAAAGGTGTTCTCAACTCATGGCTTATGTTTGACATAAATTCATCCTTTGCTTTTGAAAGTTTTTTTATGTTTTGATTCGCATCTAAGAGTTCCTTATTTTTTATTTCTAGTTCCACTTTTGAAACCATAATACCATTGAGTTCTTCCATGTAGGTATTAATGCCTGCAGAGATAACATCTAGTTCATCGTTGAATTCAGAAATTGGAAAAGGGTCAAAAAAATTCCCAGTGAAACAATGAGTAATGTGCTCAATGATATTTTCAATCCTGATTTTATCATTTTTAAGTTTAGGAGTAAGGATATTTAGCTCATCTATAATTGCGTCTAATGGGTCCTTAATTGTAGAAAAAGGTCTTCTAAATTCATCATCGATTACTTCTTTAAGTAATGAGATTATTTTTTCAATTTTAAGCTGCTTGTCCATAATTTATTTTCAGGGTTAATAAATTCCATTTAATTGGTTAGATTTTTTCAATTGTAGTAGCCAATTAACAGCATCATCTTTTGTTTTAAAAGCTTTTAAAGGTATATCTGCTTTTTTTAATTTCATAAACGTATTTAAAATAAACCTAGATAAGTGAGAAGTAATTATAACAGCTGTACCATGAAGTAATTCTTGTCCATGTTTCTCAGCATAATCGCGAGAATCTTTGGTGTAATTTTTTAAAAGTTTAAAGTCATAACACCAATATTGTTTTTGGTTATCAGAAGCTTCGTGTCTCAATCTAATAAGCTCTTTCAAGTTTTTTAAATTCATATAAGTTTCTTTTTTAAATTCAGAATGTAAAATACCATTCTCTATCCAAAACTTTATAAATTCATTTTGAAAACAATTTTTCATTTATTATGAATATTTAGTAGATTCCTTTTTCCTCGTTTGATTTCTTTATTGTTAACAACCAGTTTACAGCATCTTCTTTTGTTTTAAAAGTTTTTAATGGTATATCTGCTTTTTTCAATTTCATAAAAGCATTCAAAACAAACTTAGCTAAATGAGAATTAATTATAAAAGCTGTTGCATGAAGGTATTCTTGCCCATGTTTCTCGGCATAATCTCTTGCTTCTTTAGAAATAGATTGAATATTTTTAAAGTCGTAACACCAATATTGTTTTTTATTATCAGAAATTTTATGCCTTAAATCTATCATTTCTTTACCAGTTTCAAGATTTAACTTTAGTTTATCTTTAAACTCACTATGCATAATTCCATTTTCGATATAAAATTTAACACTCCTATTTTCAATTATTTTCATATCTAAATACTTAAAGATTCAATTATTTCTAAATTAAAAGTATCATCAAATTTTGAATATGCAAATTTTGAGATTGTATTTGCTTTATATTTTTGTTTTTCAAAATCAGCTGATAAACCGCAAAATACTCTTTTTTTATTTAACATATTAGCACGTTTTATTATTTGAAATACAAGTTGTTTGTATGTGTGGTGCTTTTCATTATTATCTGTATTGATTCCTACAACCATAGGGGAGTAGTGGTTTTCCTCTTTAAAGGACCAGACACACCCAACAATTTCATTAGATGCTTTGAGTCTTAGCTCAATAAATTCCCATTCAGGATATTTGGATATGATGGATGTAATTTTATCAGGGAATGCGAAAAAATTATAAGCATAACTATTATTTTTGATGTTAAGGAATAGCTTATGGTATAATTTAGACTTTTCTAAGTCAATAGAATCAAAATATTCAACTTCAAAATTACTTTCAAGATTTATAGCGTGTTTACGAATATGATACCTGTTCTTTTTTGATTGAATTTGATTTAATAATTCATCATAATTATTCCATAATTTGTTTGAAATAATGTTAGTATTTGGTAGTTGATTTTTTACATATCCATGATTTTCAAGAATTGGGTTAATGACTTTATCCTCATTGAAATCTCTAAACATAATAACTTTTGCACTGACTTCTTTTTTTACCTCCTCTATTCGTTTAACTAGAAGTTCCATTGCATTTTTTAAGAATGGACTTTCTGAGTTAGTATATAAAAAGTCTCCTTCAGCAAAAAGGTTACCCATAATTAAAGTTCTTGAGCATAAATAATATGGATTAACTTTTCTAACTTCTTCAATTTGCTTAGAAATGTTTTCACGAGCAAGCATGTCATCTTTAATGATACCTGATGTAAAATGAGTTGCAATAATTGGATTGTTTTCATTGTCTCTAATTATAAAATAATGAAAATCGAAAGTTTCTTCTACTTTATCATTGTTTTTGTATAATTCTTCAATACATAACATACCTGAGTGAGACCAATTTCCTCTTTCAGCCATTAAATTATTCCATTCTTCTTTATTGATTTCGGAAATTGTATTATACTCTTCTAAAACTATTTTTTCATCTATTTTTTTTGGAGTAATTTTCTCACCTTTATACTCTACATTAAATATTTGGTAAACTTCTTTTATATCTTCGCGTTCTTCTTCTATAGCTTTTGGTAAATGATATGCCATTAAATCAGTGAATAATTCAATATCCTTTTTAGTATTATGTCTTGTGATAGTAAATCTTAATCCAGACTTATCATTCGGTACAACAGGGAAAGTTGCTGTGTTGACATAAATACCTTCGTTTAAAACTCTATGAACAAAATTTCTAGTAACTTTATTTAATCCTGATCCTATGAAATAAATTGGGGAATCTGGAGAGGAAATGTTAGGTAAATTCTTTTCTATTAATCTTAAATTCATAAAATCCATTAATTCCCTTAATTCATTTTGATAAATAATAATATCGTTTGATAAATGAATTTTAGCAGAAGCAATTGCAGCTCCTACATTTGAGGGAGATAAAGGATGAGAATAGCTAAGAGGACCACCAAAAATATCTACTCTTCTATACATTTCAGGGTCTGAAAAAACAGCAGTTCCACCAACACAACCAAACCCTTTTGCTAATGTTGAAATTAGAACAATTCTATCGTTTACACCTATACGGTCATAAATATATCCGGCACCATTTTTTCCTCCCCATCCCATTCCGTGTGCATCGTCAAAATACAAATGTAATTTAGGATATTTTTCTGATAATGATTTCAATATAGTAGTATCGGGTAAATCGCCATGCATGGAATATACTCCATCTGCCATGTACCAAATTCTATTGTATTTGTTGTAATTCTCTTTAATCATTTCCTCAAGCATTTCAAAATTGGAGTGCCTTATCATTTTGACTTCTGTACCTTGAAGTTTCATGTTTTTACATGGGAACTGAACACTAAAATGAACTTGCTGATCAAGAATAATTAAATCATCTGGTTTGATTATTGTGCTTATTACAGAAATATGAGCATTAGATGTAGAGGTATAACAAATTACTTTATTTCCATCAAAAATTTGAGACATTAACTCTTCAAGTTCTTGAATGTAGGTTGGTCTAATGTATGCTCGAGACATTGACAATTGTGTACCAAATTTTTTTGTCAACTCAATTGAGTTAGAAATTAAATCTGGATGTTTTTCTAGTGCTAAATATCCGCACGTTCCAAAATTTAGAAGTTCTTTTCCTTTGATTTTAAAGTTTTTACCATCAAAATTCTTTTCTTCTGAATTTATATGCATTATACCTTTTTCTTTAGCTGAGGTCCATACAGTGTCAACAATATCTAAATAGTTAGAGTGATTTATTTTAGCCATTTTATTTTTAAGTATTAGTTAGAATTGGTATTTTTATTTTGAAAAAACTTTTTTCAGTAAATCAGTCGTTCTAGAAGATGGGTTGTTTCTGATTTCCTTCTCTTGTTGAGCAACTTTGATAAAAAGACCATCAATTGCTTTATTTGTTGAATATTCAACTAGATCTGGATTTAATTTTTTCACTAAAGGGATTTTGTTATATGCGTTAACCATAAGTTCCCAGTTTTTTGTTGCTCCTACTTTATCTAATGATGTTTTGATTATTGGTGTAAATTTAAGTGCTAAATCTGTTCTAGTTGATGCGCTTAAGTACTGTGTAGCCGCATCATCATTACCATTTAAAATATTCATCACATCTTTTAATGTAAGATTTTTTATAGCAACTACAAATAACTCTTTTGCGCTACTTGAAGCATCTTCTGCAGCTCTGTTCATGGATTCTATAACATCGTCAACGAGTTTCCCTTGTCCTATGGCTCTTAGTTTACTTTCAATAACAGATGCTTCATCAGGCATAGGTATTTTTACGGATAAATCTTTCAAATAACCATCAGTTGCCGAAAGTTGGTCTACACCTTTTTCGATACCTTTGTTTAAAGCTTCTTTCAACCCTTTTGCAACTTCATCTTCAGATAAACTAGATGTTCCAGTTTTTATTGGTGATTTAGCTTCTAATCCTTTTTTTAAAGCATTTAATTGAGCATTTGCGTTTAAACTTGAAAAAATTAAACTGGATATTAAAATTATTTTTTTAGTCATGTTTTATTTTATTTAAAGTGAATGTTTAACTATTTTTTCTATTAATTCAGGGTCGAGTAGAGTAGAGGTGTCTCCAAAATTATTTTTTTCTCCTTCAGCTATTTTACGTAAAATCCTTCTCATAATTTTACCAGATCTTGTTTTTGGTAACCCTTCAACAATTTGAATTTTATCTGGCTTTGCAATTTTACCGATTTGTTTTTCAATGGATTGAAGGATTGATTTTTTGATTTCATCCTCTTTTAATCCTTTCTTTGCAATTACAATATAAGCATATATTCCTTGTCCTTTAATTTCATGAGGAAAACCAACAACAGCAGATTCAACAGCATTTTCATTGGTGTTGATGGCATCTTCAATTTCTGCAGTTCCAAAACGGTGACCAGAAACATTGATTACATCATCTACACGTCCTATGATTCTATACATTCCATTTTCATCTCTTTTAGCACCATCGCCTGTGAAGTAGTAACCATCATAATTAGAGAAGTAAGTGTTTTTACAACGTTCATGATCTCCATAAGTTGTTCTAATCATGGAAGGCCAAGGAAATTGAACGCATAGGTAACCTTCTCTTTCATTATCTTTAATTTCAATTCCTTCTTGATCAATTAATACAGGTTGAATTCCAGGTAATGGATAACCTGCATGTGTTGGTTTCATAGGGGATAAATCACCTAATCCAGAAAGCATAATGCCTCCAGTTTCTGTTTGCCACCATGTATCCACTAATGCTGCTTTTTTCTTTCCTACTTTTTCATAGTACCAATTCCATGCCTCTTCATTGATAGGTTCCCCAACAGAACCAATAACTTTAAGAGAAGATAAGTCATATTTCTCCACGTACTCATCTCCACATGATATTAATGATCGAATTGCCGTAGGAGCAGTGTAAAATTGATTTACCTTATATTTATCCACAACTTCCCAAAAACGTCCTGCATCAGGAAAAGTAGGTACTCCCTCAAATAAAATAGAGGTTGCCCCTGATAATAGTGGACCATATACAATATAAGAGTGCCCAGTAATCCACCCAATATCAGCTGTACACCAAAAGACATCGTTAGGTTCGTATTGAAATACATTTTGAAAAGAATATGCTGTATAGACCATATATCCACCGCAAGTATGAACCACCCCTTTAGGCTTTCCAGTTGACCCAGAAGTATAAAGTATGAAAAGCATGTCTTCTGAATTCATTGAAATAGCTTCACAACTAGGAAGTTGATTTTCTATTAACTTGTTGTAATCTTTCTCAAATTCATTGTGAAGAATACTTTCTGAATTTTCAGGGTTTAATACGATTATATTTTGAAGATACTGACACATTTTTAAAGCTTCAGTAACGATGCTTTTTAAATCAACTGTTTTGTTTCCTCTATATAATTCTTTTGAAGTAATTAGAACTTTTGCATTCGCATCATTGATTCTGTCGGCTAAAGCTTTAGCAGAGAAACCCGCGAATATAATGGAGTGAATAGCTCCAATTCTAGCACAAGCTAAAATAGAAACGATTGACTCGATAACCATTGGCATGTATAAGCATACACGGTCTCCTTTTTCAACACCTAATTCTTTAAGTCCGTTGGCAAGTTTACAAACTTCATCGTGTAATTCTTGATAAGTAATTGTCTTGTTTGAAGTATCTGGTGAATTTGCCTCCCAATAAAAAGCAACCTTATTTGGGTGTTTCTTAATATTTGCTTCAAGAATGTTTTCAGTAATATTTAATTCACCATTTTTAAACCATTCAATAGTTGGTGAGTTTTCTTTTTTACTAGAGAATTCCCAATTTAAAGTTTCTGTCCATTTTTTTTTCCAAATAAATTTATCTGCAATGTTGTCCCAAAATTCTTTAGGATTATCACAACTTAATTTATAGTTTGACTGGTAACTTTCAAAAGTATTAATTCTTAAGTCCATATTTTATTCAGTTTTAACCAAATATAACAATTCTAAAGCATTGATTTTGGCTGATAAAGGTATTTATTAATTGATTTTACCATATTTTTTTATAAAAATTGTTTACTTTGAACAAAAAAAAAGATGTCAACTTTCAACAATAAGGTAGTTTGGGTTACTGGAGCTTCTTCAGGAATAGGAGAAGAAATAGTGAAACAGTTAGATAATCAAAATGCAACAATTATATTATCTGCTCGAAAAATTGATAAGTTGAATGAGGTTAGGAGTGAATTAAAGCAGCCTGAAAAACACCTTTGTTTAGCTTTAGATTTAGAGGTTTCTTCCAACTTTTCATCGTTAGCAAAACAAATTGTTGAGAAGTATGGTCGAATTGATTTCCTTTTTAATAATGGAGGTTTGAGTCAACGTTCAGAAGTTAATGAGACACCGATAGAAGTAGATAGAAGAATCATGGAGATTAATTACTTTGGAAACATCGCATTAACAAAAGCCGTACTTCCATATATGATTAAACAAAAATCAGGTCATATAATTCCTATTTCCAGTATTGCAGGAAAGTTCGGTTTTTATTTGAGATCAGCTTATAGTGCTTCTAAACATGCTTTGTTTGGGTTTTATGAAAGTTTACTTCTTGAGGAAGCTAAAAATGGGGTCCATGTAACGATTGCATGTCCTGGAAAAATAAACACCAATATTTCGATGAATGCTCTAAATGGTAAAGGAGATAAACATGGAGTAATGGATCACAATCAATCAACAGGAATGCCAGTTGAGGTATGTGTAAGGGAGCTGCTATTAGCGGTGAAGAAAAATAAAAAAGAGGTTCTTATTGGGAATAAGGAAATTAAAGCTGTTACCTTAAAAAGGTTCTTTCCTTCACTTTTTTGGAAGGTTATAAAAAAACAATCAGCAACATAATCTCATGGTTGATTGTGTTATAATAGATGAAGAACAAAATATTGAACGAACTCAATTGTTAAGTGAGAGCTTTCGTTTCATAAATATTGTGAAATCATATACGCATTCAATAGAAGCAGCAAGGTATTTAAGAAGGAACAAAATTGATTTGTTATTTGTTAATACTGATTTACCAACTATTTCTGGGTTAGATTTTTATAAGTCTTTCGATAATTCTTTTAGGGTTGTTTTTTTTAGTCGATCAAAAAAACATGCTTGTTCTGCTTTTGATTTAGATGCAATAGATTATTTGTTGTGTCCATTTACTGATGCTCGTTTTTATCAAATGGTAGATAAAGTTGACTTTTTCTTTTCAAGTCGACCTTCTAAACAAAAGATAACAAATGAATTTATTATTCAGGTTAGATCTGATCACAGTACATTAAATGTTGATGTAAGAGAGATTATGTTTATTGAGACTTTAGGAGATTATGTGAAAATTCACCTCTTGAGAAAAAAAACGATCATGTCTTTAATGACTTTAAAATCATTAATAAATAAATTACCAAGTGATTCTTTTATTAGAGTACATAGGTCTTATGCAGTTTCGTTAAAGTTTATTGACCTCGTAAGAGGTAAAGTTATTCATATTGGAATAAACGAAATTCCTATTGGGAAAAGTCTTGAAAAAGAATTCTTTAGTAAGTATGTAAAGGAGAATTTTTAAACTCGAATTGATTTACACTATAGTTTTTACAAACTAAAATAATCTTTGAATTTAGTGGATTGACGTCTAGAAATTTCAATTTTATCTTTCGCTCCTTCAATTTCAACTTGTAAACCACCATTGAACCAATTATCAATTTTAGTGATTTTTTTAGTGTTTATAATATACTTCCTATTTGCTCTAAAAAAAACTTCAGGGTCTAACTGTTCTTCAAGTGTGTTTAGAGACCTTAGAATTAAAGGTCTTTTATCTTCGAAGTACACTTTCACATAATTCCCATCTGATTCAAACATTCTAACTTTTGAAAGTACAATAAAATAACATTTTTCACCATCTTTTATAAATATATTGTCCTCTAATTTTAATAGTCGTGATTGTCTATCTTGTACCTTTATTAAGCTTTCAAAATCATCTTTTCCTTCTATTTTCGCAATTGCTTCTTCTAATCGAGATGTTTCAATTGGTTTAAGGATATAATCTAATGCATTTACTTCGAATGCTTTTAAAGCAAACTCATCATAAGCTGTTGTGAAAATTACATGAGGGATTTCATCTAGTTGTTTTAACATATCAAAACCATTAATTTCTGGCATCGATATATCTAGAAAGATGAGTTCAGGTTTAAGTTTATTACATTTCTCAATTCCTTCTTTACCATTCTTAGCTTCATCAATGATTTCTATGTTAAGGTTTTCTTTCAATAAAGATTTTAACTCTTCTCTAGCTAACCTTTCATCATCAATTATAATTGTTTTGATTGTATTCATAATTTCCTTTTTAATGTAATTGTTGATATCACATATTCACCTTCCTCTTTGAGTGTGTAATTTGCTTCTCCATTAAATTGAATAGCAAGTCGTCGTTTTAAATTTTGTAATCCAACTCCTAAATCGGTTTTAGAGGCAATTTTCCCTGAATTTTTAACTGACATTATTATTGTATTTTCATTCTCTTTACAAGAAATGATTATTTCTCCTCCTTCAACTAGGTTAGAGATACCATGTTTTATTGCATTTTCAACGAGCATTTGAATACAAAAAGGAGGAATGAGTATGGATAAACAGTTTTTTGAAATCTCAATTTTGAAATCCAACCTCTCTTCAAACCTTATTTTTTCAAGTTCTAAGTAGTTTTTTACTAAATTAATTTCTTGTTCTAAACTTATTAGGTTCATTTTACCAACCTGAAGCGATTTTCTGAGCAAAGAAGATAAAGCGGTAATAGAGGTTTTTGCTTTTTTAGGTTCTATTTCTACCAAAGCCCTAATACTGTTTAATGAGTTAAATAAAAAGTGTGGATTTAATTGGGTTTTTAAATTATTTAATTCAAACTCATTTTTACTTGCAATTAAGGCTAAGTTACTGATTTCTTGATTTCTTGATTTTGTGAAAAAATGAAAAGTAAAATAAAGTGCATTCCAAAAAAACAATAAGACTGAAATAGATAGGGTAGCATTGAATATCTTTAATATTGAGAATGGTTCATTATTATCAAGACTAAAAAAAACTTCAATTCCTCTTGTTATAACTATAATAAGAAATGAAAAAATAAACGAGCTTATAATTATTCTTGGAATTAGTGGTTTAAGCTTTATTTCTAACCATCCAATTCTAATAAATATTATTCTCATTACGTGAGTGACTACGATAGAAGTACTAATAAATAAAAAAATATCTTGATATAATTTTATATTAACACTTTCAGGGTTTTCAGCGTAAGAAGATAGTACGACAAGTAAGCTATAAAAAAGCCATCCAGCTAATTGAGCTCCCCAATATAAAAAACGTTTTGAAGTCATTTTCTTTTCATAAAAAAAGCTGTTCGTAAAGAACAGCTTTTAAATTTATTTAAGGGATAAAATTATTTTATTTCTGCCTTAGCTTTTTCAAGTTCAAAACACATTTTCACAGCGTTTTTCACATTAACTACACTTCCTGTAACAGATAAAGTTGCAAAATCTACTAATTCATCTGTACCTGGTTTAAACTGTTTAGTTTCTTTGTAAGGAGTCGCAGATTTTAAGATGATGTCTTTAATCTCATTCATTGTCAAAGTTGGAAAGTAAGAAGTAAGAAGCGCTCCAACTCCTGCTACCATTGGTGCAGCCATAGAAGTACCATTTAACTTTTTGTATTCACTTTGAGGTACTGCATTATAAATATCATGACCAGGAGCAAAAACATCTACCATAGTTTGACCGTAATTAGAAAATTCAGCAGCTAATTTTTGTTTTTTGAAACGAGTAGAAGCTCCAATTGTTAAGTATAAGTCTAATTTTTCCTCTTGAAAAGTATATTTTGCAGTTGGGAAGTTATCTTCAACATCAAGATCTAAACTACTATTACCAGCAGCATGAACAAGTAATACTCCTTTTGAGTCAGCATACTTAAATGCTTCATAAACTTCTTTTTGGTTTGGAGAATAGCTTTTACCAAAAGACATGTTGATGATTTTAGCTCCATTATCAACAGCATATCTAATAGATAAAGCGATATCTTTATCGTTCTCATCTCCATTTGGAACAGCTCTTAAAACCATTAATTTAACATTGTCAGCAACTCCGTCACCTCCAAGTTTGTTTCCTCTAATCGCTCCAATGATTCCACCAACATGAGTTCCGTGAAGTGCATCAGGACCTTCAACGTCGTTGTTACCATAATTTATATCAGAAAAATCATTTGGTTTGTCACCAATAATTTCTCTTTCATCAAATTCAGTATTAAGGTGAAAGTCTAACATGTCTGTTATTTGCTTTTTTTGTTCAGCAATAGATTCTAAACTTAACTCACCTGTTAAAATTGCAGTTGCAATTCCTTTTAATTGTTTTTCTTGATCAGATTCAGGTTTCCACTTTTTTAAATCTTTTTCAGTGTATTCTTCTACTCCAAGAATTTCAGCAACCTTTACAGGAACTTTTTCAATCATCATTGGAAGCATTTCATATTGAGGCAAATATTGAGAGTAATTATCAATATCATCTTGAACCTCTTTTTTTACTTTTTCATATAAAGCAAATTCTTCTTTATCGGAATCGTTTATTGTTTTAGGATCAATGTCTTTGTATTTTTTTGAAAGCTCTCTAAGTATTCTAGTTTTTTCAAGAGTTGCTCCGTCTACATGTTCCCCTTCAGTATTTCCAATAAAGTTCCAACCGTGAACGTCATCAATAAAACCATTATTGTCATCATCAATACCGTTGTTAGGAACTTCTTTTTCATTTGTCCAGATTTTTCCTTTTAAATCTTCATGCTCAATATCTATACCTGAATCAATAACAGCAACTACAACAGAGTTTGGAGTTTTATTTTTTAGCTTTTTGTATGCTTTTTCTGTCTGCATACCAGCACCTTTGCCATTGTACCAATTTAAAATTCTTGGATTGACTTGAGCATATAAGATATTATTTAATCCTATTGCAAAAATGGACAAAGACAGTGTAATGACTATTTTTTTCATAATTGATTTTATTTAGTTTTAATGTATCCGCCTAAATGTAAACGCTTGATACACAATTATAATTTTAACATTACAAAATTGTTAAAAAAATGACGATAAAGCAATCTTTTTTAATTGATAGGTTGTATATTTACTTTAAGTGGTTGAAAAATAATGATGAATGGTGTTAAGATTTAAGTTTTTTATTTTGTTTTTAATGATTTTGAATATTTCTCATTCACAGTCATTAAACCCTTTTTATAAACAATTGTTAGATTCCGAGCCAAATAAGGTTTTTGGATTTGCAATTGAAAAATCAGAGGGGTTAAAAAAATTCTTTATTGAAAATGGTATATTAATAAAATACGAATCCAAAACACATTTATTTGTAAATGCTCCTCTAAAGTGGATGGACGATAACTCTAAATCAGGTGTTATACCTCATTATTCTTTTGATCCTATGCAAGCTGAACTTCTAGGGGATACCGTTAGGGCGAGAAGGTTTGTTGATCCGGTTCATCTAGGTACAGGTGGACTTTCTCAAGCATACACTGGAAAGGATGTTGTCATAGGTTTTATCGATTATGGGATTGAAATAAATCATCCAGATTTTATAAGTGCTAATGGGGACACTAGAATATTAAGGCTTTGGGACCAAACAAATGGATCTTCTTTTTCTTCTTATGGTTACGGTAAATTATGGGATAGTACTTCAATTAATAATGGTTCATGTACTTTTCCTTCAACTAATGATCATGGATCAACTGTAGCTGGGGTTGGAGCTGGTAATGGTCTAGCAAATGGCAAAAATAAAGGGATTGCACCAGATGCTAATATTGTATTTATTAATTTAGATTTAAGTGCTGGTTACCAAGCTAGAATTGTTGATGCTTGCGATTATATTTTTAAATATGCTGATTCTTTAGGTTTGCCTGCTGTTGTGAATATAGGTATTGGATCACCTTACGGTGGAGGACATGACGGTAATGACCCTTATACTGAATACGTAGAAAGTTTATTAACTGCTCAAAATGGAAGAATTGTACTTGCTTCTGCAGGTAATTATGGTAATTATGGAAACTACCATTTAAGAGGTGAGGTAACATCGGATACTACATTTACTTGGTTCAAGCCTAATCCTTCATTTGGAAACATTGTTTATTTTGAGATTTTTTCTGATACTAGTGAGTCTCATTTTAACTTTTCCATTGGAGCGAATAAATCTTCGGGTACTTATGAGTTTAGAGGGAGGTCCAATTATCGAGATACCTATGATCAATTAGGTTTATTAGTTGCTGATACAATTTGGAATGGGACAAACATGATTGCTTCTTATCAAACTTATTCAGAATTAGTAGATAGTGCATATCACTTAGAAGTTTACATCGATAGGATAGATTCTGTAAACTACAATTTTTCTTTTTTGACTGAAGGTACATCAGGTAGTTATGACTTATGGAATAGAACCAATGTTTTAACAAATGATATTGTTGAAAATATTCCTTCTTCTTCGGTATTACCTGAAATTGTGAAATACCAACTACCTGATTCGTTAAATACTCTTGCTGCTTATTTTATGAACTCCGAAAAAATAATTTCTGTTGGTAATTTTAATAATAGGCAGTCTTATATAGATTTTAATGGAAACTTTCAGGATTTTACAAGTTTTCCTTCTGGTCAAATTAACCCAACTTCAAGTAGAGGACCAAATAGACTGGGATACCTAAAACCTGATGTTTCAGCAAATGGTAACTTGTCTTTTGCAGCAGCAGCATTATCATCTCTTTCCAATCCAGGCTTATACGATAAGATTATTCAAGATGGTTGGCATTATAGAAACGGTGGTACTTCCATGGCTGCTCCAGTTATTTCAGGAATGGCAGCTTTATACCTAGAAAAATGTTCATCAGCAAGTTTTATGGACTTTAAAAGGGATATTATCAATGCTTCTGATAAAGATGTTCATACAGGACCAACAGCTAATTACTCCTATGGTTATGGTAAACCAAACGCGTTGAATTTAATGTTGGATAAAGATAGTATTTCGATTCTTGGTTCTCCTTATTTATGTAGTTCGTCATTAAGTTTATCTCCGGATATTAGTTCGTTCTTAAGTTTAGACTCTGTCGTATGGTCAACAACTGATAATTCAACTACTTTAAATGTTAATTTACCAGGTTTTTATTCTGCTGAGATATATTATGGAGGTGGTTGTAAAGCATATTCGGATACATTAGAGGTTGTTTCGGTTTTACCATCTGTTCCAAGCTCTTTAAATATAACTCAACCCACATGTCTTGTTTCTACTGGTGAAATTGAAGTAAATGTTCAACCAAATGTATTATATAGTTTAGGTGGAGTTTCTCAAATTAGCAATGTCTTCTCTGCTTTATCACCTGGAGATTATTTAATTACTGTGAAATCACAGTTGGATACTACATGTTTTGTAAACGCTTCCGATAGAGACACTTTACATCTTCCATCGAATATGTCAATCGATCCAATAACTCCAGTATCTTTTTGCGATACTGTTGTTTTACCTACGATTACTGGTCTATCCTTATCAGGAAATGAAGCCTACTTCACTTCAAAAGATAGGGGTGGTGTTCGATACGATATAAATGACGTTATCGATACAAGTATTTTAAAGTTGTATATAAATGATTCTTTAGGAGTCTGTAATGCTGAGGATAGTGTGTTTTTTGTTTCCTACAAACCAAATATTCCAACTTTCTTATCTGTTGTTCAGCCTACTTGTGTTTTTCCTTTAGGTGAAATTCAATTTAATGTTCAGTCTAATGTTGATTACTCACTAGGCGGAGCTCTCCAGTCAAGTAATACTTTTAGTAGTTTAGATACGGGTAGCTATTTTTTAACTGTGAAAAATCAAATTGATACTTTATGTATTGCTACTAATATCACACCTGTTGTACTTGATCCTCCAACGAATATGTCTATTGATTCACCTATTAGTCCAGTTTCTTTCTGTGATACATTGGTTTTACCTGCTATTACAGGAGTGTCTCTTTCTGGTAATGAAGCTTTTTTTACTTCCTCTGACAGAGGAGGTGTGAGGTATAACTCTTTAGACGTTATTGATACGAATATTTCGAAATTATACTTGAACGATTCTTTAGGAGTTTGTTCGGCAGAAGATAGTATCTTTTTCTCAATAGTATCAGGAGATGATGCGAGTTTTATATATCCCGATTTTTGTGAAAATTCTACACCTACTGTAAACGTGTCAGGATTAATAGGTGGAGTTTTTACTTTTGCTTCTTTACCTTTAGATGGAGCTATGATTGATAGTGTTACAGGTCAATTGTCTAATTATACAGGAGGTTCTAGTTATGGAGTAAAATACACTACAAACGGAAGTTGTCCGCGTTCATCGGTAGATACTGTGTTCATCTTAAACGTGCCACCCTTTCCAACCACAGATTACGATTCTTTAGAAATTTCATCTGTGCAAATTAGTATTTCAGCAAGTGCAATAGGAAGTACGATTAAATGGTATAGTGATAGCTTGTTGAGTAATTTACTTCACACGGGAGTTACTTATTCTTTAGTCCCTTCAGAAGATATTTATGTTACAGAGACAGTTGACGGATGTGAAAGTTCGCCTAAAAGAATTTTAGTTTATAATTTAGAGAATACATTTTCAACTTCTGCTTTTACACCTAATGATGATAATGTAAATGATTTATGGTTGCTAGAAGGTATTGACTCAAAATACCCTAACAACATTGTAAAGATATTTAATCGATGGGGGGAATTGGTTTATGAATCGGAGAAAGGAACGTATGAACAATATAGCTGGGATGGTAAAAATAATGGAGAGGTTTTGCCTACTGGATCTTATTACTATATTATAAATTGTAACGATGGGAAAGGTACTAAGTTTGAAGGTACTGTTACTATTATAAAATAAAGTCAAAAGAATAAATAATTAGTATACTTAAAACATTTAATTTTTATAAATTTGAGAATTCAAAACAAAAAAATATGAATTTAACAGGAGTAATTGCAATATCTGGTAGACCAGGTTTATATAAAGTAGTAGCACAAGGTAAAAATAATGTTATTGTTGAAGCTTTAGCAGATAAGAAACGTTTTCCTGCATATTCATCAGACAGAATTTCTGCACTTGAAGATATTAGTGTTTATACTTACGATGAAGATAAGCCTCTAAAGGAAATTGTAGAAGCAATCTTTAAAAAAGAAAATGGTGGTCTAGCGATTTCTCACAAAGAAAGTGAAGCAAATTTAGTTGCTTATTTATTGGAGGTGCTTCCAAATTATGATCAAGAAAGAGTTTATGTTTCTGACATAAAGAAAATTTTTCAATGGTACAACTTGTTACATAAAGCTGGATTGTTAGTTGTTGAAGAAGAGGTTAAAACTGAAGAGGTTGTTGAAGCTGAGGTTGAGGTAAAAGAAGATGAAAAACCAAAAAAGAAAGCAGCTACTACTTCAAAAGCTAAAACGACAAAGAAAAAAGAAACAGCTGTAGAAAAATAATTTTTATACAACTTATGGTAATCCCATTGATTAATTTCAATGGGATTTTTTTATGTGTGCCTTTTTGTAACTGTTTACCTATTCCTGCGTAAATCTTTTATAAGCTATTTTAATATATGACTTTAACTTTACATACTATAATATTAATCGTAACTATTCTGGTTTCAGTCAATGCATTTAAAAATGACGATTTGAAACAAAAGATGTTATTTAATGCCTACTTATGTAAAGAGCATAATCAATTCTATCGTTTTTTTAGTCATGTTCTAATTCATGCTGATTTTCAGCATTTAGCTTTTAACATGATGTCCTTTTATTTCTTAGGAAGGTATTTAGAAGCTAGTTTTATATACGAATATGGCTTTTTAAATGGAGAAATATACTTTCTAATGCTTTATGTTTTTGGTGGTTTTTTTGCAACATTAATACCTTATATCAGAAACAATAATAATCCACACTATAATTCATTAGGAGCTTCAGGAGCCGTTTCTGCTGTTGTGTTTGGATTTGTTTTATGGAATCCTTTTGCAGATTTAATGGTCATGTTTTTCCCAATGAAAGCTTGGGTATTTGGTTTGTTATTCTTTGCTTACGAATATTGGGCTGATAAAAAAGGAGGAACTGGTATTGCGCATGATGCTCACATTGGAGGAGCGTTATTTGGTATTTTGTTTATTCTGATCATAAATATTGATAAAGGAAAAGAAATTATAAACTTATTTTTGAAATGATATGGCTAAATTATATGTAAACTCAAATGGTACCATATTATCGAATGATAATCCAACAATTCATGCATCCAATAGATCTCACCTTTATGGGGATGGGGTTTTTGAAAGTATAAGGATAATGAATGGGAGACCTCTAAATCTTGAAAATCATATAAAAAGAATGTTAGAGGGGGCTATTGCTCTTAAAATGAGACCTTCTGTTTTTTATACTCAAGCTTTTTTCGAAGAAAAGATTTTAGAGTTAATTGAAAAGTCAGAAATTAAGGATGGGGGTAGATGTAGAATTTCTTTGGATAGAATTTCTGGAGGAACATATTCACCTTCTTCTAATGAAGCGGTTTATTTTATTGAAGTTTATCCTATTGAGGTTAATTCTTTTGAGTTAAATACAAAAGGATGGGAAATAGATCTTTATGCAGATATGAAAAAGGTCAAAGGTCCACTTTCAAATTTTAAAACTAAAAACGGACTTCTATATGTGATGGCATCGATCAATGCTGCAGAAAGGCAATTGGATGAGGTTTTAATAGTGAACGAAAAAGGGGCAATTTTAGAAAGTGCTAGTTGTAACCTTTTTGTTGTTAGTAATGGTGTTTTATATACTCCAAGTTTAGATGAAGGATGCTTAGCTGGTACAATGCGAATGCAGGTGATTAATCTTGCTGTTGCTAATGGAATCAAAGTATATGAATGTACTATCTTTCCACAAAATATAATTGCTGCTGATGAAATATTTTTAACAAATGCGATTAGAGGAATAACATGGGTGAGTGGTTATAGAACAAAGAGGTATTTTAACAATACCACAAGAAAATTAGTTGCTCATTTAAATGAGTATTGGTCAAATCATTTGAATAATAAATAAATTTAATAAAGTTGAAGACATTTAAACAATTAGGGGTCAAAGATAATTTCATAAAGGCGCTTTCTGAGATAAACATAAATAAGCCAAGTGAAATTCAAGAAAGAGCAATTCCCTTTTTGATAGAGGATGGGAGAGATTTTATTGGACAAGCACAAACTGGTACTGGTAAAACTGCAGCTTTTGGTTTGCCTTTGTTGCAACGTATGGATTCTAATGATAGTAGTGTTCAAGCTTTGGTTTTATCACCAACGAGAGAGTTGTGCCAACAAATCCAGAAGCAATTATTTAAATTTACTAAATTCACGCAAGGTATATTTTCTGTTGCGGTATATGGAGGAGATAAAATAGATAATCAAATTAGACTTTTGAGTAGGCCAACTCAAATTGTTGTGGCTACACCAGGAAGGTTAATAGATCTTTTAGATAGAAAAGCATTAGATTTAAGTCAAGTAGAAACAATTGTTCTTGATGAAGCGGATGAGATGCTTAGTATGGGGTTTAAAGAGGAGTTGGAGCGTATTTTAAAGTACACAGAAGGTTCTAGAAATACTTGGTTATTTTCAGCAACGCTTCCTCCAAATTTAAAAGAGATTGTTTCTAAATACATGTCAGAAGATGCATTTAAAGTAGAGATAAATAAGAGAAATGTAGTTAATAGTGCTATCGAACATCAATTTGTTACCTGTGAACCAAATTTTAAGTTTCAAACATTAATTCAGTTTATTAAAATTCATGGAAAAGATAGTGGAATTATTTTTTGTAGAACAAAGGCTGGTACTCAAAAGTTAGTAGATCAATTACTAAGTAAAAACTATTCAGTTGCTGCTATACATGGTGACCTTCAACAAAGAGAAAGAGAAAAGACGATGCGTGCTTTTAAGTCCCATAAGATTCAGTTGATGGTAACAACAGATGTTTCCGCAAGAGGAATTGATATAGATGACTTGAATTTTGTTGTGCATTATGATTTACCTGAGAAAATGGAATACTACACGCATCGAAGTGGTAGAACTGCAAGAGCGGGAAAAAAAGGAATGTCTTTGAGTATCATATCTTCTAGTGAAGTTAGAAAAATAAGAAAATTAGAACAGTCTTTAAATATTAAGTTTACACGAATTACAGCAAAATAATTAAGATGGACGGAACAAGAAGAGAAAACATCAGTATTGGAGCTGAAGTAAATATCGTTTTAAAGAAAGATCAGCGTTCAGGAGTTTTAACAAATGGAATTGTATCTAAAATATTAACGAAATCACCTGTTCATACTCATGGTATAAAAGTGATGCTTGAAGGCGGAGAAGTTGGAAGAGTAAAGGAGGTTCTTGAAGAAGAGTAAAATTGTTTTAGGAATTAGAATATGTATATTTGTAAAAGAATAAAATAAGAAATATTATGGAAGCAATAATCAAAACAAACAAAGGTGTAATGAAAGCATCTTTTTATGAAAATGATGCACCAAAAACGGTTGCTAACTTTGTGAAACTTGCCAAGTCAGGTTTTTATGATGGTTTAAAATGGCACCGTGTAATTAATGACTTCGTTATTCAAGGTGGATGTCCAAATTCAAAAGATGGAGCTAAAGGAATGGCAGGTACTGGTGGACCAGGATATAAAATTGATTGTGAAACAAGTGGTGAAAACCAATACCACGATAGAGGAGTTTTATCAATGGCTCATGCTGGTAAAAATACTGGTGGTTCTCAGTTTTTTGTTGTTCATTCAAGAAGAAATACTTCTCATTTAGATGGAGTTCATACTTGTTTTGGTAAATTAACTGAAGGAGAAGATGTGTTAGATTCTATTAGAGAAAATGATACAATTGATTCAATTGAAATCGTAGATTAAGTTAATTAGTCTATTAAAAGTAAGGAAGTGCTACTGTAATGGTAGCACTTTT
>Ga0228614_1000562_pt1 | contig 20167 bp, 20 predicted proteins | sample 15DmetaG_FD_190531 | JGI IMG/M metagenome (GOLD analysis project Ga0228614, IMG submission 190531) | Seawater microbial communities from Monterey Bay, California, United States - 15D | ecosystem: Environmental > Aquatic > Marine > Coastal | place: USA: California | collected 2016-10-13
TAGAAGCAGAGTACAAACTTAATGCAGTTTATTCGCATATGTTTTACTTTAAGTTTGATACAGATTTAGCACTTGCATTTTTTAAATTAGCAGATGTGTTTATGCAAAATTGGAGACAAGTAATGCCAAAGTTTTTCAATCAATCGCATTGCCCAGAATATTATAACAGTGACATAATGTATAGTCTGCTAAACACAATAGTATTGTACGAGCATCCTCCAATACATAATATTATTAATACAATTAATATGCCAGTAACGTTAACTGATGGAGTGATTGGTCAGTGGGATAAATGGTCAGAAAGATTAAACGTTTGGAGTAGCAAAGGAGCAAAAGTAAAAATTCAAAACTTTGCAATGGGAACTAACCTATACTATGGAGAACACGAGTTTATAACAGAAGAGATATTTAATGAACACCGAGACACATACAGAGCCACAAGTAAACATTAAAAGAAAGTACTTTATAGTATTTAACAACGATAATGGAAAAATACTAAGAATTAATAGTACTAAGGTTACTAACATTGCTAACAATACAACTCAGGCTGAATCAACTGATCCAATATGCAAAAAATTAATCAATGGTACTAGTAGCTTAAAAAAGTATGGCATGATATGGGATTTAATAAATCACAAATGGGAACTTAGTCACCGTGGGAATGTATTAATAATTGAATCAGATGATAATAAATTAGTACCGTTTGCAAAAGATGTTGCTCCCTCTTCTGTTGATTTGTATGTGAATATATTTTATAATTCAAATCAAATACTTGTAACTGCAAATATGCCTTCAATTAGAAAAAATAAAAATTTAGCAACAATATCAGAAATATCATTAAACGAAACTAATGCATTAGATATACATATTACAAGAAAGAATGATCCAGACTATCTAGTACATACACTTAAACTTGATCCAAAAGAATTGTTTACACACGGACAACAAATTATAACACTTGACAAGAATATAGATAAAGAACTAGACTGGAACAACATTAGTCTGTATTCAAAACACGTATTTAATAATTACGGATGGTCGTTAACTGAACTCAAAATAGAAAACCAACGCAACGAACATTTGTTACAAACTTCTGCAAAAACAAACGAACCAAGTCACATAAATATTAACGTAGTGGATAATAGATTAATAGTTAGTAATAATTTATCTATAGCCGATAAACATTTACTATCTGGTATTAAATTATTTAAATTTATTGTCTGTAATGAGACTCCGGACGTATTTGTAGGTGCAATTCAAATAGAACGATCTCAATTTGAAAATAAAACGTTTGAGATAGAAATAAACTTTGATTGGCCAGATACTCCACTGTTAGTACACAAGTACAATAACATAGAAATAAATTTAGGAGAACAATAAGATGAATAAATTAAATCCCCTTGTATGGGAAAATAGACACACAACAAGATTATTTTCAGACACAGGTCCAATACCAGATGAAGATGTCGAATATTTAGCAACAGTAATAAATCACGTTCCTACTCAATGTAGTATTAAATCTCATTTTTGGATGTATTTAGGCCAAGGCGATGAAGACATGAAGATGCGTACATGGCTAGCTGATAATATATATTACATGACTAATAAGGAAGAACACGGTGATGACAAAGAACACATGCTTGCAGTTGTACAAGCACCAGCAGTACTTGTATGTGTTAGAACTTCAACACCTTGGGCTAATCCAGAAGAAGGAAAATCAGCAGAAGATCAAAATCATTTAGCAGATAGAAGTGAAGGCTTTGTTGCCGGAGCAATACTTTCTACATTATTAAATATGGGATACAGCGTTGCAACATTTGGATGTACACATGGAATGCATGCAGAAGGAAATGGTCGAGAAAAATGTGAAACATTTACAAAAATGATCAAAGAAAGATTTGGAACTGAACTAGAAAATATGATTAACACATATCCAGGAAAGCAAGGCAATTGGGATGATATTAGTTTTTTCCCAGGTCTTACTAATAGTTTTGGCCCAGAGGCAATAGATAGCCTAGCGCCAACAGAAGGTGAACTGGAAACATGGGTTAGTAAAGCAGGCAAAGAATATAAATTTATAAACGGAACAAAATTACGTACACCAGTTGATTCAACTGTTGGATTTTAAGGAGACACTATGAGTAGTATGGAAAGTATTAATGAATTTGATATAGTGTTCATTAGCTATGATGAACCAAATGCAGATGAAAACTATAACGATTTAATTAATAAAGCACCGTGGGCAAAGAGAAGCCACGGTGTGTTTGGCAGTGATGCAGCACATAAGGCAGCAGCCGACCTAGCAGAAACAGATAGATTTATTACTATTGATGCAGACAACATTGTCAAGGATGATTTCTTTGGTGTTGAAGTAGACATGAGTAAAATAAAAAACACAGATGTTATTAGTTGGGCTGGAAAAAATACAGTGAACGGATTAGTATACGGAAACGGAGGCATTAAGTGTTGGCCAAAAGAAGTAGTATATGGAATGCAAACACATGAGAATGCACCAGCGGGCGACAAGCGAGCCCAAGTAGACTTCTGTTGGAATATCAACTATGTGCAAATGAATAACATATATTGCGATGTAATGAATAATGCGAGTCCACTACAAGCCTGGCGTGCAGGTTTCCGTGAAGGAGTTAAGATGGGATTAGTTGACGGAGACGTTATCGATCCATTACAACTAAAAGAAAAAGTACACGATAAGAACTACAAGCGACTGCTTACTTGGATGAGTGTTGGTGACGACAGTGAGAATGGACTGTGGGCAATATACGGTGCAAGACTTGGGTGCCACATGACAAACATTGGTAGAGAAGATTGGGACTGGAGAAATGTTCGAGACTTTGATTGGCTTACAAAATATTATAAAGAAAATGTATTACCTAACTTTGAGGCTGACAGTGATCAGTTATGTTCACGTACAGGTATGCGTTGGAATTACGACACACTACAAAACGAAAGTAACAGACTTGGTTACGATTTAAGATCTAAATTAGATTTAGAAATTGCAGACTTAGGAAAAGAAGGATCTAGATTTTTTAAGAAAGTATATATTAATCCAAGCCGCATGGGAGCTCAAATTAGAGAAGACCAGGTTGAGGATACATTAGAATAAGATATGGCATTAGGTGAACAAGGCTTCTATAATATACTTGACCATCATCACAAAGAAGCAAGTGATTGGGTTGTAGTAAATTGGAACTTGGGAAATATGTGCAACTACAGTTGTTCGTATTGTCCTAGCATACTCAACGACGGCAGCTTTGGTTGGAATGATTTTACAGTAGTTCAAGGATTCATTGACGCTACTGCTAAACACTATGCACCACGTAAAGTTTACTTTGAGTTCACTGGTGGCGAAGTTACACTATGGAAAGACTTTATTAAAGCTGTACAATACATTAAAGATATTGGACATGACGTAGGATTTATCAGCAACGGTAGTAGAACATTACGCTGGTGGGAAAAGAATAAAGATAACTTTGATCATGTGTGTTTAAGTTTTCATCCTGAGCATGCAGATGCTGAGCACTTCTTTGAAGTAGTAAAGATAATGGCAGGCTACTGTCGTACACACGTAAATGTAATGGGTCACACTGATCCAGAATTATTCAACAAAGGTATTGCATTAAGTGAGAAGCTATGTATGGAAGTAGAAAACATCAGCATGGCATTCCAGCCTTTGGTAATAGACTTTGGCGAAGTACGTTTCCCATACACAGATGAACAACAAAAGATATTTGATGATCAATGGAAGTTGTATGGTAGCAAAATAAAACACACAAAAGAATTTAAGTTATACAGAGGCAGCATGGATATGCACGACACTGTTAACGCATTATCACAAAACAGTTCCGCACATAGATTTATTGCAGACAACAATAACAACTGGAAAGGTTGGGATTGCTGGGCAGGCATCGAACAGTTCATTGTGGACTTTGACGGTACAGTATGGAGAGGTTGGTGCAGAGTAGGAGGAACATTTGGTAATATACACGAACCAGATAAAATTAAATTTCCTACCAAGCCAGTAGCATGTAATAAGAGTTACTGTCATTGTAACTTTGATATTATGTGTAAAAAAGTATTGCCAGAACATAGATATGAGGTTATTGAAGAATAATGAATGAAAATATACCATTACATAAAAAGGGAACATTTTGTGTTAAACCTTTTTTACAAAGTGCTATTACCAGCAACGGTATGTACCGAGTTTGTTGTGAGTGTGTGTTTGGCAAAAAAACTGGACCAGAGTATAACTTTGGAAAACTTATTAGGCCAAACGGCGAAACATATAATGCTAATAACAGTACAATACAAGAGACTAGGAATGCTCCTTTACTAAAAGAGATTCGAGCAAGTATGTTAAAAGGTGAGCAACATCCCGAATGTAGACAATGCTGGGAAACTGAAAAGCTAGGACTAGATAGTCTAAGAACATATATGAATAAAGAGTATGTTGGCGACATAGAAATGTGTAAAGAAAATACACTCGATGATGGTACTATTGATATTGCACAAGTACCTTTAAAATATTTTGATATAAGACTAGGAAACAAATGTAATCAAAAATGCAGAATGTGTGGACCGGGCGATAGTAGTTTATGGCTAGATGACTGGGTTAAAATGGGTAATGCTAAAATAGATTTCTATGACGACAAGTACGACATTACCAAAGACGGAGAAAAATATTCTAGTATGATTGGTGACTGGAATAAAGAACCATTTGTAGCACAACTAAAAGACAATATGCATAACATTGATCGCATATACATGACAGGTGGCGAGCCTACAGTTATTAAAGAGTATTGGAATATTTTACAATATGCTATAGACAATGATTATGCAAAAAATATTAATTTAGAATACAACAGTAACATGTTTGTTATTCCACGCAATGCATGGGATATATGGAGCAAGTTCAAACGTGTCAGAATGACAATGAGTATTGATGGGTTAGGCGATGTACAAGATTATATTAGATTTCCAAGCAAGTGGCCAATCATTGAGCGTAACATTAATAAATTTTATGAACTTTCAAAAAAGTATACGAACATCTCGGCTACAATTGCACCAACTATTACAATATACAATGTAATGCAAATACCAGATATGGTAAAGTGGTACACTAACAGGTTTAGTACATTTGACTCAGTAATGGCTTTACATATATGTCATGGGCCTAGATTCTTAACAGTTCAAAATTATCCTAAAGCACACAAGCAAAAAATTGTAGACAAGTACAATGAACTATTTGATTGGTGTAATAAAAATTTAGAAATTGGATTAGCACAACATATTATAAAAAAATATCAAGGAGTAATTGATTTTGCACTAGCAGATGATATTGAAACAGAAGTAACAGATGGTAAAGAGTGGACTAACAAAGATAGCTTCCTACAACATACACAAAAACTAGACAGTATTAGAAATCAAACGTTAGAAGCTAACATACCTGATTTATACGAGGCAATAAAAGATTATGAGTAACCATAAGCGTTCTTTGTGTACACACCGTTGGGGATATAGTGTAATTGATTTTGGAAAGAATCAAGCAAGAACTTGTTGCAGAACAAAACTAAAAGATCAAGATGTCAGTCAATTATCAAATCTTAAAGAAGATTACTTTCTTAATGATTCATATCAGCTTGAGCGTAGATTAGAAATGCTCAAAGGACAAAGACATTCTAGTTGCGAAACATGTTGGTTACTAGAAGACCAAGGCGTACAGAGTCCAAGAATATATAATGCTCCTACTGGATGGGATATACAAGATGATAAAGTTATAAACAAACTTACATTAGAGGAAACACTAATTAAAGATATTACTATAGAACATCCAATACTTCGAAGCACAAAGCCATACATGTTAGAAGTAAATCTTAGTAATCATTGTGACATGAGTTGTTTATATTGTAGTCCATACTTTAGTAGTACTTGGGCAAATGCAAATACTGATCTATGGGCAATGGGTATTAATCCTGATTGGGACTTTACTAAGGACGAACACAATAAATTAAAAGTACAAGTAAATGATCAAAATTTAGAAAACTTTAACAGTGAGTTTTGGAAATGGTTGAATACTAATTTATCACAATCAGATGATCCTAATCATCATCTTCGGTTGGGTATATTAGGTGGCGAGCCAATAAATAATCCTAGGCTACCTCAGTTCCTTGATAACTTGTGTAATATAATGGAAAGCATTCCCGTTGACAAACGACCACACAGTGGATATTGGGATCATGCTAATAAAAAATCATTTCACCCAGGTAAGCCACTGCTTTGGTTTGTTACAAATGGAAATACTAGAGAAGCTTATTTTAAAAAGTTTATAGATAGATTGCCAAGGCTATGTGAACTTTTTACTGTAGAAATTAGTGTAAGTATTGAGTCTTATAAAGAACGTGCAGAATATATTAGAATGAATCTAGTGTGGGATAGATTTGAAAAGAACATTAGAGAATATCTAAAATTAGATCTTCCTGACTTGCAAATAGGATTTCAAACTAGTATAAACAATTTATGCATAAGCAGTATGCCTGATTTCTTACGCTGGTGTGTTGAGCTATATGATACATATGGTAAACCTTTATTTTTAAAACCCAATGTTGTTAATGACCCAGACCATTATAGAGTTGAAATGCTGCCAGCTAGTTATATGAATTATATCAATGAGAGTATAAACATTCTCAAGACTAGAACCCCACAGGATATAAATGATCCATATGCAACATGGCCTGCATATATTAATTTCTTGTCAACTATTAAGTGTACGCAAACAGGAACAACATTACAATATGAAAAATTATGTAAGTTTATAAACAATCTTGATTTGAGAAAAAATACTGATTGCAGAAATATTTTTCCAGAGATGTCGGAGTTTTGGAATATAGTACAAGAAACATCAAACGCTAAGTGGGAGGAGATACATAACATATGATAGATAATGATTTTACAGTTGGTCGCCCAGTTCGTGTTTATGATGGACAAAGACACTTTAGTGATTTAAGTACAGAAGAAGTTGTTGCAAAGCGTATTAATAATTTTTCAGGATGGAAGTGTGGAGCCGGCGTTGAAAATATTAATATCGACTTTGATGGATATGTACAGTTAGCTAGTTGTGGTGCTGGAACTAAGATTAATAAAGTCTTTACAGGAACACTAGGCAATGTGTATGACGGTTATCTTGTTATACCCGACCAATGGATAGATTGTAATATCTCAGCTTGCAGTTGTGGATCTGATATATTCATTCCCAAATACAATCCAAAAATAGGAAACAAAGAATATCTTCTTAAATTAAAGCAACAGCCAGCAGATCAAAAATATAATCTTGGACCTAATGCGTTGGGAAATAATAATAATGCAGCAGTAGAAAGAACACACCTAGGTGGGTACAAGCAAGTGTTCTGGGAACTAGGCAGACGTTGTAACTTTAACTGTAGTTATTGTCCAAGTGAAGTACATAACAATACTGAAAAAAAGAAAAATTGGGATCAGTTAAATGATGCATATCAACTAATTAAACAAAAATTTCTTTTGGATGGCAAGGCAAATTTTGTTGTAAGCGGAGGGGAACCAACTGTACACAAACACTATATAGAGTTTGCAAAAATGATTTATGATGATGGACACAAACTAAGTACGCACAGTAATGGTAGCAGATTGCCTGCATATTATAGAGAGCTAGTTCGCTACAGTGACTTAAACATTAGTATACATTTTGAATACATAGATAGATACGAAGAAAAGATATCTAATATAATAGATGGCATATGTAAAGAAAAACAAGAACGAGATGCTCAAGGATTGCATAGAGGTCACATGGAAGTTTACTTTATGGTAATGCCTGGCAGGATGGACGAAGCAATACAACTAGAAAAAGATATTATAAATGCATGCCCGGAATTTTTAAATTATTGTACACATACATTTATGCCGTTGCGAACAAACGAATTAATACAACAAGCAAAGCAAGGTATTAAAAAAGATAGGCAAGGTAATACATTGCTAATAGATTATACAACTGACGAGATGATACAGATGGGAAGTAGAACAGAACGGTGCAAAAATGAGTACCAATAACTTTTGTAGTTTACCATGGACACAAATAGAAATCCAAACTGATGGAACATATAGAGCGTGTTGTAGGCAAGTGGGTAAACAATATCACAATGACGACCAAGATGTGCTTAAATTTCCTGAAGCTGGATTTAAAGAAGCATGGGACAGTGATAGTTTACACGAACTAAGACGCAAATTCTTAAACAACGAGAAGCCAGCCGAATGTGCTAATTGTTGGAAAGAAGAAGCAGCTGGTATAGAAAGTCTACGATTAAATATGAGTAGAGAGCTTACCAACGAAGAACTTAACGATCCACACCCAACACTATTAGATTTAAAATTAGGAAGTCATTGTAATATCAAATGTAGAATATGTAATCCTTATATAAGTAGTCAATGGACTACTGAAGCACATAAAGAAACCTCTAAGCAGTGGAACTTCTTTGATAAAAGTCTTGTTAAACATAAACGCAACGACAGTGTAATTACAGGAAACAAAGAAACACTAGATAAATGGTTACCAAATATAAAACAGATATGTGTGTATGGTGGAGAAACTTTTATGATTCCACCATTCTATGAACTACTAGATACATGCATAGAAAGTGGACACGCTGAACATATAGAATTAATATTTAATACCAATGGTACTTATTTTAAACAAGACGTAGCTGAAAAGTTAAATCATTTTAAAATGGTATTATTTCATTGGAGCATAGATGACATACACGAACGTTTTAATTATCAAAGACATCCAGCTAAATTTGATAATGTAATTGAAAATGTAAAACTTTGGAACAAGGCAATTAACAGAGATGTAATTAAAAACAAAGTATGGACTACAGTTAGTTTATTAAATGTTGCTTATCTACCCGAGCTAGTAGAGTATTGGGATAAGAATTTAAGACAGTATATTGAATTAATTGATTTTGGTTATTGTCATGAGCCGCTTTATTATAATGTAAAGGCGTTGCCTAAACATACTAAGGATTGGATAACTGATAAACTATTGAATTCTAAGAGTATAGACATAGGCGATTGGGAGTATGCAACGGATAAGAGTTGTAAAACTAATATAGATCATTTTGAAAAAATAACTGCGTTTATGAATAGTGAAGACTTGCATGATGAACATTGGGAAGACTTTGAAGAAGAATGCTCACGTGCTGACAAGTATCGCAAAGAAGACTTTGTAAGTACCTTTCCTGAACTGTGGTTAGAAATATAGATGGTTAATATTTTATTATGCAGTGTTCCATTAATGGACGTTGAAATGCCTGCTCCTGCTCCTTTTCATTTGAAAGGTCAGTTAACAGATAGTAACGTCATAGCAGAAGCAGTTGACACTAATGTAATCTTTTTTAATAGAGTAAAGGATCAATGGAACGATGTCATTGCTGCACTACTTAGTTCTCCAGACTATACTGTTGAAGCAGATGAACCAATTTTTGTTTTAATCAAAAGTGAATTAGAAAAAGTATTTCACGAACAGATAAAACTACACAACCCAACTTGGATAGGATTAAGTGTATTCACAAAAGTCAGTCGCTGGTGTACACAAATTGTATGTGAATATATAAAGAAACATTTTCCAGATGTAAAAATATTATTGGGTGGAGCCGGACTAGGATTAACATTGGGAGATTACACTGATACGTTTGCTTCTGATCTTAAACAAAGAAATTTATGCGACGAATACATATTAGGTGAAGGAGAGATAAGTCTACAAAAGTTTTTTCAACATGTAAAATATCCAGGCATAGCTAGCCAACCAGTACAGATAACAGACTTGAATGATGTGAAGTGGTCGGACTATAGTAGTGTTAACTGGAATCTTTATCCATTAAAGAGCAATGTTGGCCAAGGATCAACATTAGGTAGTATAGAAAATAAACATTATGTACTAACTGGAAGTAGAGGATGTGTTAGAAAATGCGATTTCTGTGATGTATATAAAATGTGGCCTAAGTATAGAAGTAGACGTGGTGAAGATATTGCAGAAGAAATGACACACCATTATAATCAAAGCAAAGTAAGACATTTTTATTTTAGTGATAGTTTGATCAATGGTAGTATGCGTGACTTTAGATCACTAAGTAAGACACTACTAGACAGTAAAGAGAATGGTACACTTGCAGAAGATATATATTGGGGCGGACAATTTATTGCAAGAACTAACGAACAAATGAACTTGGAAGATCTCAAACAGGCAAAACGTTCAGGCTTTGTGCATTGCAGTATTGGATTAGAGCATGCTAGTGAACGCATAAGAGATTTCATGAACAAGAAAACTCCAGACGCTGCAGTATGGGATACTGTTGAAAACCTAGCAAAAGCTAATATTGTTACTGCATATAACTTTATCATTGGACATCCTAGAGAAACTATAGAAGATTTAGAGTGTATTGTTAAGTGGCTACATGATTTTAAATGGGCAAGTGACGCAGGTCATATTGAAAAGATAAATTTACAAACAGGAATATATTTTTTAGAAGGTACTGATTTTTATACAAAGCGAGATAATCTAGTAGACTTTCAATATGGCGGCACAGAATTTTGGGTAAGTAAGTATGTACCCGATCTTAACTTTGCAGAAATATATAGAAGAAGAATGTATATAAGCGAAGTAGCAGAAAGTTTAGGTTATAGATTACACGACGAAGATAGTTTAAAAAATTATATGAATCGAAAATTAAAAAGGTTTAAGGAACATGAAGAAAAGAATAGCTAAAATAAAAGTGAAAATAAAATCCTTAATACGAAAGTTCCGAAATAGAAAAAAGCAAAGGCATATATATGAGTAATCTATTTGCAGTTGGTTGCAGTCATACTGAAGGATTTGAAATTACTGTCCCAAACACATTAAGTCCAATGGATTTAGAATTGCGATGGAGTAAGCGTCTTGCTGACCAATTAGGTATGCTAGAAATCAATAGCAGTAGAGGTGGAGCAGATTTAGAGATGGTTTCTGACTTTGCACTTGAATATATTCCTAAATTGACACCAGACGATATTTGTGTTATACTATGGCCAGAGCCTAGTAGACTAGTTGCTTATTTGCCTAACTATGACAATGAGTTTGGATTTTATGTAAACAGAATAAACAACTATACTAAAAAAGGATATATACCTGGCGAGGTAGAACTGTTTGGAGACACATACTTTGAACTTTTTAACAACAACTATAATATGGAAAAACGTTTTTATATGAATTATCTTTTAGTAGACAATGTTTACAGAAACAAAGGCATCAAGTTATTCCATAGCAGATACAGTACTGGCGCATATAAGCAACGTAATGTTTATAATTTTGGATATGCACAATCTCACTATCAACAAAATAAAAATGTAATACCACATACATTTGTAGATTACTGTTTAGAAAAAGGATACGATCCACAAATAGATGGAAGAGATTATCACTTTACAGCAGATGCTCATAATGACTGGGCTAACTATGTTTATGAGGTTATTAAATGCAAGTCTTGATACCAATAACAGATACAAGCGATTTTTCAAAGATATTGCAAAACTCTTATATTTTAAAACATAACTTTGCTTTTGTAATTGACAACGATATTAAACTTGCATACCGAGACTGGCAGTATCAAAACTATACTGCAATCAAAGAAAAGTTTAATGAGCCGTTGTACGTATACGACTATGGTAACTTTAAAGACATAGGCGAATGTCATAGCTACCGAAAAGCATTTTATTACTTTAAAACATTTGGTAAATTTGTTGAGTCGAGTCCTGTAGTAATTACAAACATAGACTACGTTAAATATGCAGACACACTTGCAGAAGTAGTAGAAGAAGATCCAAACACACACGACGGTATATTACTAGACAATGATTCAGCAATTGCATTTTATTGGTACATGGCAGGGAGATTTTGTCATGCAGTAGACGATAAAGATAAAAAGAATATAATACATTATAATCATTTAGAACTATTAGAAACACTTGCTCGAGGCGAGCATTATGAATTATGGTCAAAAGACTATTCTGTAATTGAGTTAGAAAGATAAAGGAAGTATAACATGGCAACACACTTAAAAATAAAATGGCCTAATCACTACATTGTAGTAGAACTATGTAAATCTCCAGTTGTGGAGAAATGGAAACTGTGTATACAAGATGTTATTAAAAATAATGCACCTCCGATGATTACACATGGTGCACCATTTTATCATGCGTATGGTGGACGAAACGAAGAACTGCAAGCAAAAGCTGTTAAAGAAATAAATTTAGCAATAGAAGAAGTTAATAAATTAGTTTCAGTTCCATTTCCTCATCGTGCATACGAAGACATGCCTTGGGAACAAACAAATCTAATACACAGATGTTTTACAACAGCTCAAGTTAGTCATAGAACTTGGCAACTTAATCTAACAAGTAAACTTAAAGATCAATGCAAAGATGTTCCTGATGGCACCTTGCGTGATTGGTTACAAAGCATTGCTCCATTTGATTTTGATACTACAATGTGTTGGCAACCGTTTAGCAGTGCAAATAGTAGAATAAACAAATGGACACACATATATGAAGACTTACGCATCAGTAAAAGAGCTGTAAATTTTAAAGACTTTGCAATAGAAAAATATGGAAAAGATATTCAATGTATTAATTTAGAACTAGATGTTTATCGCCCCGATGGACAAAAATGGTATACCTTCCAGGAGAGATGTAGCATAGAAGAGATCAAGTCTAGTTTTCCAGATAACAAAGAAGACTGTAACGTAACACTTATGAAAAGTATTACTGGCAAAGATTACTTTCAATGCTATCAAGAGTATGACGATCCGACTGAATGGGATATTCAAAACGTAGGTGTTATTAAGGGTGGGTTAGCATACTATCCTCTTAACGAACTAAACAACGTACTACGTGGCAGTGACTTTGAAGCATGGTATAAAAGCTATGGACTGGCTCCTGAACAAGTCGAGCCAGTACCTTTAGGAAAAATAGTTGAAGACACAGTTGACTACAGTAAATTTGTAGTACACGAAACAAATCTTAATTCAGATGGTACACAGGCGATATGTGATGAATATAGAAATATGAAATACGAACTTATATGAAAAAATGGCAACACCACCGAGATAATAATTCTGCATTTTGCATCTTACCATTCAGTCAGAGTCACATCAACACTGATGGTAGTTGCCATGTATGTTGTGTAGGAGATTGGGATCATGCATTAAGTAGAAATGTTTCCGACGAAGGAATACTTAATCTATGGCGTGGTGAAAAATATAAAGAAATAAGACAGAAAATGTTAGCAGGCGAAAGACCATCAGTGTGCCAGGGTTGTTATAATTTAGATGATGCTGCAGGTGGAAGCGACCGAAGTGTACTAACACATAATTTCTCAGAGCCGCATGACGATTGGGACATTGAAGTTGATGCAGGAAACACAGATGGTATTCCAAGTTGGTTAGACTGGAGACCGGGTAATTTTTGTAACTTAAAATGTAGGATGTGTTTTCCAAGTGCTAGTAGTGGACTAATGGATGAACTTACAGATAACAAAGAACTAAACCCGTTCTATGGGCATGATGGATATGAAATTGGTAACTGGCTAGATGATCCTGATAGGTTTGAAGAATTTAAAAAAATTATACCCTATGTAAGCAAATTAAAAATTGCAGGCGGCGAACCTATGTTTATGCAAGGTGTTATAAACATGTTTAGATATTGTGTAGATAATGATATTGCAAAGAATATTAGTTTAGATATCACTACAAACGGCACAAGGAAGCAAGGCAAAGTTTTAAAAATGCTTACTGAATTTAAAACACTTGATGTTAACTTTAGTATTGATGGTATAGCTAACAGTCATGATTACATTAGATACCCTAGCAAGATAGTAGACATTCTAAAAAACTATAAAGAGTATCAGGAAATAGCAAAGACAACTATACTAATGACAGTACAGATGTACAACATATTTGAAATACCTAGTGTTATAGAATGGTGGTATGAGAACAACAAGCATCATGATTATGAAAAGCACAAGATTAATTTTAATTTTGTAATTGTGCCAAAAGACTTAGACGTTAGATTATTACCAGAACAATATAAAAAACAAGTAGTGGAAGAAATTAATCAAGTGTTAGATAGAATACAACTGTCAGATAGTATGTTACGCAGAACAAGAATAGCAGACATCATTCATAAATTAACTGTAGAAAGCACAGGTCCAGAGATGGCTGCTAAAAACAATCTTACTGTTGATCAAAAGCAAAAACAATTTGTTGATCGTACAGTGAAGTTTGATCGAATTAGAAACCAAACAATAAAAAGTCTAGACCCTAGACTGGTAGAGATATTTGAGACATGGAGACAACAACATGGCTAAAATATTTTATGTAAATGGATGTAGCCATACAGCAGGTGCTGAAATGGAATATGTTAAAAGCAAGGGTACAGAATATGACAAACAACATAGCTATGCAAAACACATACACGATAATCTGTTTAGTGATTATGAATACATAAACCATGCATACAGTGGCAACAGTAACGAAAGTATGGCGTTGGATACAATTAATAGTTTATCTCAAATGCTAGAACACACACCTGCAAGCGATATGTTTGTAATGTTAGGTCTTACTGATCCTAATAGATATCATTTTGATGTGCCACCTAATTGGCAAATTTATCGTAATCGAATTAGATTTTTTACAGGGCTAGATATAAATCCCGATTATAGATATAACTGTGCAACTGATTTTCCTTATGCAAAAGAATTATGGACTGGTATAAATGCAATGGCATCAAACTTTGAACAAGAATATAGAGTGTTCGCTAAAGACTATTCGTTGCTTGTTAACTTTTTAGAGTCTAATAATTTACAGTATAGAATGATTCAAACACTTCATTGTTACGATCCTAAGTTTGTACCAGAACAATACAATAAAATTTACGAACATTATTTTAATAATTCTCATGTAGTTAACAAGAAAGGTTGGAATAATACTATGTTTGAGTGGTTAAAAGATAAAGGATACAGTAACTCTATAGACGGACGTACTGGACATTACAGAGAAGATGCTCACATAGCCTGGGCAGACTACTTGTTGAGTAGGATAACATTATGACTATATTGTATGTAAATGGATGTAGTCAAACTGCAGGCGCTGAAATAGTATCACCGGGCATTGTTGATACACAAACTAATCCACACAATGATAATAGAAAACTAAGTTGGGCTGGACAAATACACAGCAATTTATTTAAAAATTGGGAATATGTTAATGCCGCATACTCGGGTAGTAACAATGAAAGTATTGCATTAAATACTATTAATGATATAGAACAATTAACTCCAAGCCAACGTTATGATGTAAGAGTATTAATAGGATGGACATATCCTGGTAGATATCAATTTGAAGTACCTAAGGACTTTGGTTGTTATAAACAGAAAGCCAAGTTCTTTGCAGGATATGGGTTAAGTAACGACCTAGAAGAAATACCATATGCTGATGAACTGTGGAATGGGATTAATGGCATACATACTCCAATGGATGATTATAAAACATTTATACGAGATTACACGTTGTTAAGCAGTTATCTTTACACAAACAATATAAGATATTGTATGTTACATTTTAATTGGCATCCTAAGACTGTAAGTACTGATAACAGATACACACACATGTATAACCGTTATGTCCATGATGACAATTTTATTTACAAGTACAATGATAGTGTAACTTGGTTACACAATAACAATTACATTGACACCGAAGACGGACGCACTGGCCATTACACACAACAAGCACACGCTGAGTATAGTAAATTTATTAGCAAGGAAGTATTAGCATGTCTCCAATAAAATGGATAAAAACAAAATACAAGCACTGGCGTATTAAACGACAAATGAATAAGAAAATCAAACGTGCAAAAAAGAACAAGCACATATACGATTAACCAGTACTAAATATATAAAGCAACGGGAAAGATAATGAAAACAATAATTTTTGATTTTGACGGTACACTTGCAGACTGCAAAGAACTACATCAAATTGCATTTCGTAATGCAGTACAAGAGCTTTGTCCTGGTGCAGAATTTAGCAACGAAGACGTGGAAGGTAGGCCAACACGTGAGAAGATACGTATACTACACACAATGGGTTACGAGTTTAACGGTGATAAGTTAAATGATATCAAGCAAGCATATACACAAGAACACTTAGCAGAGTATGTAAAGTTTAACAAAGAACTACTAGATGAGATGTTGAGATTAAAGCAAAGATATAAGCTATGCATAGCCAGTAATGCTACAGAATTATTTGTACTTAGAAGTTTAAGTATTATGCAAATGTATAAAGAATCAGGACAACAAGTGTTTGATAAAATTAATACTGCAACAGACTTTCCAGCTAAACCAGATACTACTACATTTATAGATTGTATGAGGTGGACCGGTAACACACCGGACAACACTATTATATTTGAGGATAGTGTAGTTGGAATACAATGTGCATTAAACACAGGTGCACAGGTTGTTAGAGTAATAGATGTAGATCACACTATAGAGGAAATGAAGAAACTATGAAACTAATAATGCCAATGGCGGGCTTAGGTAGTCGCTTTCCAGATCAAGTTAAACCCCTAATACCAGTTGGTGATGTTCCTATGTTTGTACACAGTGAACGTTGCATAGACTTGGAGTTTGATGAACGTATATTCATTGTACACAAGCAACACGATATTAAAAGTCGTGTGTTAGAATGGTATCCCGATGCACACGTAATTGAATTGGACTACTTGACAGAAGGCACTGCTTGTAGTATAATGACTGCAAGGGAACACTTTGAAGATGGAAGTGATATCTTTGTTAGCAATTGCGATCAGCATATCGAATGGGATAGCGAACAAGCAGAAAGCATAATGAACAATCCCTATAACAGTGGAATGATTCCCAGCTTTCATTGTCCTAGTCGTAGTCCCAAATGGAGTTATGCACTAGTGGATGATAGACAAAACATCAAACGTGTGGCTGAAAAGGATCCCATAAGCGAATGGGCTACAGTAGGTTACTATTGGTGGAGAGATGGAACTCAGTTTATCGAAAGTGTTGAGCGTATGATACAAGCCGACGATAGAGTTAATAACGAATTCTATACTTGTCCAGTATTCAATCATACAATTGCACTAGAAGGAATAGGTAACATCAAACATATATCTGTAGATGTTATGCAAGGATTGGGAACACCAGAGGATTTAAAAGAATATGAAACAATTTATAGCACATAGAGGTAACACAACAGGACCAGAACCGTCATTTGAGAACAGGATTGAATACCTATTGCATGCATATGATGTGTGTGGAGGAATAGAATGTGACATACAAATGCACAATGATAGGCTATACTTCGGACATGATGACCCACAAGAGATAGTAAGCCCTGATATAATCATGCAAGACAATTGGTTTTGTCATGCAAAGGACTTGGATAGTCTAAGTGCATTGTTGGAATTAGGAGCTCATACGTTCTGGCATCAACAAGATACTGTGACTATTACCAGCAAGGGATTCATATGGTGCTATCCACACGTACATCACCCAGACATTGAGCGAAGTGTATGGACTGACTTTGACGATGAGTTTACAACCATTGATAGTTTAAATCAAATACAAGCAGTTGCTTTATGCGGTGATAGGCGTCCTACTTAAAAGGTCTATGGTTATCTGCTTTGTGCTTGAGTTCTAAAGCCTTTTCGTGTTTCCATACATAGCGAAACACACAACTTGCTACACATATTAAACCTATTATATATAAGAATGGACTAAGATTGAATAACTCGTAAGTCATGTTGTATTCTCTTATACAGGAATATAGATCCTATCCAACAGTGAACCATGATGGAATTTGTGTTCTACCATTCGGTATCCCAAACTTTTTATTAATTCCATACTGCTGTTTCCTTCTACTTGTAGTGTAGGCTTGTGTTGTGATATAGTTTCTATTGCACCCATTATAACATCTGATTCACTTTCCTCAACATCCATTTTAATAAAACTAGGTGCTAGGTTATAGCTGTCTAGAGTCTTGACTGTGGTGGTTATTTCGGTTATGTTTACATCTTTGGGATCCCACCACTGAAAATGATCGCTTTTGTAACTGCTGATACCACGCCAATGTGTGTTATATGGATCCTTTAATGGCTCCCAAGTAACGCCATACAACACTTTTTCAGTGTTGTGGTCCTCGGGTTTGCCAAGTCCATTCATGTGTATTTCAATATTATCGTGTTTTGTTTTGGCTATTGCAGCAGTTATATTGGATTCAAGATAGTGATTTGCTTCAAAGGCAACTACGTTTTCAAACAAACTCACGTACTTTGATGCATAACTTCCATAGCATGCACCAATATCAATGGCTAAATGATTACAATCACTGTGTTTGAAATGCTCAATTAGTCCCCAAAAGAGATTAGAATCATCTCCAAAGCCAGATGGTTTTTCTTTAGTATATGCTAGATAACTCATTTGGTTCTCCTCTTCCAATACCTTATGCCCTTTCCCCAGGCACGTTCGTGTAAAAAATATACCACAAACTTTATAACTGCGTCTATGCTTGCTATACTACTGGCCATACTTAGATTGCCTGTTAGTGCTAGACTTATAGCAAATGTTATCATCACACTCAATATGCGATAACTAATGCTCTTGTACAAGTGTACATGTAATGCTCTCATAATCTATACTCCGTTTAGTGTATAGTCTTTCCGAGGGATTCACATATACTGTTTTATTAGTAGTATTTAATACTATTTGTGTTGATGTTAACTATATAGTGTATGATTCTAGATATCTTGGTACTATAGAGTTGTTGTGGTGGCGATTGCTAGTGTATCAACCCTAGGCACAGCGAAGCTCTGCTTAAAAAATTTTTAACACCCTTTAGTACACCCTAATACCGCAAAGACCTATAGTAGGTGCCACAATGATTTATGGTACTAGCTGTAGTCTGGATAATGCGGTAAATGGTTCTTAAATGACTGTATATAGTGTTGATTAAACTGGGCCTGCAACTGTATCCCTACAACAAAAAGCAGTAGCTTCCCAATAGTGTTCTAGACTATAGTGTGATTGAAACAAACGATCATACCAGCGTTGATATATGTGTTCGGGAGTGTATATGTGTATACTAGGATCACTTAGATGACTGGTCCAGTTAAACGTGTTTAACAAGTCCCATAGTTCATGCACATCTAATCTGTTCCATGGATGTTCAACTACAGCTAACGTGTAACCAAAGTCCTCGCACACATCTTCGTAGCTATTGGTCTCTACAGTACAGTCGTTAAATGGATGTTGTGCCCACACGCAACGTTCACTGCCCTGTAATAATGCGGCGTATTGTTGTTGTGAATCCACATGCGATGATGTGCTTATTAAGTTATGTATGCAATCGTGTCCGTGTATCCAGTTCATACTATTATTTATATATAGTAACAGACGAACACCAAAAAACCTTACACTAAATCTGGGAAAAAAATTACTGCGTAAAAATTTTAATAGCAAAAGTAAAGAGATCAAACTATATAGTAGTAATGCGTATAGTATAGACTATAGTAGTAATACCCTTAGTAGGAACAATGCATATAGTAATATAGCTTAGAGCTACAACGTAGTATACAGTTAATCAAGGTCTAAGCATATCCCTTGTACACACTGTGCTATGCACAATGCGTTATGGTTTAGCTGCTGTGTAGATATAATCAAGAAATGGTTTGTGTGTAATCTGGTAAAAAATTACAGATTTTTGTTGGGCGCCATCAGTTTTTTTCACCAGACCGTAGCTGTGTCATTAGGTGACCGTGATTTAGCCATTCAAGAATATTATTTCAGAATCAGAATATAAAAAGAAATATAAGGATTCGTTTGAAGAATCCCTATATATGTTCGGAGAATAACTATATGAAGTTTACTTATGCATCTTCTTTGCGCCTAGTTACAGCACTAATAGGAAGTTTATAACAACTACCAGCTGTTTCCCATACTGTAACCCAGGGTCCTTCTACCTTAGTAACCCATCCGTTAATAACTCTCTGTGCTGAGTTAGTGAATGTT
>Ga0228614_1000581_pt1 | contig 19848 bp, 10 predicted proteins | sample 15DmetaG_FD_190531 | JGI IMG/M metagenome (GOLD analysis project Ga0228614, IMG submission 190531) | Seawater microbial communities from Monterey Bay, California, United States - 15D | ecosystem: Environmental > Aquatic > Marine > Coastal | place: USA: California | collected 2016-10-13
AACTTGAACCTGTTAACAAGGCAACAGAAACATTTACGTTTTGTAATAATTCATCAATGGCTTTGAAGTGTTGAGTAGCTAAAATTTCAGTTGGAGCAATAATACTGGCTTGAAAACCATTGTCTATAGCTAACAACATTGCTAATAAAGCTACAATTGTTTTTCCGGAACCAACATCACCTTGCAATAAACGATTCATATGAGCATTTGAAGCAACATCATTTCTAATTTCTTTAAGTACTGCTTTTTGAGCATTCGTAAGGGTGAAGGGTAAATATTTATTATAAAATTCATTAAAAATAGTTCCAACTTTCGCAAAAACATATCCTTTGATTTTATTTTTTCTAATGATTTTTTTTCGGACCAGTTGTAATTGGATAAAAAAAAGTTCCTCAAACTTCAATCGATATTGAGCTCTTTCTAACATTTCTGGTGATGTAGGAAAATGAATATTTAATAAGGCCTCTTTTTTCCCAATAAGTCCATGATTAGAAATTATTTCAGTTGATAAACTTTCTTGAATTTGTTCATAAATTTGAAGTAAAATACTCTGAATATAACCTCTAAAAATTTTATTACTTAATCCGCTATTTACTAACCTATCGGTTGAGGAGTAAACCGGCTGTAACTTTGTTTGTAATTTTTTCTTGTGATCTTCTAATAAGTCCATCTCCGGATGAACAATTGAAAAACTACCCTTAAAATGATTTAATTTACCATAAATAACATAAGGGTTATTTATTTTAATTGAATCTTTTAACCACTTATGACCTTTAAACCAAACTAAATCCATAGTCCCTGTTTCGTCTTGAAATTTTCCTATTAACCGACTACCTTTTTTTTGTTTAACTGTTTTAAGTGAGGTAATTTTTCCAATAATTTGAATATCAGAATTATTATCAATAAGGCCATTTATTTTATAAAACTTAGTTCGGTCTATATACCTGTAAGGGAAAAAATGAAGTAAGTCTTTTATTTTAGTTATGCCAAGTTCAGCAGAAATTAAACTAGCCCTAACGTTACTAATACCTTTAATGTAATAAATAGGGTTATTTAAATTCATAAATCAGACTATATAAGGCGAATTTAATCATATTAAATTAATTTTTTTTTAATTCTATATGTGTTCAATAATAAATAAAAAAGATACGCAAAAAGAAAAACGATTAAGGTTTTTTACTCAAAGTCTATTGTTATCTTTGCAGCGATAAATTTTTAATATTGAGGTTACATAGAAACTTAGTATATACCGTTATAGATAGTATCCGTGATATTTTTAATGAAGGTGTTTACGCAGATAAAGCAGTAGAAAAAGCATTAAAAAGAGATAAACGTTGGGGAAGTCGCGATCGTAAATTTGTTGCAGAAACAATTTATGAAATAGTTCGATGGAAAAGACTATATGCTGAAATAGCAAATGTTAAAGAACCTTTTGATAGAAATAACTTATGGAGAATATTTTCTGTTTGGTGTGTATTAAAAGGAATAGCTTTACCAGATTGGAATCAAATTGAACCCACTCCTACTAGAAGAATTAAAGGGAAATTTGATGAATTATCGAAAATTCGAAAATTTAGAGAATCTATTCCAGATTGGATAGATGATGTTGCTATATCGGAACTTGGAGAAGAATTATGGACTAAAGAACTAGCAGCTCTTAACAAACAAGCAGAAGTAATTTTAAGAACTAACACATTAAACACCACAAAAAAAGAACTTCAAAAAATACTCCAAGATGAAAGTATTTTTACTGAATTCATTCCCAACCATGAAGATGCATTAAGATTAATTGAAAGAGCCAATGTTTTTAAAACAGAAGCTTTTAAAAATGGATATTTTGAGGTACAAGATGCCTCCTCACAATTGGTAGCAGAATATTTAGAGGTAGAACCTGGAATGAAAGTTATTGACACCTGTGCTGGTGCTGGAGGAAAAACATTGCATTTAGCTTCTTTTATGAAAAATAAAGGACAAATTATTGCTATGGATATTTATGAAAGTAAATTAAGAAAACTTAAAGTAAGAGCGAGAAGAAATAAAGTTCATAATATAGACACAAGGATTATAGACTCTACAAAACCCATTAAAAAGTTACATGGTAAGGCAGACAGGGTTTTAATTGATGCGCCTTGTTCAGGATTAGGTGTTTTGAGAAGAAATCCTGATTCTAAATGGAAACTTCAACCTGAATTTCTCGAAAATATAAAAAAAGTACAACAAGAAATTTTACAACAATATTCTAAGATGGTAAAACAAGGTGGTAAATTAGTTTATGCTACATGTTCCGTTCTGCCGTCTGAAAATCAGAATCAAATAGCTGAATTTTTGGATTCAGAGTCAGGAAAAGATTTTGAATTAGTTAAAGACCATAAGGTATTAGCTCATATTTCAGGTTTTGATGGGTTTTATATGGCTCAGTTAGAGCGAAAATAAGTGAGCATCACATGCTCAACATCTTAAGATGTGAAAAGTGAAAAAAAATTGCATTGAAAAAGTTTTGTTTTAAGAAGTACTCAAGAGATTGAGTAATTATTAATTTTTATTAAAAAATAATGAAAAAACAAATACTTTTTTTAATATTAAGCTTGTATTCAATATTTATTCTAGCTCAGGAAAGCTATTATAACGATGTAGATTTAAATCTTACTGGAATAAGTTTAAAAGAAGCGTTAGCAACCAAAATTATAACAACCCACACAAATAATTTATCATATACTCCGGGCATATGGAATGCTGTAATGGTTACTGATATGAATCCTCTAAACTCTAATGAAGTATTGCTTGTGTATGGATTTGAGGACGGATCTGACTCAGATAGCACAAATGATCGCGAAAGGAATATTAATGATAATTGCACATCAAGTAGTTGTGTTGGATTATGGAATAGAGAGCATGTATATCCTACCTCTTTAGCAACTCCAGATTTAGATCAAGATGGAACAAATGGCCCACCTTATGCAGATGCTCATAATTTAAGACCTTGTGACTCACAAAGAAATTCTTCAAGAGGTAATAAAAAATTTATTGCAGGGTCAGGAAATTCTGGTCCAACAGGATCAGGCTGGTATCCTGGTGATGAATGGAAAGGTGATGTTGCAAGAATTATCATGTATATGTATTTGAGGTATGATGACAGAACTTTACCATCAAATGTTGGAATTGGAAATAATTCAGATACTCCAGATGATATGATTGATTTATTTTTACAATGGAATGCTGACGACCCAGTTTCAGATATTGAAAAACAACGTAATCCATACCATGAAAATACTTCTAATTCTGATGCACAAGGAAATAGAAATCCATTTATAGATAATCCCAGATTAGCCACAAGAATATGGGGTGGTCCAGAAGCTGAAGACATTTGGGGAATTTATTCCAATACAGATACTGAAGCACCATCTGTCCCTACAGGATTAAATGCTTCTAATATTACAACGAACTCTATTGAACTCTCATGGAATGCCTCTACTGACAATGTAGGAGTTAGTAGCTATGATGTTTATGTTGATGGAAATTTAGAAGCCTCAACCTCAAACACAAACTATACAAGTACTGGACTATCATCAAATATTACATATGATTTTACTGTATCAGCCAGAGATATTGCAGATAATATATCTGCACAAAGTTCACCTTTAACAGTAACAACACAGGAAGATATTGAAGCTCCTTCAGTTCCTATGAATATTGTTATAAGTGATGAAACAGAGGACTCATTTAAGATTACTTGGGATCCATCTACAGATAATACAGAAGTTGTTCACTATAATATTTACATAGATAATATATTCTATGACATGATTAATATTAATAGTTATACTGTTGATGGTTTAACAGCATCTACAACGTATATTGTATCTCTCGAAGCAGTGGATGAAGTAAATAATACGTCAGCTCAAAGTGCTCCTGTAAATGCAACAACAACTGACGGTAATTCAAATACTATTAAGGAGGTTTTAATTTCAGAATATGTAGAAGGCAGCAGTAACAATAAAGCAATTGAAATTGCAAATTTAATAACAACACCAGTAGAACTTGATGGATACAACCTTAGAAGAGATAGTAATGGAAGTGGTGAATGGTCTGAAAAATTTGATTTAACTGGAACTATTAATGTAGGAGATGTTTTGGTCATTATAAATGGAAATGCAAATTCTCAAACCCTTATTGATCAGGCAGATATAATAGTTGCAAATAACCAAAGTACTAATTATGGAGAACCTTTAAATTTTAATGGAAATGATCCTGTTGGCTTATTCAAGGATGATATTCTGATTGATATTGTAGGTGAATTTGGGGGAGGTAACTCAAATTTCGCAAAAGATGTTACACTGAGACGAATGGCAACAGTGGTTGAACCTAATATAAATTTTGATCTCGATACTGAATGGGAAATTTTCCCTACAGATACTTTTGATGATATCGGTGGAACTCATCTTACTTTAAGTACAGAGGAATCTCTTTGGGAACAAGTATCTGTATACCCAAACCCAACTTTAAACGGTTTTTTAAATATTAAATTTAATAAGGATGCTAAGGTAGAAGTATTTAGTATCTTTGGAAAAAAATTGATTCAAACAAAAATTAATCATTTAGATTCTTTAATAGATATATCATCATTGTCTAATGGTATCTATTTTATTAAAATTTCACATAAAGAATTGTCTTTATCAACAAAAATTATCAAAATTTGATGACTAAAAACATACTTGCATTCATTTTAATCACATTAAGCATAAATTCTTATGCCCAGATACCTCCTGGCTATTATAATTCTGCCACTGGAAGTGGATATACGTTAAAAACACAATTAAAAATAATCATAACTAATGGTCATATAGATCAAGGATATAGTGCTTTATATGATGCCTACATAGATAGTGACAATGACACATTCTATGAAAATGACAATACTGTTCTAGATATGTATTCAGAAAACCCTACTGGAAGTGATTCCTATAATTACAATCATAACGATAGAACTTGTGGGAATTATAATTCCGAAAATGATTGTTATAATCGTGAACATATTTTTCCTCAAGGTTTTTTCAATGAGCAACTTCCCATGCGAACAGACATTCATCATGTTGTACCTACTGACGGTTATGTAAATAATAGGAGAGCTAACTATCCCTTTGGTGAAGTAACTAACGACACTTGGATATCAAATAATGGTTCAAAAGTTGGTCAAAATACTTTTGGATCGTATTCTGGAGTTGTTTTTGAACCCATAGATGAATTTAAAGGGGATATTGCAAGAATGTTATTATATTTTGCAGTAAGATATGAAGATGAAGTAACAGACGATTCATGGGATGATTATACGACAACTAATAATCCATTAAATGGAACTAACAATCAGGTATACGAAACATGGTATTTACAATTACTTCATAAATGGCATCTTGAAGATCCTGTGAGCGCTCGTGAAATTAAGAGAAATAATGAAGCATATAACTTTCAAGGAAACAGAAATCCATTTATAGATTATCCAGAATATGTGGATTCAATTTGGGGTTCATTGCTTTCAAATTCAGATTACCAACTAAGCAATCAAATATCAATATACCCTAACCCAGCTATTGGCAACAATATTAAAATTCTTAGTAAAGAAAAAGTAACCGTTAAAGTATATTCAATTTTAGGAAAAGAGCTACTTAAAAGAACTATATATCCTGAAAATAATGCACTTGATATTTCTTCCATGAATAAAGGAATTTATATAATTAAAATATCTAATAATTACAATACAATAACTAGAAAGCTTATTAAAAAATAATAGTCAAGTGGTTAATACAAATAAAAGCTTTTACACTATTTTATTTACAGTTTCACAAACTTCTTTTTGTAGACTTTAGAAGATTCAATGTCTTTAATTAACAGTAGATAGATTCCTTTTGTTAGGGTTTCTAAATTTAAACTTTCATTTCCAATAATCTTATTTTTAGACACCATTTTACCCTTTACATTATAAATAAAGACGCTATAATTTCCAGATTCTAATTGAATATTCATATCAGTCGCTACTGGATTTGGAAAAACAGTAATATCCTTTTCAAAACTATTTTCACTTGTAGACAATTGACCGCCTACAATAGAAATATTTCCTTCTTCATCAAAAGGATCAGACCATTTTTCATTGGTGTAAATATCTGAACCTGTCAATGTATTTAAGAAAGCCTCTAATGCATTTTTCTCATTGTTGCTAAGGTTTAATTGTTGAGTTTGATTACCAGGTCTCTGTAATCTATTATCCAAATTAGTATTGTCTGGATGATTAGGAATATTATTGTAATGTTCTATAACCTCCAATAAAGAAGTCAAACTGCCATCATGCATCATTGGGCCATTTAAACTGCCATCAGGATTAACTATATCTCTTAAAGATGGAGATCTAGTATTATTTATATCTATTTCAGATGTATTACCAATAACTCCAATCACTCCATTATTTAATGCATTAGGATCTATATCAAACTCAGGAGGAGCATGACATCCAGCGCACCCAGCTCCTCCATTAGGTGGGGGATTTAAAAATAATTGTTTTCCTAAATTTTCTTGAGGAGTAAAATTTGGAAAAGGGGCATTTAAGTTTGGAGATTGCTCAAAACCTTCATCAAATTTAGAATCGAAAGATTGAATACTTCTTACAAACTGAGCCAAAGCTCTTTGAATTTTATCTTCATTAATAGTAGAATTCCCATAAGCAAACTCAAACAATATTTGATAATAATTTATTGCCGAAAGCTTTGTTATTAAATCATTAAAATCTGGGTCACCATTAGTTCCACTAAAGCCCATTTCTATATGATCTTGAATGGGTTGAGTAACTTGATTTTCTAAACTAGTAGCTCTTTCATCCCAAAAAAAATTTTCTTCATTAGAAAATCGACTATTCACCAATCGCATGGAGTGTCTTCCAGTATTGCCTCCGTTTAATCCTACACTTGAGGTTAAGGGATCGCTAAAAGCAAAAGCTTGCTGATGACAACTAGCACAAGCTGTTGTATTATTTTCAGATAGATTTTTATCATAAAATAAAACTCTTCCCAAAGTAGTTATTTGGTTATTAATCTGATTGGACTCTGGTGTATTATCTTTGGTTATATAAGAGGGAGTATCTTGGTTCTCATAATTAAATAAGTCATCTAGATCTATGGTTCCGCTAATCAAAATAAAAAGAAGACCTAATAAACTTATTGTTTTTGAGATTTTTTTCATCGTAATAATTTTTTACTAAGACTAAGATTTTTTCCAATAGTTTAAACTAGAGGCTCTATCATCGGCTAAAAAACATAATTTTAAATATATTCATTCAATATATTAATTTTTTGTTGATAAATGATTTATAACCTTTGAAAAAAGAGGTTTAGATTGTTAAACTTAAGAGTGAAAGTTTTTAAATTTGCTAGAATAATTTAACAAATCATATTCAGAATGATCAATTTCTTTGGAAACTCAAATAGCAAAATATTTGCTGTTCAAACAACAGAAGAATTAAGTAATGAAAATAAAGCAAAACTAACTTGGTTATTTTCATGCTCTGAGCTAGTTTCAAAGGGAACTAATGAACAAATAACATCTATAGATAACTTTTTTATTGGTCCAAGATCAGCAATGATAACTCCATGGAGTACAAATGCTGTTGAAATTACTCAAAATATGGGGATTAAAGGGATCACAAGAATAGAGGAATTCAATCAAGTTAGTAAAGAATTTTCTGATTATGATACGATGATATTTCAAAAATTTTCAGGTTTAGATCAAAAAATATTTACCATAGATATTAAACCAGAACCCATTTATTTGATTGACGATATAGCCTCCTTTAACAGTAAAGAAGGATTGGCTTTAAACGATGAAGAAATTACATATTTGGAGAGTGTTTCTAAAAAAATTAATAGAAAACTAACCGATTCTGAAGTTTTTGGATTTTCACAAGTTAATTCTGAACATTGTAGACATAAAATTTTTAATGGAACTTTTGTTATTGACGGTAAAGAAAAACCCACCTCTCTTTTCAAGATGATTAAAGAAACCTCTAAGCAACACCCCAACGATATTGTTTCTGCCTACAAGGATAATGTGGCATTCATAAAAGGACCCTCTGTAGAACAATTTGCGCCAAAAAGAGCAGACATTCCAGACTATTACAAAAAAGAAAAGTTTGATTCTGTAATTTCTTTAAAAGCAGAGACCCATAACTTCCCTACAACTGTAGAACCCTTTAATGGAGCTGCTACTGGATCTGGAGGTGAAATTAGAGATAGACTGGCAGGTGGAAAAGGTTCTTTACCTTTAGCTGGAACTGCAGTTTATATGACATCCTATTCACGTCTAACCAAAAATAGATTTTGGGAACAAAAAATGAAAGAACGTCCTTGGTTATATCAAACTCCTATGGATATTTTAATCAAAGCATCTAATGGAGCCTCTGATTTTGGAAATAAGTTTGGACAACCACTCATAACTGGATCTGTATTAACATTTGAACATGAAGAAAATCCATCTTCTAGTTCTTCAACTGCAAGAAAACTTGGGTTTGATAAAGTTATTATGCAAGCTGGAGGTATTGGGTACGGAAAAGCTAATCAAGCCATAAAAGATACTCCTAAAGAAGGTGACAAAATTGTTATTTTAGGTGGAGAAAATTATAGGATTGGAATGGGAGGAGCTGCGGTGTCGTCAGCAGATACTGGAGAATTCGCATCTGGAATTGAACTTAATGCTGTTCAAAGATCTAATCCTGAAATGCAAAAACGTGCCGCAAATGCAGTAAGAGGAATGATAGAGAGTGAAGAAAACTTCATAGTTTCAATTCATGATCATGGAGCCGGTGGTCATTTAAATTGTTTATCCGAATTAGTTGAGGATACAGGAGGTAAAATAAATTTAGATAAACTCCCTGTTGGTGACCCCACATTATCTGCTAAAGAAATAATTGGAAATGAATCACAAGAAAGAATGGGCTTGGTTATAGCAGAAGAACATTCAGACATGCTTCAGAAAATAGCTGATAGAGAACGTTCACCAATGTATAAAGTTGGAGATGTTACAGGCAATAACAGATTTACATTTACATCTAAAACTAATGGTGACACCCCAATGGATTTGGCATTAGAGGATATGTTTGGAAGCTCTCCAAAAACTATAATGACAGATAAAACTGTACAAAGAAATTATAAAAACCCTAGATATAAAACCAAAAATTTACACACTTATTTAGAACAAGTATTACAACTAGAGGCAGTAGCTTGTAAAGATTGGTTAACCAATAAAGTAGATAGATGTGTAGGTGGAAGAGTTGCCAAACAACAATGTGTAGGACCCCTTCAAATTCCGCTCAATAATGTTGGTGTAATGGCATTAGATTACAATGGAAAGGAAGGAGTAGCAACTTCTATTGGCCACTCCCCTATTGCTGCTTTAATAGACTCCAAAGCAGGGAGTAGAAATGCAATTACTGAGGCACTTACAAATATGATTTGGGCCCCATTGAAAGACAATTTAAAAAGTGTGTCTTTGTCAGCAAATTGGATGTGGCCATGTAAAAACGAAGGTGAGGATGCTAGACTTTATGAGGCTGTAGAAGCAATTTCAAACTTCTCAATTAAATTGGGCATTAACGTTCCTACTGGTAAAGATTCATTATCTATGAAACAAAAATATCCAAATGAGGAGGTTATATCACCAGGTACAGTAATTATATCTGCTGCAGGAAACTGTAATCAAATAAGCAAAGTAGTTGAACCAGTTCTGAAAAATAACAATACCCTTATTTATTACATTAATATATCACAAGATTCGTATAAATTAGGAGGGAGTTCATTTAATCAGGTTTTAAATACTATTGGTAATGAAGCTCCAGATGTAAAGAATGCAGCCTTTTTAAAAAATACATTTAACACCATTCAAAATCTAATCAAAGAAGATAAAATTCACTCAGGACATGACGTAGCCTCTGGAGGTTTAATTACAACCTTACTAGAAATGTGTTTTGCAGATAATAATATTGGGGCTAATATAGACCTTACCTCATTATCTGAAAATGATTCTATCAAACTATTATTTTCAGAAAATGCTGGAATTGTATTTCAAGCTGATGCTCAAATAGAAAAAACCTTGATTAATAATAATATCGAATTTTTTACTATTGGTAAGGTTGTAAAAGAAGAAGTTCTAACAATCAAAAATCATAAAGATGATTTCTCTTTAAACATCTCATCTCTTAGAGATAAATGGTTTATGACTTCTTTTTTATTGGATCAAAAACAAACTTCAAATGGTTTAGCTGAACATCGATTCAATAATTTTAAAAAACAACCTCTACAATTTAAATTTCCTTTAAATTTTTCAGGAAAACTTCCAAAGATTAATGATCAGTTACCTAGACCAAAAGCAGCGATTATTAGAGAAAAAGGAAGTAATTCTGAACGTGAAATGGCAAATGCTATGTATTTAGCAGGTTTTGATGTTAAAGATGTTCACATGACAGATTTAATATCTGGTAGAGAAACATTAAAAGATATTCAATTTATTGGAGCTGTTGGAGGTTTTTCTAATTCTGATGTTCTTGGATCAGCAAAAGGCTGGGCTGGTGCTTTTTTATATAACGAAAAAGCAAAAAAAGCACTAAAGTCTTTCTTTGATAGGGAAGATACTTTGAGTGTAGGAATATGTAATGGATGTCAGTTATGGATGGAACTGGAATTAATAAATCCAGAACATGAAATTCATGGGAAAATGACTTACAATGATTCTAAAAAACATGAAAGCGCATTTACATCTGTAAAAATTCAAGAAAATAATTCCGTGATGTTATCAAGCTTAGCAGGTTCAACACTCGGTGTCTGGATATCTCATGGTGAAGGTAAGTTTACCTTCCCATATACTGAAGATAAGTATGAAATTGTGGCCAAATATACCTACGAAGCCTACCCACACAACCCAAATGGATCTGATTTTAATACGGCCATGATGTGTGATAAGACAGGAAGACATCTAGCTACTATGCCACACATAGAAAGATCTACATATCAATGGAATTGGGCAAATTATGTTGAAAATAGAAAAGATGAAGTTTCTCCGTGGATAGAAGCATTTGTAAATGCTAGGCGATGGTTAAATAAAAAATAGTGAACTATTATTATATTTTTTTTAAATAATACTTTGTTTTATATTTTTTTTATTTAGATTTGTAGTGATTGATTTTTCATTTTTAGGGGTAAAAATTTTTACATCAATTATCTAGGCTTCAGAAATGAAGCCTATTTTTTTTATCTTGTCGTCATATTAAATAATTATGACGGAAAAAATAACTCGAGTTTTTGATTGTATCGAATATCAAAACTGCAACTATCCTCAAAAAGAAGCATTAGTTTACAAAGAGAATGACCAATGGATAAGTTATTCTAGTGAAGAATTTATTTCAATTGCCAATCAAGTTAGTAGCTCTCTACTAACCTTAGGAATTAAGCCAAATGATAAAATTGCAATTATAGTTTCTGTAAACCATCCAAAATGGCACTTTTTAGACATTGGTATCTTACAAATAGGTGCACAAAATGTTCCTCTTTATGCTACACTATCTGAAAAAGATTATGAATATGTACTGAATCATTCAGATTCTAAATATTGCTTTATTGCTGGAGATGATATTTATGAAAAAGTTAATGCTGTAAAAAGTAAAACCCAACTTAAAGAAGTTTATCGTCTTGATGACAACTCTAAAATTGGCTGGAAATCTTTTTTAGAACTTGGAAAAAATAAAAAACTTAAATCTAAGATTGATGAAATTAAAAATAATATAAGTCCTCAAGATATAGCTACCATAATTTATACTTCAGGCACTACAGGAACTCCCAAAGGAGTAATGTTGTCTCATGAAAATATTGTTCAAAATATTAAAGTAACTGCAGATAGATTGGATCTTAATGGTTCTGGTAAAAGGACAATAAGTTACCTTCCTGTAAGTCACGTCTTTGAGAGAGTTTCTGGATATTATTCACATATGATGGGCATTAATATTTACTTTGCAGAAAGCATAGAACTGTTAGGTGATAATATAAGAGAAGTTAAACCCAATATGATGGCTGTTGTTCCAAGACTTTTAGAAAAAATATTTGATAAAATTGTGGACAAAGGAAGTAAGTTATCAGGGATAAAGAAAAATCTTTTCTTTTGGGCATTAAAACTAGGAGAGCAATATGAACCTTACAACAAAAATGGATTTTGGTATCATTTTCAACTCAGTATTGCAAGAAAGTTAATTTTTGGAAAATGGCAAGATGCTTTAGGTGGTAATTTAGAATTTATGATTTCGGGAAGTGCTCCTCTTCAACCTCGTTTAATAAGAGTTTTCACAGCAGCTGGAATTCCTGTTTATGAGGGTTATGGCATGACTGAATCATCACCTGGAGCTACATTAAATGATTTGAGAAATAATGGTTTAAAAATTGGAACTGTTGGAAAACCTCTCAAAGGAATTGAAATAAAAATTGCTGATGATGGAGAAATATTAATGAAAGGACATTGTGTTATGCAAGGTTATTATAAAAGAGATGATTTAACCTCTGAAACTATAATAGATGGGTATCTTCACTCAGGAGATATTGGAGAAATTGATTCTGAAGGGTTTTTAAAAATAACGGATAGAAAAAAAGAAATTTTCAAAACCTCAGGTGGAAAATATATTGCTCCAACAGTACTAGAAAGTGAATTAAAAAAATCTCGGTTTATAGACCAAGTTATGGTTATTGGTGAGGCTCAAAAAATGCCTGCTGCGCTTATTCAAATTAATTTTGAATATGTAAAAGAATGGGAGAAAAGAAATGGACTTAAAATAAATAACTTTCAAGAAAACAAAGATTTAAGGCAAAGAATTCAAAAAGAAATAGATGTTTGTAACAAGAATTTTGGGAATTGGGAACAAATAAAGGAGTTTCAAATTACTCAAGAAGAATGGACAGCCACATCAGGTCACTTAACTCCAACAATGAAAATGAAGAGAAAAGTAATTTTAGAAAAACATAAAAATCTTTACAATAAAATATATAATCTTTAATATTAAATGACTTAAAATATCATATTGTGAAATCTATTGGTTTTTTGTAATTTGGCTTCATAACTTATAAAAAATAAAATTACTTTTATGTCTTCAGAAATAACCAGATTATTTGACTTCCCTTACTTTTCCCACAAAAAATATAACCTAGACAATGCTTTGGTTACTAAATACGAAAACAAGTGGATATCTACTTCAAGTGAAGAGTATATAGCTAAGGCAAATACTATTAGTAGAGCATTACTTCGTTTAGGAGTAAAAACAAATGATAAAATTGCTGTTATTTCCTCTACAAATAGAACTGAATGGAATATTGTGGATATAGGAATTCTTCAGACCGGTGCTCAAAATGTACCCATATATCCTACCATATCTAAAGAAGATTATGAATATGTCTTAAATCATTCTGAATCTATTTATTGTTTTGTTTCAGATATTTCTATTGTTGAAAAAATAAACAAGATTAAAGGAAATACAAAACTTAAAGAGGTGTATACTTTTGATGAGATATCTGATGAGAAAAATTGGAAAGAACTTCTAGAACTGGGTAAAGACACTTCAAATCAAAGTGATGTTGAGGCTAGAAAAGATGCAGTAAAAAGTGAAGATCTAGCTACGCTTATTTATACTTCTGGAACTACTGGAAGGCCCAAAGGAGTAATGTTATCTCACGGAAATATTGTGTCAAATGTTTTAACTAGTGAAGAGAGTGTTCCGTTAACCAAAGGAAATGATAAAGCCTTAAGTTTTCTTCCGGTATGTCATATTTTTGAACGTATGATACTTTATTTATACCAATATTGTGGAGTCGAAATATATTTTGCTGAAGGGGTTGAAAAATTAGTTGAAAATGCTCAAGAGGTTAAACCTCATGTTCTGACAGCTGTTCCAAGATTGTATGAAAAAATATATGACAGTATTGTTTTGAAAGGTCAAGAATTAACAGGTATAAAAAAGAAATTGTTTTTTTGGGCCGTAGATCTTGGTTTAAAATATGAACCCTATGGAGCAAATGGTTGGTGGTATGAAAAACAATTAGGCTTAGCTCGAAAACTAATTTTCTCAAAATGGCAAGCTGCTTTAGGAGGAGAACTTAAATTAATGGTTTCAGGTGCTTCTGCCTTGCAGCAAAGATTAACAAGAGTTTTTACCGCAGCTGGAATGCCAATTATGGAAGGATATGGATTAACTGAAACGTCTCCAGTAACATCAGTTAGTTTTATGGAACAAAATGGTGTTCGTGGGTTTAGAGTTGGAACTGTAGGTAGAATTTTAAAAAATGTGGAAGTAAAAATTGCTGAAAATGGTGAAATTTTAGTTAAAGGACCAAATGTAATGCAAGGTTATTACAAAGATCCAGAAAAAACAGCTGAAGTAATTAAAGACGGTTATTTTCACACTGGTGACAAAGGAGAAATAGACTCTGATGGATTTTTAAAAATTACAGGTAGAACAAAAGAAATGTTTAAAACCTCTGGAGGTAAATACATTGTTCCACCTTTACTAGAAGGAGACTTAAAACAATCTTTGTTTATAGAACAAGTTATGGTTATTGGTGAAAATGAAAAAATGCCAGCTGCTTTAATTCAACCAAACTTTGTTTTTATTAGAGATTGGATTGAAAGAAAAGGGCATAACATTGGGACCTCTTGCGAAGAAATTGCAGGTGCTCAGATTATCATTGATAGGATTCAGTTAGAGGTAGATCAATGCAATAAGAATTTTGGAAAATGGGAACAAATCAAAAAATTTGAATTGACACCTAATGAGTGGACTATAGATGGAGGTCATCTAACACCTACAATGAAAATGAAAAGAGAAATAATAAAAGAAAACTATAAAGACCTATATGAAAGAATTTATAGGGGATAATGTTCTAAAGCGCTGTATTTACAGCGCTTTTTTTTATTACCTATAAAATAAAACTTGAGAGTCTTTATTTTTTTTCTTTCAAAAGATTAGGAAATTTTTTCTTAAAACGTTTTAATCTTGGAACAGATACGTTTCTTACATAACTATTGTAAGGATTCCGTTTTTCATAATTTTGATGATACGATTCAGCCTCGTAAAAAATAACATGTTTGGTTACCTCAGTAACAATTTTATTATTGTAAACTTCTCTGTTTAGTTTACTAATAGCCTTTTCAATAATTTCTTTCTGTTTCATAGAACTATAAAAGGCAATTGATCTGTACTGACTTCCATAATCTGGGTGCTGTCCATTTTTAGTTGTTGGATCATGAGAACCAAAAAATACATCTACTAATGTTTTAAAACTTACAATTTTAGGATCATAATACACTGCTACAGCCTCAGCATGTCCAGTTCTACCTGTACCGATTGTTTGATAGGTTGGATTTTTTGTGTGCCCTCCCGCATAACCTGAAATAGCCTCACTTACACCTTCTACACTTTCAAAAATAGCTTCTACACACCAGAAACAACCACTAGCAAAATAGGCTACTTCGTCATTAGGACTAATTTCTTGAATTTCAACATCAGGTGTATCGAATGATTCTTTAAAACTAAAGGAGACTACTAAAAAAATTAACACACAAGTGAAAATAATATTCTTATTAACTTTCATATTTAAATTTATTTGATTGTTACTCTCAAAAGTAATTAATTATTACAATTTGTTTACAACTTTAGTGTTTTGTTGAGAAAGCATATTGTAATTACTATTGTAGATACTTACATTTGTTAGACAAAGATACGCAATCAAATATGGAGCATTTTATAGTTTCTGCACGTAAATACAGACCACAAAATTTTGAGGATGTTGTTGGGCAACAAGCTATCACAAACACACTTCAAAATGCTATAAAAAACAACCATTTAGCACAAGCTTTACTTTTCACAGGACCCAGAGGAGTTGGAAAAACATCATGTGCTAGAATCTTAGCAAAACAAATTAATCAACAGAATTCAACCTCCGATGAAGAAGATTTTGCTTTTAATATTTTTGAATTAGATGCTGCTTCTAATAATTCAGTCGATGATATAAGGAACTTAACAGAGCAAGTAAGAATACCTCCTCAAACTGGGAATTATAAAGTCTACATAATAGATGAAGTTCATATGTTATCTCAAGCGGCTTTTAACGCTTTTTTAAAGACTTTAGAAGAACCACCTGCTCATGCTATATTTATTTTAGCAACCACAGAAAAGCATAAAATTATACCAACAATTTTATCACGATGTCAAATTTTTGATTTTAAACGTATTACTGTTTTAGACACTAAAAAATTTTTAAAATCAATCTCAAAAAAAGAGGGTATTATTGCAGACGATGATGCACTTCATATCATTGCTCAAAAAGCCGACGGTGCTATGCGTGATGCTTTATCGATTTTTGACAGAGTTATTAGTTTTACTGGAAATGAATTAACTCGTGAAGCAGTAACTCAAAACTTAAATGTATTAGATTACGATACATATTTTTCAATGACAGATTTATTATTGGATAATAAAATTCCTGAGGTTTTAAATTTCTTCAACTCTATTCTAGCCAAAGGTTTTGAGGGCCATCATTTCATAAATGGGTTAGCATCTCATTTCAGAGATATTCTAGTGGCAAAAGATAATTCAACAATAAGCCTTCTTGAAGTTGGTGATACTGCCAAAAAAAAATATTTAGAACAATCTTCTAAAGCATCTATATCCTTTCTTATAAAATCTATTGAAAAAGCCAATCAATGTGATCTAAATTACAGAACTAGTAAAAATCAACGACTTCTTGTAGAGCTCACCTTAATGCAAATTGCCTCTATCACTTTTGATGGAGAAAAAAAAAAATCAACTAACTTTATAATACCGGCCACATTTTTTACTTCACTATCTCCAACAAAAAAACAGGATTTAGTTGAAGAAGTAAAACCTGAAACTATAACAAAGGAGGTTTCAGATGATGCTGTAGTAAAAGTGATTTCCAATCCAAAAGAAATCGCGAAGCCACCAATTATTCAAAATCTAAAAAGAAGGAACAATTCGCTTTCTTTAAAAAGTATTCATCAAAAGAAGAAGCAACAAAAGACCTCAACTGAAATTAATTATGAAAATTACCCAAAAGATTCTTTTTCTGTAAAAGATTTGCGAAAAACTTGGAGTGATTATCAAAAAATACAGACAAAAAAAGGGGAGAAAAATATGGCATCAATATTAGCCGCTTCGCTCCCTGAACTTTCAGAAAATTTTAAAGTTCATTTTATACTTCCCAATAAGCTCATGGAAGACCAATTAAAAATTGGAAAACCAAAACTATTGATGTTTTTGAGAGAGTCTCTAAATAATTTTAGTATAACTGTAGATGTGTCTGTTAGTGAAACTATAGAAAAGAAATTTGCCTATACTCCACAAGAGAAATACAATAAATTAAAAGAGAAAAATCCTCTACTTGAAAAACTTAAAGACACTTTCCAATTAGACCTTTAAAGTTCTTAAATTTTTTGGCCTACATATATCAATGTAATACCTTTCTTAGGTACTTTTTTCAATTCAAATTCAGATAACACAAAGATATCATTAGAGGAGGTCTTCACAAATAGTGGGATTGATTCTAATTGATTATTTAATATTTCGAGTGTTTGTTTATACTCTTTATCTGAATCTATTTTTACTTCATATAAATTTGGAAAATCCCTAACAGCCTCACTTAAATTTATATAATCATCCTTTGGAGTGAAAAATTGATTTTGATGCTCAAAGTCTTGATTTTTTAACTCTTCAGCACTAACTAAACGAAATGAACCATGTTCGCCAAAAGTAGTTGCAAAGTTAGTTATAGCAAATTTATTTACAGCATCACTTCCTGTTAATGCTATTAAATAACCAATGTCATTTAACTCTATATTGTCCGTTAAATCATCATCGTAAATATTAACCACATAAGCCTCTAATCCTTGATTAGTAGATTGCTCTATAAAAGAAGTATTAGCATCAATCAATACTACTCTTTTTCCTGAATTTTGTAAATAAGTAGCAATAAGTCTAGCAGCTTTAGAGGCTCCTATTATAAGAATACCACTAGAATTTTTCAAAAATACACCAACTATTTTTGAAAATAATCTGGCTGTAGTAGCATTCAACAATACAGTTCCCAGAACTATCATAAAAACTAATGGTGTAATATACTCTGCTCCCTCTATTCCTTGTTTTAATAATTTACTTCCAAAAAGAGAGGCAATACCAGCAGCTACGATACCTCTGGGCCCAACCCAACTTATAAAAAGTTTTTCTTTAAACTTTAAATTTGATTTATAGGTACTTAAAAAAACACCTAAGGGTCTTATAATAAGAACAATGAGGAAAAATAAAAGTGCTGTTTTCCAATTATAAAGTAGCATTAAATCTACCATATTGATATTTGCTGATAAAAGTATAAACAGAATTGAAATCAATAGAACACTTAATGATTCTTTAAAATATAATAGCTCCTTTAAATTTTTTAATTTTCCATTTCCAAGTACCATTCCCATAACAACCACAGCAAGTAATCCTGATTCGTGGGCAAAAGTCTCTGATTGAACAAAAACTAACAAGACTACAGATAATGAGACCACATTTAGTAAATAATGAGGAATCCATTTCTTGTTAATTACAAAAGTTAGGGCATGAGCAAAAGTAAATCCAAAAGAAGTTCCAAATAATATTATTTTTCCAAATTCAGAAAGAGCGGTTTTAGTAAAGCCACTTCCACCACCAACACTAATAAATTCAAAAACCAATACTGCAACAAGAGCTCCAATAGGATCAATGAGTATTCCTTCCCATTTTAAAACTGTAGAAATATCTTTTTTTAATGGAATATTTCTTAAAATTGGTGTAATTACTGTAGGACCAGTTACAATAATTAATCCTGAAAATAAAAAGGATAATTCCCAACTTAAGTCAAAAATATAATGAGCTAAAACACCAGCACCAAAAAAAGTAACAGCAGAACCTAACGTAATAAGTTTAGTAATGACTGGACCAACATTTTTAATTTCATTTCTTTTTAAAGTTAGACCCCCTTCAAATAAAATAATACTAATGGCTAATGACACAAAATAATACAAACTATCTCCTGGAAAAAGTCCTTTGGTGCCATTCCAAATAGGCTCAATGTACTTAGTTTTATCATCTGTTAAAAACTCTGATGCAATAGGTCCAACCAGAAGACCAATTAAAATTAGTGGAAGAATTGCTGGAATTTTAAACCTCCAGGCAACCCATTGAGCTAATATTCCTAATATAATTATTCCAGCTAATTCTATCATGATTGAATTTTATTTAAAAATACAAAAAATACATGCATAATAATATTCTAAAAATTAAAATATTTTTTTATAATATTTTGAAAAAGCTCGATGTAATCAATCAAAATAATTATCAATATTTACTATTTTAGCACCTAGGTATATAAATATTACCTGATTGAATAAATGGAAGCTACACCCAAAACAGGTATTAAAGGATTAATAGAAAACTGGCAAAGTGATTTAATTGCTGCTGTTAGTGTTGCTCTAATTGCACTGCCGCTCTCTTTAGGTATAGCTTTAGCTGCTGGTGCTCCTGCTATGTCGGGTATCTTTTCGGCAATTGTTGGAGGAGTAGTTACAACTCTTTATCGTGGGGGTCATATCTCAGTAAACGGACCTGCAAAAGGAGTAATTGGGGTTATACTTCTTGGTATCGCTTTAATGGATGATGGTTCTGGTAATGCATTTAATTATGTATTAGCTGCTGTAGTTGTGTCTGGAGGAATTCAAATGTTGCTAGGTGTAATGAAGTTAGGAAGATTA
>Ga0228614_1000583_pt1 | contig 19841 bp, 12 predicted proteins | sample 15DmetaG_FD_190531 | JGI IMG/M metagenome (GOLD analysis project Ga0228614, IMG submission 190531) | Seawater microbial communities from Monterey Bay, California, United States - 15D | ecosystem: Environmental > Aquatic > Marine > Coastal | place: USA: California | collected 2016-10-13
TGTCGGTGAGAGTGTGGTCTGGATTTGGCTCGTGGGGGCACGTTTCTCAGAGTCCCATGTGGCGATGTACCAAATGAAACTGCCGAGCATGAACGCAACGAAGGCCGCGATAAGAAGAAGCGTGCGTTTGGGGGTCACGAGCCGACCTTCCATGCCTGCTTTGCGGGCGCTTTGGGCACCGGCGATTTTTGTGCCGGATAGTTGGGTTGGCTTTCCGCAGGGGCTGCGCATTTCTCGATCTTGACCTTCAGGTCGAACCACGCGGCTTGGCCTGTGATCGGGTCGGAGTTCGCCCACCGCATTCCATCACCCTTGGGGGGGTGCAGTTCGTGGATCAAATGGTTCAGCAAGAAGCCCTTCTTGACCTCAGGCGCGTTTTCTTCCAGCGCCCAAGCGCCCTTGCGCTTACCAATCGCATTCCACGTCCAGATCGTGTTTTCATTCAACGCGGCCATATGGGCGACGGGAACGGTGATCTCACCGTGGGGGGATGTGACGCGGGCCCAATCACCCTCCGCGAAGCGTTGCGCTTCCCAGATTTTGGTCGGCACATAGAGCGGGTTGTGACCGTGGATTTGACGTAACCACGCGTTCTGAGAGCCCCAGCTGTGATACATGGCCATCGGCCGTTGCGTCAGGGCGTTGACCGTAAAGCCTTCGTGCTGATCCGTGCTGGGGTACCAGACAGGCAGCGGGTCCATACGGTCCTTGATGCGCTGGCGCAGGTGCTCGGGGGGCTGACGCTCTCCGTGACCTTCAGCGGCCAACTGGAATTTGCGCATCGGCTCACACCAGAGGGTAAAGATGTAGGGCTGTGGCTTGTCATAGAACGACATTTCAACTGCCCAATCCTGATAGGCCTTGTTCCAAGGCTTATAGAACTGCGCGTCCTCGGGCACATGCGCCAGATAGAACCCACCGTTGTCGATGTAGTCCTGCATCTGGTTTGGGTTGACCTCACCACGGCCCGTTTTGGTGCCATCTTCGCCACGGAACCCAATCAAGGGCCCAACACCGGGACGGCGTTGGTGGTTGACGATATAGTCGGCGTAATCCTCGTACTTTGCGGTGCCGTCGTCATTCACGAAGCCGGGCAGCTTCATTTTGGCGCCCAATTGGATCAGTGCGGTTTGGAAGCCGCGCACATCGCGGTCCGGCTCAACCACGGGCCAGCGGATCGCATCCGCCGCTCCCTCCGCCTCACAGATCGGGCGATCGAGGGTTGAGATGCAATCGTGCCGCTCAAGGTAGGTCGTATCGGGCAAGATCAGGTCCGAGAAGGCGACCATTTCCGAGGAATACGCATCGGAATAGATGATGTGCGGTATAACGTAATCGTCGTTTTCATCCTTGTCGGTCAGCATCTCCATGACGCCGCCGGTGTTCATGGACGAATTCCACGACATGTTCGCCATATACATAAACAGCGTGTCGATTTTGTAGGGATCGCCCGCGTGCGCGTTGGAAATCACCATGTGCATCAACCCGTGGGCTGACATTGGGTTTTCCCATGTGAACGCTTTGTCGATACGCGCAGGGCTGCCATCGTCCTTGAGCGCGAGGTCATCTGGGCCGTGCACAAACCCAAGGTGTGGGCCGTCCAGCGGGGCGCCGGGCGTGACTTTGCAGTGCGGCTTGGGGTGCGCCGTAGCGGGCTTGGGGTAGGGTGGTTTGAACCGGAAGCCGCCGGGGACTTCGACCGTGCCGAGGATGATCTGGAGCATATGCAGCGCGCGGCAGGTTTGGAAACCATTGGCGTGCGCCGAAATCCCGCGCATAGCATGGAAGCTGACAGGGCGGCCTTGCATGGTCTTGTGGGTGCGACCGCGGAAATCGGTCCACTCGATGGGCAGCTCAAACGCTTCATCAAACGCCACACGGGCAATTTCAGCTGCGATGGCGCGGATGCGGTTGGCCGAAATTCCGACGGTCTCAGCCACCGTTTCGGGGGCGTATTCTGTGCTGAGGTACCGCTCGGTCATGTGATGGAAAACGGTGCGGTGGGTGACGCCGTCAACCTCCCACGTGCCGGCCAGATCGGGGTGTACGTCGGGGGCATCAAAACAGCGTGGCTTTTGTTGGTCGCGGCACCAAACCAGCTGATGGCCGTCGTCGTCCCGTAGGGCCAATCCAAACTCGGGTGAGTTTTCATCGGCGTTGATCAGAACGGGCGCATCGGTCAAATCGCGCAGGTATTTCAGGTCAATCTTGCCCGCAGACATCAGGCAGTGCACGAGGCTCAGGATAAACAGACCGTCGGTGCCGGGGGTGATGCCCACCCAATCGTCCGCCACAGCGTTATAGCCCGAACGGATTGGATTGACGCCAATCACCCGCGCGCCGCGCTTTTTCAACTTGCCCAAGCCCATCTTGATGGGGTTGCTGTCGTGATCCTCGGCTACGCCGAACAACATGAACAGCTTGGTACGATCCCAATCGGGTTGGCCAAATTCCCAGAACGCACCGCCCATCGTATAGATGCCTGCGGCGGCCATGTTTACCGAACAAAAACCACCGTGGGCGGCGTAGTTCGGCGTGCCAAAGCTTTGGGCCCACATGGAAGTAAAGCTTTGCGATTGGTCCCGGCCCGTAAAGAACGCGAGCTTGGATGGATCGTCCCGGCGGATCGGCTCCAGCCATGAGGCGGCCAGATCATAAGCTTCGTCCCAGGTGATTTCTTCAAACTCGCCCGAGCCGCGAGGGCCCACGCGTTTCAAGGGTGCGCGCAGGCGGGAGGGTGCGTTGTGTTGCATGATCCCCGCAGAGCCTTTCGCGCACAGCACGCCTTTGTTCACAGGGTGGTCTCGGTTGCCCTCAATGTAGGCGACCTTGCCGTCCTTCATGTGAACGTTGATCCCGCAGCGACAGGCGCACATGTAACATGTGGTCTTGCGGATTTCGTCCGACACCTTTGGTGATGTCTCAAGTTTAGGTTGCTGGAATGTCATCTGGCGCCCTCCTTCAAAAGTCCGCGGCTCTCACGAGAGCAGATAGAAACCCGCAAGGCCAAGGCCCGCAGGGTATGGTTGGTATGTGGCCACCGGCGCGCACGCCGAAATGTCCTGAATGTGATGTGCGTGATCGGTCATGACGCGTCGGCTTGCACAGCCGTGACTGCGATCATGTCGAGGATATCCTCGGTGCTACAGCCTCGGCTGAGGTCATTGGCGGGTGCGGCGAGGCCCTGCAAAATCGGGCCAATCGCGCTTGCGCCACCGATACGTTGCGCGATCTTGTAGCCGATGTTTCCAGCGTTGATGTCAGGAAAAATGAACACGTTGGCCTGTCCGGCAATCGCGCTGCCCGGCGCCTTGCTCGCGGCGACTTCGGGCACGAAGGCTGCATCGAATTGCAGCTCACCATCGACCGATAGGCCTCCGGCTTTTGCGTGCTCAGTCGCCTCCGTCATCTTGGTGACGTTGGGGTGCTGCGCAGAGCCTTTGGTCGAAAAGCTGAGCATCGCGACCTTTGGATCGACGCCCAACAACTGCTTGGCAGAGGCGGCGGCTTGGACAGCGATCATCCCAAGCTCTTGGGCGGAGGGTTCAATCACCAACGCACAGTCGGAAAAAACGACGCCGTGTTCGGGGCGCGTTGGGTGGTGGTCTGGCATCACCATGACGAAAAAGCTCGACACCATGCCAGCGTTCTTGCCCTTGCCGATCATCTGAAGGGCTGCGCGCACCGTGTCAGAGGTGGTGTGGGTCGCTCCGCCGATGGTGCCATCCGCAAGACCTGCACGCACCATCAAGGCGGCAAAAACCAGCGGATCATTGATCGCGGCCTCGGCCTGCTCTTGGGTGGGGGTTTTCTTGGCGCGCGCTTCAAGGAAGGCGGTGATGAGGGCTGCCCGGTGCGGTGATGTGGCCGGGTCATGGACTGTCACCCCGTCGGGGGCTGCGGTGCCTGTTGGGGCCACGATCGAAATACGGGCAAGGCCTGCCTCGCTCGCTTGTGCGGCGGCCTCCAGCACGCGAGTGTCAGTACCCTCAGACAGAACAATATGCTTTTGTAACTTTGCAGCGCGTGTCCGCAAAGCAATGAGGGGCGCCGGAATATCCGCCGCCCCCATTTTAGTGTCCGAGAGAACGCTCACTCGGCTGCCATGTCGGCGGCGGTCACACCGGCCACACGCACTGGCTTTTTCATCGCGTCACGGCGGAAGGGCTCACCCAGTTCTTGGTTGAGGATCACTTCGATCACCGTGGTGCGGTTGTTTTCCATCTGATCCTTGATCGCTTGGTTCAAGATGTCTGTCAGCTCATCCATGGATTTCGCTTGCACACCGATCAGACCACAGGCTTGTGCGATCCCGGCGTAGGACACTTTCATGTCCAGCTCGGTGCCCACAAAGTTGTCGTCAAACCAAAGGGTGGAGTTCCGCTTTTCCGCGCCCCACTGGTAGTTGCGGAAAACGATCTGTGTCACAGCGGGCCATTCGTCCCGACCGATGGCTGTGAGTTCGTTCACCGCGATCCCAAAGGCACCGTCACCGGCGAAACCAACGACAGGCACGTTTGGCTGGCCGATTTTTGCGCCAACGATGGCGGGCAGGCCGTAGCCACATGGGCCAAACAGACCGGGCGCAAGGTACTTACGACCCTCATCAAAGTCAGGATAAGCGTTGCCGATGGCGCAGTTGTTACCGATGTCCGAGCTGATGATCGCCTCACGGGGCAGAGCCGCTTGGATCGCGCGCCATGCTTGACGGGGCGACATCCAATCGGGACGCGCTGCGCGTGCACGCTCGTTCCAGCTGGTGCCGGGATCGTCTTGCTCGTGATCCAGCGACGACAGCTCTTGCTTCCACGCGGATTTGGTTTGCGCGATGTGCGCTTTGCGGTCGGCGCGGCCAGCGTCGCCCGCGTCGTCCGCAAGGTTGCCGAGGATGCCGTTGGCGATCTTTGCCGCGTCACCCACGATGCCCACGGTGACCTTTTTGGTCAGACCGATGCGGTCAGGGTTAATATCAACTTGGATGATTTTCGCGTCAGCGGGCCAGTACTCCATGCCGTAGCCGGGCAGGGTGGAGAATGGGTTCAAACGCGTGCCGAGGCACAGAACAACATCAGCGTCCTTGATCAGTTGCATGCCAGCCTTGGAGCCGTTGTAGCCCAAAGGACCCGCGAACAAGGGGTGCGAGCCGGGGAAGGCATCGTTGTGCTGATAGCCGACGCAGACAGGTGCATCCAGTTTTTCAGCCAACGCCATAGAGGCCGCGATGCCGCCCTTGGACAGGACAACGCCCGCACCGTTCAGGATAACGGGGTTCTTGGCGTTCGACAGCAGGTCGGCAGCAGCTTTGACGGAATTCTCACCACCGGGGGAGGCTTCGAATTCGATTGGCTCGGGGATTTCGATATCGACGACTTGGGTCCAGAAATCGCGTGGGATGTTGATCTGCGCAGGACCGGACAGACGCTTGGCCTTCGCAATCACGCGGGTCAGAACTTCGGCGACGCGCGATGGGTCACGGACTTCTTCTTGGTAGGCAACCATGTCTTCGAACAGTTTCATCTGCTCAACTTCTTGGAAACCGCCCTGACCGATGGTTTTGTTCGCAGCCTGTGGCGTGACCAGAAGCAGTGGCGTGTGGTTCCAGTAGGCTGTTTTGACAGCGGTCACAAAGTTGGTGATTCCGGGGCCGTTTTGCGCGATCATCATCGACATTTCGCCCGTGGCGCGGGTGTAGCCGTCTGCCATCATGCCAGCGGAGCCTTCGTGGGCGCAGTCCCAGAAGGTGATCCCAGCTGTGGGGAAGATGTCGGAGATCGGCATCATAGCCGAGCCGATGATCCCGAAGGCATGCTGGATGCCGTGGGCTTGTAGTGTTTTGACGAAGGCTTCTTCGGTGGTCATCTGCATGATGAGGGCTCTCCATGAACTGAGGAGGCCAGCACACCGGCGCTTGCCCCCCATAAATCCCGTTATGGCTTGTGATTAGACGTGGTTTTGTCTAGGCGTTAGGGCCAAATTCGACATGCGGATAGGGCCAGATGTTTGGGCAAATATGGGCATGTTGGCCGATTGGGTTGGTAAGGCATTGCCTTGGCGTTATTTTTCCGGTTTTGGCCCATGTTTTCTAAAATCACTGGTCAACCTAAGATGAAAATTTTATGAGACTCAATGTCTCAAAAATTAGCAAAAACGGAAATGAAAGCGACTCAATGATGTTCGCTTTCATTCCGGTGCAAGCGCTTACATTTTGGTGATTTCATCCAGAATTCGGACCCAGCTGCGTGTGCCCTTATGAAAGCTTTCGACGTCGTACTTTTCATTAGGAGAGTGCAACCCGTCATCCGCGCGTGAAAAGCCGACAAGCAGGCTTTGCAGATCGAGGATGTCTTGGAAGTAACCGGCAATTGGGATCGAGCCGCCTGCGCCGACAAAAGCAGCCGGGTTTGGCCATTCTTCGCTTAAACCGCGGCGGGCGGCGTCAAAGACGGGGTGGTTGAGGTCCATGCTTGAAGCAGGGGACGCCCCATGGGATTTGAATTCCACTGTGCAATCCGCAGGAAGCTGCGCCTGGACCCAGTCACGGAAGGCGATCCGAATGGCATCTGGGTCTTGGCCCGCGACCATGCGAAACGACACCTTGGCAGAGGCGATCGACGGGAGGACGGTTTTGAAGCCGTCACCAGTGTAGCCGGATGTCATGCCGTTAATTTCGGCGGTGGGGCGGGACCAGATCATTTGCAAAGGCGTGCGATCTTGCTCACCCGCTGGGAGGGATAGGCCGACATCACCCAAAAACGCCGATGGATCAAAGCCAAGCGCGTCCCATTGGGCCTGCACATCCTCGGGCACCTCAGGGATATTGTCATAAAAACCGGGGACTTGGACGGTGCCGTTATCATCATGGAGGTTAGATAGAATGTCCGCCAAAACGCGGGCCGGGTTCATCGCGATGCCACCGTACATGCCGGAGTGTAGGTCTAGCTTAGGTCCAGTGATCGTCAGCTCTTCGCCCAACAATCCGCGCAACATGGTGATGATTGCAGGCGTGTCGTGGCCATAAAGCCCGGTGTCGCAAATCACCGCGATGTCAGCTTGAAGGTCCTCTGCGTGCGCTTTCATGAACGGCACAAGCGAGGGGGAGCCGGATTCCTCCTCTCCCTCAAACAGTACGGTCAACTTGCAGGGCAGTGTTCCGGTTTCGGCTTTGATCGCCCGCAGCGCCTCTAGGAAAGTCATCAACTGACCCTTGTCATCCGCCGCACCCCGGCCGCGAATGACTTGGCCCTTGGCGGTACCCTCAATCGCGGGGTCAAACGGATCCCTGTGCCACAGATCAATTGGATCAACGGGTTGCACGTCGTAGTGGCCATAAAATAGCAGGTGCGGGCCGGGGCCATCGCTGTGCCCCACAACCATCGGGTGACCGGGTGTTGGATGGGCCTTGGCGGTAATGCCCAATTCCTCCAACACACCGACAAGGTGATCCGCTGCTGCCTGGCAGTCTTTTGCAAAGGCGGGGTCGGTCGAGATCGACGGAATGCGCAGAAGCGTCATCAGTCGGTCCAGAGCGGGCTCAAGGTCGGCATCAACGCGGGCAAGCGTGGCATCTAGGGTCATAACAAGGCTCCGGGATTTTTTCTTAGAGTGCCAAGCGCGGGTAAGGGTGTCCAGACTGGAACGTTCGGAATTAGCGGGCTAGAACGGGTTTCAATCGATGGGGGAGTTCGCGATGCGCAAGATGATTGCATGGGCCTTGGTGGCGGGGCTGACGTTGGGCGGTGCTATACCGGCCGCAGCGACTGACACGTTGCCCGGCGCCAAAGAGGCGTGGCGCATGTTGTTTGGCACCCGGGCCTCGGTGGCTGAGGTCTCAACCACAATCCCGCTATCGCAAAGCGACCGAGACATCGTGCAAAGCATTGGTCCCACACAACAATACTATGGGGCGATCGCATATTCGCCCGACGAAGGCCTTCTGTCAGAAGCCACCGTTGCGGCGGCCAACCATCACAGCGTTGAGGTCGCGCGAGCGTTGGCCTTGGCCGATTGCAATGGCAAACGCCGCAAAGGGGCTGCGGCTTGTGTTGTCGCGGCTGATATCTTGCCCAAACGGTATCGGGCAGGGCGCGCGTTACAGTTGAGCATGGGCGCTACGGCAGGGTTTGACGCCGAGTATCGCAAGGCCAAAGGGTCCAGATCTTTCGCGATTTCGGCGCAAAGCGGGCTTTGGGGGTGGGGACCCGACGATGCGGCTGCGTTGAAAGCATGTAACGCGCAGGATTGCAAAGTTGTGGTGCGGGACTAAATCGCGCCAAAGAACGCAATGCGCGACCTTTTGTAACCTCGTTGCTGGCCGGGCATAACTCTACCTATGGACGAAAGTTAAGGTGCCTCGGACAGGCTGCCAAGACACACGGAGAGCAGGATGAACTACGATAAAGCAGTCGACCAAGCGATCGAGACCCTGCACGCCGAAGGGCGGTACCGCACGTTTATCGATATCGAGCGGCGTCGCGGCCAGTTCCCCCACGCGGTGTGGACGCGCCCCGACGGGACCGAGCAGGACATCACCGTTTGGTGTGGCAACGACTATCTTGGCATGGGGCAACATCCTGTTGTGTTGGAGGCGATGAAAGAGGCGCTGGACGCGACCGGCGCGGGCTCTGGCGGTACACGCAATATCTCGGGCACGACGGTTTACCACAACGCGCTTGAGGCCGAGGTTGCCGATCTTCACGGCAAAGAAGCCGCGCTTTTGTTCACCTCTGCCTACATTGCGAATGACGCCACGCTCAGCACTTTGCCGAAATTGCTGCCCGGTTTGATCATTTATTCCGACGCATTGAACCATGCCTCGATGATTGAAGGCGTTCGCCGCAATGGCGGGGCCAAGCGGATCTTTCGGCACAATGATTTGGCACATTTACGCGAATTGCTGGCCGCTGATGACCCGGCTTTACCTAAGTTGATCGCATTCGAGTCAATTTACTCCATGGACGGGGATTTTGGTCTCATAAAAGAAATTTGCGACATCGCGGATGAATTCAATGCGCTGACCTATATTGACGAGGTCCACGCCGTTGGAATGTACGGCCCACGGGGCGCTGGTGTGGCCGAGCGTGACGGGCTGATGGACCGGATCGATATCATCAATGGAACACTGGCCAAGGCCTATGGGGTGATGGGCGGATATATCGCGACCAGCGCGCGGATGGCCGATGCGGTGCGCTCCTATGCGCCGGGGTTCATCTTTACCACATCACTCCCGCCCGCTGTGGCTGCAGGTGCCGCGGCGTCTGTTAAGGTCCTGAAGACAGAGCAGAAACTGCGTGATATGCAGCAAGATCATGCACGTATTTTGAAGATGCGTCTGCGCGGTTTGGGGCTACCGATCATCGATCACGGCAGCCATATTGTGCCCGTTCATGTGGGTGATCCGGTGAAATGCAAAATGATCTCGGACCGGCTTTTGTCGGATCACGGGGTCTATGTGCAGCCGATCAATTTTCCCACCGTGCCACGCGGGACCGAACGGCTTCGCTTCACGCCTTCCCCTGTCCATACGCCTGATATGATCGACGATTTGGTGCATGCGATGGATAGCCTTTGGTCTCATTGTGCGCTGAATCGTGCCGAGATGACTGGCTAAATCAGAATAGGTGCATTGGGCGCGTTAACCTGCTACGTTCACAGGAAGACGTCTGGGGAATGATTCATTTCCACGGCGCGTATCGAGTAGGCAAAAACGGTGAGGCGTCGCGGTGTTCAGCCGATATTTCGACTCTAGCACGACCGAAGAGACAGCGCCGCAACGCGGCTTTGACAGCTTTGAGCTGCGTCTTGGGGATGTCATGCGCGGGGAACGCGCCACGCTCGGCAAATCTTTGCTTGAGGTGCAGCGTGATCTGCGGATCAAAGCTACCTACATCGCGGCGATTGAAGATTGCGATACCTCTGCCTTCGAAACACCAGGCTTTATCGCGGGCTACGTGCGGTCTTATGCTCGGTATCTTGGCATGGAGCCTGAGGAAACATTCGCACGTTTCTGTGTTGAAAGCGGATTTGAGGGTATTCACGGCGCTGCATCGCAGTTGAATAGCGATAGTCGCGCTAAACCTGCATTAAATGCCCCGATCACCGGAAATTCGGCTGATGTTATGGCGCGTGCGAACCGTCCGTTTGTACAGCACGCCGGACCCGCGTTTGGCAGCGTTGATCCCGGCGCGCTTGGATCAGTCGCGGTCTTGACGCTTTTGATGGCGGGGATCGGCTTTGGTGGCTGGTCCGTTTTTCAGGAAATTCAACGGGTACAAGTTGCACCAGTTGAGCAAGCTCCTGATGTCATTGCACAACTGGTTGATCCTTTGGCTGGTGCGATTGCGTCTGACGCCCCTGTGGCTGCCGTGGGACGGCAAGCTCCATCTGTCGAAGCGCTCGATCGCCTGTATCGCCCCGATCCATTGGACGTACCCGTTTTGGTTGCCCGCGATGCGCCGATTTCTACAATTCGTCCCGGCGCGATTGGGGCTTTGGCAGGACCAGATGCACCGGACCTGTCTACACGGACGGCGACACCCACACTTGGGGCGCAGATTGCGTCTATCGACGTGCCAATGTTTGTCGAAGAGCCAGAGCCTCAGATCCCCCAAGTTACTGAAAACCCACAAGATGAAGTTGTGCTGTTCGCTGTGCGCCCGGCTTGGGTTCGGGTGTCGTCTGGTGATGGTTCTGTTCTGTTTGAACAAATCCTCGATGCAGGTGATAGCTATACCATCCCGCGCGATGAGCTGACCTCATCCTTGCATGCAGGTAACAGCGGTTCGGTTTACTTCCGTCTCAACGGTCAAACTTACGGCCCAGTCGGGCAGGGTACATCGGTGTCTCGTGGGATTGAGCTGGCTCCGACAAGTGTTGTCGCGAGTTACGCGGTCGCCGATCCCGAGGCTGACCGTGATTTAGCGACGGTTGTGGCCGAGTTGTCATTGCCGACTGCCGATATCGCACCAACCGAATAGCCCACCTTTATCGCGACTTACCCTGAATAATGCGTTGTGGTGCATTGTCAGGCGAAGTTGACAGGTTTACATTCTCACTAACTCAGAATGCCAAGAAGGTTCCGCGCCATGTCACTTCATTCCATTCGCCCCTGGCGTCAGATTGACCGGCGCCAAAGCCGACAAATCATGGTTGGCTCCGTTCCGGTCGGCGGTGATGCCCCTATCACCGTTCAAACTATGACCAATACGTTAACGACGGATGCTTCAGCTACGATCAAGCAGGTATTGGCCTGTGCCGACGCTGGCGCAGACATCGTGCGCGTGTCGGTGCCTGATCAGGCTAGCTCAAAGGCGCTGAAGGAAATCATTGCGGAAAGCCCTGTGCCAATCGTGGCCGACATTCACTTTCATTATAAACGTGGGATTGAGGCGGCCGAAGCTGGTGCGGCGTGTTTGCGGATCAACCCTGGCAACATTGGTGATTCCAACCGCGTGAAAGAAGTCATCAAGGCTGCACGCGACCATAATTGCTCCATCCGGATTGGCGTGAACGCGGGCTCGCTTGAGAAGCACCTTCTTGAAAAATATGGCGAACCGTGTCCCGATGCTATGATTGAAAGTGCGCTAGACCACATCCGCATCCTTCAAGATAACGACTTTCACGAGTTCAAAATCAGCTGCAAAGCATCGGATGTGTTTATGGCAGCTGCGGCTTATCAAGGCCTCGCGGAAGCCACAGATGCGCCAATCCACCTCGGCATCACAGAGGCTGGTGGCCTGACGTCTGGCACGATCAAATCGGCGATTGGCCTCGGCAATCTGCTTTGGATGGGTATTGGTGACACGATCCGTGTGTCTCTGTCTGCTGATCCAGTGGAGGAAGTTAAGGTTGGCTACGAAATCCTTAAGTCCCTCGGCCTACGTCATCGTGGCGTTAACATTATTTCCTGTCCGTCCTGTGCACGGCAGGGGTTCGATGTGATCAAAACGGTCGAAACACTCGAGGATCGGCTTGCTCACATCAAGACCCCGATGTCGTTGTCAATTATCGGTTGTGTGGTGAATGGCCCGGGCGAAGCACTGATGACAGACGTCGGCTTTACTGGTGGCGGCAACGGATCAGGCATGGTGTATCTGGCTGGTGCGCAAAGTCATAAGCTAGACAACGCGCAAATGGTCGACCACATCGTCGAGCAGGTGGAGAAAAAAGCTGCTGAAATCGGTGCGACGGCAAACGCGGCTGAATGAACATCGCGCTGTAGGCCTCGGGTTCTAATCGTAGAACCTATCTTCCTTTACACTCTCCATGCTCACATGCGTGGACGAGTGTGAGACGTGAGGCAACGTGCTGAGCGTCTCCCCAAGGAATGTCCGATAGGCAACGATGTCGGTCGTTCTGACCTTGAGCATATAGTCAAAGCTGCCAGCGATCATATGGCATTGCTCAATTTCAGGGTGGCTTTGCACAGCGCGGTTAAAGTCATTCAGGGCGCGTGCGCGTGTGTCCTTGAGCCGGATTTCGACGAAGGCCACATGAGCACGCCCAAGCTTAATCGGATCCAATATGGCGCGATACCCTCGGATCACGCCAAGCTTTTCAAGCCGCTTTAACCTTGCTTGACAGGGCGTTTTCGAAAGGCCGACCCTTTCAGATAGATCCTTGAGCGTAATGCGCCCATCCTCAGAGACCGCTTTGAGAATAGCATGATCAAAAGCATCTAAAGACGATAAGAGAGACATGCGGGCGCTTTCATTCTCGATATTACTATCGAATTCATAAAATTTAGGAAATAAAATTCCCTGTGAAGCAATATAAAGGAAATAACCCCATGTGAAGCCTGTATTCTGTTCCCAGCACTGGGAGGCCTTCATGAGCGACACAAACACGATCCGTCAGATCATCCGCGACAGAACATATGCGCCAGAGGCCGAGGTCCTAGAGCACCTCGAACACTTCCTTCCAGACCAAGAAAAGCGCGCCCGCATTGAGGTGATTGCGACCACATTCGTGGACCACCTTCGCAAAGATGCACGTCCCGCTTTGATGGAGGTTTTTCTAGCCGAATACGGCCTCAATACAGAGGAAGGTGTGGCGTTGATGTGCCTCGCGGAGGCCCTTTTGCGGGTCCCTGACGCCGACACAATGGACACACTGATTGAAGATAAAATTGCCCCTTCCGACTGGGGTAAGCATCTCGGCGCGGCACATTCTCCGTTGGTGAATGCCTCCACTTGGGCGCTGTTTTTGACTGGCAAGGCGCTGGATACGGATAGATCCGTTGCAGGTGTTTTACGCAATGCAATCAAACGTATGGGTGAGCCGGTCATTCGCAAAGCCGTGCGCAGTGCGATGAAGGAGATGGGTCGTCAGTTTGTATTGGGCGAGACGATCCAATCAGCCATGTCGCGGGCAAGCGTGCGTGAGGCCCGTGGCGAAAGCTACAGCTACGACATGCTGGGGGAAGCCGCGCGCACTGACGCCGATGCTCGTCGCTACATGGCAGCCTACACCAATGCCATTGCCGCTATGGCGGCAGCCAAAGGCGACGATATCCGCACGCGACCTGGTATTTCCATCAAACTATCGGCGCTTTTTGAAAGGTATGAGCCCTTGCACCGTGATCGCGTCGTGGAGGTTCTTGTCCCCCGAGTGAAAGCGCTTGCACAGCAGGCTGCAAGCGCGAACATTGGCTTGAATATCGACGCCGAAGAGGCTGATCGCCTCGATCTCTCGCTAGACGTGATCGAGGCGGTCTTGATTGATCCAGAGTTGGCCGGATGGCATGGCTTTGGGGCCGTGGTGCAGGCTTACGGCAAGCGCGCCTCTGCGGTGATCGACTGGTTGTCTCAATTGGCACAAGATCACGACCGGCGGATCATGGTGCGGTTGGTGAAGGGCGCCTATTGGGATACTGAGATCAAACAGGCACAAACCCTCGGGCTTGCTTCATACCCCGTATTCACCCGCAAAGCCGCGACCGACGCCAGCTATATCGCCTGTGCCCATCAGCTTGCCGGGATGATTGATCACATCTACCCACAGTTCGCGACCCACAACGCCCATACTGTTGCGGCTATAATTAACATAAACTTAGAGCCGGAAACATATGAATTTCAGCGACTTCATGGGATGGGTGAGGCGCTTCATGATCATCTTCGTGCAACGTATGGAACCCAAACTCGTATCTATGCGCCCGTTGGCGCGCATCGTGATCTGTTGGCCTATTTGGTGCGTCGCTTGTTGGAAAACGGTGCAAACTCATCGTTCGTGAACCAAATTGTTGATGAATCACGCCCGGTTTCTGAGGTCGTTTCTGACCCGATCACAGCTCTTACCACTCAGCAAAGCAAGCTGTGTGAGCCACGGGAAATATTCACACCGCGAGTGAATTCGGATGGGTTTGATTGGGCCGATCCTGATGCCCGCTCAAAGCTTCAAGCCGCACTTGATGCCGTGGCGGATAGAACTTGGGAGGGCGTGCAATCTGTTGGAAGTATTCAGAAAACAGTCACCAGCCCTGGGCGTGACGATATCGTAGGGATCGTGCGATGGGCCACGGCAGCAGACGCCGTTCAAGCGATCACCGAGGTTACTCCTTGGACGGTCGACCCTGAAAATCGCCGCGCAGTACTGTACCGGGCTGCTGATTTGTATGAAGCTGAGCGGGTGCACCTGATCTCTCTGCTCATGCGCGAGGCTGGCAAGACACTCATCGATTGCATCAATGAAATAAGGGAAGCCGTTGATTTTCTTCGGTACTACGCAGAGTTTGCGGGGCCAACGCCCAGTGTTGGCATCGTGACGTGCATCTCGCCTTGGAACTTTCCCTTGGCAATCTTCACCGGTCAGATTGCGGCGGCGTTAGCGGCGGGCAATGGGGTGCTTGCCAAGCCAGCGGAGCAGACGTCGTTGATCGCGGACTACGCCGTATCGCTTCTGACCGATGCTGGTGTGCCGCCAGAATGTTTACGGTTGGTTGCTGGAGAAGGCGCGATTGTCGGCCCGATTTTGACCGGAACGGTTGGCATCAATTCCGTCGCTTTCACCGGCTCAACCGCGACGGCTCAGCGGATCAATCGTACGATGGCGGCCTCACTTACCCCCGGCACGCCCTTGATCGCCGAAACCGGGGGGCAGAACGCGATGATTGTGGACAGCACCGCGCTGTTGGAGCAGGCCGTACGCGATATCATTGCCAGTGCGTTCCAATCCGCAGGGCAGCGGTGCTCGGCGCTTCGGATGCTTTACGTCCAAGAAGACATCGCGCCTGCGTTAACCGAAATGCTCACCGGGGCGATGGATGCATTGGTTGTCGGGGACGCGACCGATTTCGCTACTGACGTTGGCCCGATCATCGACACCACAGCCAAAGCGCGCATTGATGCGCACATCGCCGCCGGCACAATCGTGCATCAGGGGCCAAAGGGCGGATCGCAACATGTGGCACCGACGCTCTTGCGGGTCAATGGGATCAATGACTTGGCGGACGAAGTGTTTGGCCCTGTCTGTCACATCGCAACCTTTGCGGCTGGTGAATTGCCTCAGGTCATCGCGGATATTAACGCGTCGGGCTATGGCTTGACGTTCGGACTGCACAGCCGGATCGACAGCCGTGTAGAAGAGATCAGCCAGCAGGTGAACGCGGGCAACATCTATGTTAACCGAAACCAAATTGGCGCTGTGGTGGGAAGCCAACCCTTTGGTGGACACGGCCTTAGCGGGACGGGCCCAAAGGCTGGTGGGCCCCGCTATGTCGCCCGCTTTCATCGCGGGTCGGTCCTGTCTACGCCCGATGGCACGCTCAGCCTGCCGGGGCCAACGGGAGAGTCGAACCGCTACCGCGTGATGCCGCGCGGGCGGATTGGGTGCTTTGGCCCGACACCTGACGATTTAGCGACGCAGATGCAGCAGGTCGGTGCCAGCGGAGCTGAAGCCGTTGATTGCAGTGCCGTTGACCTGACTTCACTGGCTCTGCTTGATCTGGAGGGGGCAGTTTATTGGGGTGACAATGGACGTGACATTGCAGTCGCTCTGGCAGGACTTGAGGGGCCAGTTACGCCTTTGTGGACGGACAAGACATTCCAAAATTGGCTTTGGCTTGAACAAGTGATCAGCGTGGATACGACCGCTTCGGGGGGGAATGCTTCGCTGTTGGCGAGCATGGATGAGGTTTAACCCCACCCTATAAGAAACTTAAAAGGGGCCAAGTTTTCACTCGGCCCCTTAGATATATGCTTACTCAGCAGCGATTTTGATGACCGGTTCCATCCGCGCGAGGATGTCATCGGCCAAGTGGCATTTTACCTGATGCCCATCGCCCAACTGACGAACGGGCGGGACCTCTTTGTCGCATAGACCGTTTGGCACCTGATCTTTCCACCGGCAGCGCGTTTGGAACGGGCAACCACTGGGTGGGTTCATCGCCGATGGGATATCGCCCTCAAGCACGATGTGCTTTTTCTCAACCGAGGTGTCGGCGATTGGAACAGCCGACAAAAGCGCCTCGGTGTAGGGGTGATAGGGCGGGCTAAAGACCTGATCGGTGGTGCCCAACTCAACCACGTGGCCGAGGTACATCACCATCACGCGGTCGCTCAGATACCGTACAATCGACAAATCGTGGGAGATAAACAGGAGCGTGGTTTTGTTCTCGCGCTGGATCTCCATCAGCAGATCGGTCACTGCGGCCTGCACTGACACATCAAGCGCGGAGACTGGTTCATCTGCCACAACGATGCGCGCATCACCCGCAAAGGCGCGCGCAATTCCGACACGCTGCTTTTGTCCGCCGGACAGCTGACGCGGCATCCGATCCGCAAAGGCGCGGGGCAGTTTGACCAGATCCAAAAGCTTGAGCATCCGGTCGTGCCGCTCTTCGTCATTGTCGCCAATGTCAAAAATCTCAAGCGCGCGAATGATCTGGCGACCCACGGTCATGGACGGGTTCAGCGTATCAAACGGGTTCTGAAAGACCATCTGCACATCGGCAATTGTCTTGGTGTCGCGCTTGTCAATGGGCGTGTCCTGGATGGGCAGGTTCCCGAGGGTGATCTTGCCCTCTGTCGCAGTCTCAAGGCCCATGAGGACCTTCGCAAAGGTGGATTTGCCGCAACCGGATTCACCCACAATCGCCAGTGTCTCAGACTCGCGTGCCTCAAAGCTGAGCGTTTCGTTCGCCTTGACTACTTTCTTTTCACCGCCGCCAAACAGCGCGTTTGCTGCGACCTCATAGTATTTCTTGAGGTCTTCCATCTTGAGGACGACATCACCAACCGGCGCCTTTTCCTTGGCTTCGGCCACGGTGATCGGTGCGTTCCAGTCGACTTCTTCAAACTTCAGACAGCGGGATTCATGACGGTCATTGCCGTCAATCGGAGCCATCTTGATGTCCGTCGCATCACAACGCCCGGCCTCAAAATAATCGCAGCGCGGGCCAAAGTTACAGCCCGGAGGACGTTCATGGGGCAGGGGAAAGTTGCCTGGGATCGCGACCAGAGGGCGTGCGTTTTTGTCCGCACCCGGCAGAGGGATCGAACGGAACAAGGCCTGCGTGTAGGGGTGCCTCATGTCATCGAACACATCCGCAATCGAGCCACGCTCAACCGCTTCGCCCGAATACATCACGCACAGCCGGTCACAGGTTTCGAGAACCAGCCCGAGGTTGTGCGAGATGAACAGCATGGATGTGCCGTACTTACGCCCCAGATCACGGACCAGCTCAACAATCGCGGCCTCAACGGTCACGTCGAGCGCGGTTGTCGGCTCATCAAGGATGAGCAACGATGGTTTCGACATCAGCGCCATCGCGATCACGATCCGCTGTTGTTGTCCGCCCGACAATTGGTGCGGAAAGGATTTTAGCATCCGTTCCGGGTCGGGCAATTTGACGTCTGTCACCACCTCAAGGGCGCGCTTGTAGGCCTCGGCTTCTGACACGCCCTCGTGGATCATCGGCACCTCCATGAGCTGCTTGCCGATCCGCATTGCGGGGTTCAGCGACGCCATGGGTTCTTGGTAGATCATGGCGATTTCATTGCCGCGAATATCGCGCAGCTCTTCCATCGACATCTCACCTAGATCTTGGCCCTTGAACTTGATCGATCCGCCGACAATGCGGCCGTTCTTGCCAAGGTCTTGCATGACCCCAAGGGCCACTGTGGATTTGCCGCAACCGGACTCGCCCACAAGGCCAACGGCCTCACCGGGTTGTACGGTCACAGAAAAATCCATCACCGCAGGAATTTCCCGCAGCCGTGTAAAGAACGAAATCGACAGGCGATCAATTTCGAGAATGGGACCGTCGTAATCGGGTGTCTTACTCATATCATCGTCTCCGGATCAGTCTTTCAGGCTCTCTTCGCGCAGGCCATCGGCCAGCAGGTTCAGCCCCAAAACAAGGCTCAACAACGCGAAGGAGGGCGGAAGCGCGGGGTGGGGGTAGATCGACAAGAGCTTGCGGCCCTCGTTAATCGTGGATCCCCAATCCGGGCTTTCCGGTGGCAGACCGAGGCCAAAGAAGCCCAAGGTCCCGAGAAGGATGGTGGTGTAACCAATACGCAGGCAGAAATCCACGATTAGCGGACCGCGCGCGTTGGGCAGGATTTCCCACAGCATGATGTACCAAGCCCCTTCACCACGGGTTTGCGCGGCGGCGACGTAGTCGCGGGTTTTGATATCCAGCGTCAGGCCCCGAACAATCCGGAACACGGTGGGTGAGTTGACGAACACGACCGAGACGAACACCACAAGGATACCGCCGGGCACGTTGAACGCATCCAAGCTGGCGGGAATGAACGATACAGGCGTCGAGCTGTCAGAGACCAGCCAAACATACAACAGGACCATCGGCGTAAGTGCCACGGCCATGTACAGGTTGCGCTTGGGCGGCTGTGTGTAGAACCGTGAGTTGATCAGAACGCCGGTAAAAATGATCGGTGCGAGGAACAAGAACATCGCCATGTAGGACGGCAGGCCGGTTTCCACGATCTCTGGGGTGACCAGAAGGTAGAACAGCAAGATCACCGGGAACGCGAGGATCAGGTTGGCAAGGAACGACAGCACCGTGTCGAGCAAGCCACCCCGGTAACCCGCAGGCAGGCCGAGTGTGATGCCCACCATAAACGCGAACAATGTGGCCAGCGGGGCGATCTGCATCACGACCGTAGAGCCAGCGATCATCCGTGAAAACACATCGCGTGACAGGTTATCTCCGCCCAATAGGTAGAACGGAAAGTCGCCTTCTTCGGCGCCGCGGAAGGGCGTGCCGGGGACCTTGTTTTTCATGCCCGAGGCGACCTCGAGCGGCTCATGGGTGATGATCCAGCCGAACATCCCGTAGAACAGCGCCGTGTAGGCCCAGAACATCACGAGGCCAAAACCGATCATGCCAACAGTGCTGTCAAAGAGTTTGCCGTAAAGGCCAAGGCGGCGTTTGTAGACGAATGACAGAACGAAGGTCGCCACCAGCGCGCCCCATACGGGCACAAACTGCCGGATGATACCGCCAAAAATGCCGCCATTTGTGTGGCCCGTGATAATGCCACCGGCGATGTAGCCCACCAGCGTCAGAACAAGTGCCGCAAAGGACCACTTGATGATCGCTTTCAACAGGCCGTTAAAGCCGCCTGTGGCCACAGCCGTGCCGTCGGCGTTAAAGCTGATGCGTTCCTCGGGTTGGAAAAATGCGAGTAGGGATTGCAGCAAAACGCCCGCCACGAGCACCGCAAGGCTGACGCCTAATGCGGGGTTCAGGACCGTGCCAAGGCTGCCTGTCCAGGTTAATGGTTCCATGTCTCAGGCCTCCTTAAGAAATGCGAATGCGCGGGTTGAGGAAAACGTAGCCGATGTCAGAAATCAGCTGGGTGAACAGCACCACAAAGACTGAG
>Ga0228614_1000585_pt1 | contig 19838 bp, 23 predicted proteins | sample 15DmetaG_FD_190531 | JGI IMG/M metagenome (GOLD analysis project Ga0228614, IMG submission 190531) | Seawater microbial communities from Monterey Bay, California, United States - 15D | ecosystem: Environmental > Aquatic > Marine > Coastal | place: USA: California | collected 2016-10-13
AAAAAACCAAAATTTATAGTTCCAAATTGCATTTTTTATATAGATTTTTATTTTACTAAAAAAATTCATATTAAAAATAAGATTGAAAAGTTATTTTTCCTAAAATAGAATAAACTGAAAATGACATTAAGAAAAGTAAAATAGTAAATATTACAAAAATAATACCATTAACTAAAAACCTTTCTGCTAATGAAGTACTTTTAGTTTCTATATCTTTATTAAATAATTTATATTCTCTAAAGACAAGTCTTCCAAAAAATATAGAAGCTATAAATAAAATCGATAAAACTATTTTTAAAACTATTTCCATTTTTATTTTATTTTTTTACTTCAGAACCTACAGTCATAGCGTCAATCATTTTTAACATCGAATTTGCATGTTCTAAATCTTCAAATATTTTAATTGTATCATCTAAAATATTAGAATGGTCTCCCACTCCAACAGGTCTATTTAAATAAATTTCCAAATCAGCAATTGCTTTATCTTTTTGATATTGAAAATGTGAAGTTACTGCTTTTACAGTGTTGTTTAATTGTATCTTAATATCTTCCATATTTTATTTTTTTTATTAATATTAATATAAAATTTAAAAAAGTCAATTTATAAATTATTTTTTTTCAATTGTCTTTCTTCCTTTTTTAATTCTCTTTTTTCATCAAAAATTCTTTGACAAGCTAAATCAACCATTTCAGAACTATTCAAAACAATTTCAGCTCCATAACATTTTAAATTATCATTATATTCTCTAGTGTCTGAAGGTTTCTTTTTTAAGATAGGCTTATCTAAAGTTCCCATATCAATTCCACACAAAGCTTTATCTAATTGTATGATTTTATTAGAATCATCTAAATCTTTCCATACATCATAGTAAACAGTAATAATATAATCATATTCATCATTTACCATTTTATCAATATCACTTCTTCTAGTTAAAGAACTTAAAATATATCTTCCACCTTCCTTTTTAGGATTTAATGTAGAATATAAAAATTTAATTCTATCAGTTTCAATATCTGAATTGTGAACAGTATTTCTTTTAATATGTTCAGCAATTAAAGACAATTCTTCATCTGCATCCATATAACCTTCAAATCCTTGTGGTAAAATAGGTGTAACTCCGAAAGTTAGCTCTTCTTTTTTTTCTTGTACTTCTGACATAATCATTGTTATTTATTTATTTATTTATTTATTTACTTATTTAAAAAAGATAAAATGTGCGCTATAACATCAACTGTCCAACCATTTCCTAACATTTTTTTTGCTTGACTTTCACTACTTACTTTAAAATAATCATCAGGTACAGTTTGTAATCTACACAGCTCTTTTAAAGTGTAATTTCTATAAGATAATTTTTTACCATATACATCTAAATGTCTTCCTATTGGTAAATTTGTTAAAACATTATCTTTTTGTACAGTTGTAATACAGTTGGATTTGTTATTGTTTTTATTTCTGACTTCCAAACATTGAGTTATAGGTATTTGTTTATTGTAATCTTCTCTTTTTCCTTCTTTATTAATTCTTCTACCAACTATAGTTGCTTTATTTACATATCTACCTCTAATGGCTGCTGGAGAAGTAAAACTAATATCTTCTAAAATATCATTTAAATTTATATTTTTATCTTCTGGTTGTATCACATTTGGAATATTAGTCCAGTAAAGTCTTTTTCTTTGTTGAGCAGATACTAAAGATGAATCTATCAATATAGGTTCAACACCTAAAGTGTCAGTAATGATTGTTTCCCATTTTTTTGCCATAACCACATTTTCTAATAAGAAAAAAACATTTGGATTATATTTTTGTATTTCCTTTAAAACTCTAACATACTCCCAGAATAAATAAGAATGACCTTCAAATTCGAAATTTTGTTCTTTAAGTTCTGTGTATTTTTGTAAATTTAGTATTTCTTCTTTAGATTTCAAAGACATTCCATTTCTTTTTCCTGCAAAAGAAAAATTTTGACAGGGACTACCTCCTATTATTAAATTAACATCTTTAAAATTTATAGGGTTTACATCTCTAACATCACCTATATGTTTTGTATCTGGGAAATTGGTTTTAGTTTCTTTAATTGCAAACTTATCAACTTCAGAAGCATAATAACAATCAACATTAAGCCTCAATCTTTTAAGAGCCAACTGTCCACAACTCATCCCATCAAATAAACTTAATACATTCATAATTTTAATTTAATATATAATCATAGGTTTAAATAATTTAAATACTTCATAAACATTTCTATTCATTAAAAAGTACAATTGCCAATTCCACCTAAAAAATTTATGATAATTATAATCATTTTCATATAAGCAATTTAAGTCTTCTTTGCTTAATTTTCTATTCCAAATTGAAAAATTATCAATAGAACCATCTTTATTTACTCTACATGCTAATGTTTTCATAAATTTAAATTTTTAAAAATATGCGCAATAACATCTACTGTCCATCCATTGCCTAACATAGTGTATCTAGCAGATTTTTTAACTCCTTCAGTATAATTATCAGGCACAGTTTGCAACCTTTCATATTCAATAGGACTTAACTCTCTCCATAAACCCCTATTATTAGAAACTTTCTTTTCTTGACAACCTCCGCTTATAGTGGTCAAGGTTGGAGATTTTCCAGTTTCAGCATAAACCCTTTTAAGTTGTAGTCCACCTTTAAAATTACCATCACCAATATGGTGACATAAACTTCCTTCCTTAAACACTCTTGGTTCATAAGTGTATTTTTCTAAACCTTCTTTAAAAGGTAAATCTTCCATTATATCTTTTAAAACAAGATTTTTATCAATTGGTTGTGTGACATTTGGGATATTAGTCCAATATAACCTTTCTCTATTTTGTGCTGAAACTAAAGAACTATTAATAAGTATAGGTTCAACCCCTAAATATTCAGATATAACATCTTGAAATTCTTTTTTCATTTTAACATTTTCTAAAAGAAAATATGTAGGTTTACACTCTTTTAACAATCGAACATATTCAAAAAACAAAGCACTTCTTGGGTCTTCAAAATTTAATTGTTTACCAGCAAAACTGAAGCCTTGACATGGCGAGCCTCCAATCAATAAATCAATTTTAGGTAAATCCTCACCTTTTATAAGTGTAACATCACCTAATTGCTTTGTGTTTGGAAAGTTTTTTTGAGTAATTTCTATTGCATATTTATCTATTTCACATGCAAAATAATTGTCATATTCAATTTTTAATTTATTAAGAGCTATCTGCCCACAACTCATTCCATCAAATAAACTTAGTACATTCATTTAGTTTTATTTTTTTTTTGGTGTCATAACAACAACTCCGTGTCTAATATTTTTTTCGTATTCTATTTGAAAATTATCAGTTTTTTTCATTTATTTAAATTTTTAAAAATATGAGATATAACATCTACAGTCCATCCATTACCAATCATTTTATATCTTTGAGTATCAGATACTCCTTCAGTATAATTATCTGGTATCGTTTGAAGTCTTTCACACTCAATTGGGGACATTCTCCTAAAACCACTTTCACTAATTTTAGATTTAATATAAGGGCAATGTGGAGGTTGTTTGTAATAAGAAGCTAATAAAGGTTTTGATTTTTCATCTAATTCACAATGTTTCCATTTGTAACTTTTCAAAAAAGCTTCATGATGTTTTTTTGTTAATGGATAATTTTCACCAGTTTCATGAATTACATCTTTTAAAGTTAAATCATTTTCTTTAGGTAATTCATCAACTTTTATATTTGTCCAATATAATCTTTGTCTATTTTGAGCAGAAAATAAATTAGAATTTATAAAAATAGGTTGAACTCCTATTATTTTAGAAATTAACTCTTTCCATCTTTTTTCCATTCTTACATTTTCTAGTAAAAACTTTACTTCTGGATTGATTTTTCTAATTTCATTCAAAATCCTAACATACTCCCAGAACAAATAGGACTGTCCTGCAAATTCAAAACCTCTTTCTTTTAAATCTAAATATTGCTCCAAAGAAGTTATTTCTATATTATCTTTAGTTGACATACCTTTTCTAGTGCCAGCAAAAGTAAAATTTTGACAAGGAGAGCCACCAATTAACAAATCAATTTTTGGTAACTCATCTAAATTAAGCTTAGAAACATCACCTAATTGTATAGTGTTTGGAAAATTTTTTTCAGCTATTTTTAAAGTAAATTTATCAATCTCACTAGAAAAATATTTATCATATTTAATTCCTAGTCTATTAAGAGCTAATTGCCCACAGCTCATACCATCAAACAAACTTAATACATTCATATATTTTTATTTTTTTAAACTTTTAAAGATATGAGCAATAACGCCAATTGTCCATCCGTTACCGATAGATTTATATCTTTGAGTCTTGCTGATACCTTGTGTATAATCTTTAGGCAAACCTTGAAGTTTTTCTACTTCATTTGGTGTTAACATTCTATGTGCTTCTCTATCTTCATCTAAAAAGCTTTCTCTTAAACTTATAGCTGGTCTACCACTACCTCTTATCCCTTTATAATAAGTTGCTGTTAAAGTATTAAAAATTTCTCTTCTTTTGAAAAATCTATTTACTCCACAACTACTTGGAAAACCTTCTCCTTCATAAAAATCTCTTATGTTATAATCTATTTGTTCTGGCTGTTTAACATTAGGTATATTAGTCCAATATAGCCTTTCTCTTGATTGAGGTACAAATTTACTACTCGATATTTGAATAGGCTTAACTCCTAACGCTTCTGTTATTATATTTTTCCATTCTTCCTTCATAACAACATTCTCTAATAAAAATAAAACATTTGGATTTTCTTTTTTGATATCTTTTAATATCCTAACATACTCCCAAAAAAGCCTACTTTCACCATCAAAGCCAGAACCATCACCAGCTCTACTAAAAGATTGACATGGAGAACCTCCAATTAATAAATCAATTTTAGGTAAATCTTTTACATTTACATTTAAAACGTTTCCAACTTGTTGAGTTTTTGGGAAATTATTATTAGTAACCTGTATGGCATATTTATCTAATTCTGAAGCAAAATAATTTTCATATTCAATATTAGCTTTTTTTAAAGCTAATTGTCCGCAACTAATTCCGTCAAATAAACTTAATACATTCATATATATATTTTTTTTACAAATATATTATTTTTTTATTTACAAAACAAAAAAAAATGTTTTTTAAGAAAAAATATTGATTTATTTATGAATTCTAGTGTTATGGGGGTCCATTAAAGTCTTTGTTCTAATGCCAGAAGCACCCCTAACGGTTTTACTAGTGTTATTACTACTGTTTCTTTTAGAAATTTGATTATTACACCATTTTTTACCTTCATCACCTCCCCATAAATTCCAAATTTGCATAATACCAGAAGTGTCTATAGTTTCACCTTTTGATTTTTCTCTTAAATATTCAGATTCATTATTATCAAAGAAAGCTTTCATTCTTTTTAATTGAGAATGTGTTAAAGGTTCTTTGTTTAAAATTGATTTAGCTTTACTTTTTCCAGAACCTTCATTAGCGTTAGAAACTTCTTTTGTTAAATCATTTTTTTCAACCGCCTCTAAAGCTTTTTTACAATTTAAAATCATAGAATCATTTGGAAAGAAATTTCCCTCATAATTATAACGAAAATCTTCAGAAAAAATTGATTCATAAAAACCAATTTCTTCTAAAGTTTCTTTTATGATTTTTTTTAATTTATTCATTAATAATTAATCTAAAGATGTATTAATGTCTCCACCTACTATTTTTATAAGTGCTGTTTTTATATCTACTGGATTTTTAGAGTCAAAACCTAAATTATTTAAAATCCAATTTACTTCATCATAAAAACCCATATTATTAACTGGTGTACCAGATTCTATTGCTCTTTTTATAGAGATTTCTAAAGCTTCTTCAGGCTTAATATAAGAAAAAGAAGAATTTCTTGCAGAATCAGGTATCGTTGGTAAGAAGGTATTTACAGTTTCTCCTTGACCAGCTTGCTTCATACCCATAAAAGGTATACCATCATTACCATACTCTTTTATAAGTCTATGGTTTGATAATTTTTTTAACCTTTCAGATTCTTCACTTAATTTATTTTCATCTATTGTTTTATTAGTCTCTTCTTTAATGAACTCACCTCTTTTTTGATAAGTTTCATTTAATTGTTTCATCCTTTCGATTTGACTATTTTTTTTGTTTTTATTTTCATTTGAATTAAATTCAAATATATCTTTTATTTTAAACATAATATACGTTTTTAAATTATTACCAAGTTATTACTCCAAGACCTAAATCTCCGTAATAACGCTTACTTTTAGCTATTGTCTGTTTGATTGCCTTTTCGGAGCCAAATTTAGATTTGCCAATCATAGAATTACTTGAATTATTAGGCATATCATCACTATTCATAATATCTCCGTATTCATCAACTATCTCTTCTAATTGTTCTTGTTCCATTTCTTCTTCTGGGGTGGATGTTGAAATAAAATGTTTAACAAAATCAATTACACCAGAATTTTGAGATTCTTCTTTATCTACCCAGCTATTAAAACATTTATTTTTAACTGTTAACTTCAACTCTCTACCATCAGTAGTATTAAAATCTACAATAAACAAATCTCTATTCATATCCATATTGGCATTAGCTACTGAACCTATAATATCTGGAGCTAAATAATAAAAGCTTTCATCTCTATCTCGAAAACTTTCAAAAAGTAAATTTCTTATTTTGTTTTTTTTGTTATACATTATTTAACATTTATATATTAAATAAATAGATAGCAATTTCAAAAATCAATTAGTTTATTCCATTTATTTATAAAAGATTCTTTTATGTCAAATTTTAAGTGAGATATTTTATTATTTTCTAAAGAAACAACACTATTAGGAAATATATAATCACATTGATTTGTAAGTTTAAAATTTAAATCTTTGTTATAATCATTTTTTTTAAAAACCTTAACCCAAACTTCTCCATCCCTAAAAATTTGATGCATCTTTATAAAATCTTTATATTTGCTTACTGTTTTATATAAACCTTTCTCTTCAAATTTTTCAAATAATTTACCATTTATAGAACAATAAAGATTAGAATTACTTATAGTAATTCCACTGTATTCTCTTTTCTCTGAAGACTCAATAAATTTTATTAAGTCTCTATTTTTGTCATATTCATAATAATAATACATAATACAAATTAATGAAAAAAAAGTTTATGTGTAAATAGTAGTATTTATGATTATATTTTTTTTAGATTCTATTTATTTAAAACTTTTAAAACTACAGTTTAATGGGATATTATTTCACAGGTACAACAGGTCTTTTAGATATATATGGTTCAGACACTCCAAATGAGGGAAGAAACAAAATAAATTATAATTTTGATTTAATTAACACAGTTTTTAGTGATGCTATACATGGAGTTATGACAGCTCACACTATAGTAGAAGAAGGTGTAAATATTAATGTTATTTCTGGAACAACATTGGGCATTGATGTATATGAAGTTAATTTAGATGATGATATTTCATTGAATAGCATAAGTGCGAATACAATTTCTGGGGGGAGTTTTTTTGTCGGTTCAACTTCATTAAATGATATTATAGATTCTTCAAGCCTTTTTGAAACTGGTTCAACTGGAAACTATTCAATTAAAGCAAAAAATGATTCAACAATAGATTCTACTGGAGATTATGCAGTAGCTATAGGTCAAGATACTTTAGCTAGTGGTATCAGTTCATATGCTGAAGGTTATCAAACCTCAGCAACTACGACATATTCACATACAGAAGGTTATCAAACCATTACAGAAGGAAGTGGCGATAGAGCACATGCTGAAGGTGAATTTACAACAGCTAGTGGAAGAGGTTCTCATGCGGAAGGTAGTGGCTCTATTTCTAGTGGAAGAGGCTCTCATTCTGAAGGGCAATTTACAACAGCTATCGGTGATAGTTCACATTCAGAAGGAGGAAATACATTAGCACTTAGTGATTCTTCACACGCTGAAGGGCAAGGGTCACAAGCAACAGGAACGACATCTCATGCTGAAGGCTTTTCAACAAGAGCCTATGGTGATTATTCACATTCAGAAGGACAATTTACAACATCTAATGGTGAAAGTTCACATGCTGAAGGATATCAAACAACAGCTAGTGGTAATACTTCACACGCTGAAGGTTATCAAACGATAGCTGGTGGTGATTATTCACATGCTGAAGGAGCAGAAACTTTTTCTAATGGTTTTTGTTCACATTCAGAGGGTGAAGGTACTACTGCCATAGGTGAAGCATCTCATGCAGAAGGTTTTAACACTCAAGCTAGAGGTTTTGCATCACATGCAGAAGGTTTTGACATTCAAGCTTTAGGAAATAACGCTCACGCAGAAGGTCGTTATGCAATTGCTAGTGGTAACACTTCACATGCGGAAGGTTTCGCCACTCAAGCTTTAGGAAATAACGCTCACGCAGAAGGTTCTTATGCAATAGCTCAAGGTGTTTCTTCACATGCGGAAGGTGGCCAAACAACAGCAGAAGGTAATTATTCACATGCTCAAGGTTTTTTTACTACTGCTTATGGTTTAGCTTCTCATTCTGAAGGTAATAATACAATGGCAAGTGGTCAATCTTCACACGCAGAAGGAATAGAAACTTTTTCTAATGGTTTAGGTTCGCACTCAGAAGGTTGGCAAACTACTGCTGATGGAGAATATTCACATGCTGAGGGTGAACTCACAAGAGCGTCTGGTTATTCTTCACATGCTGAAGGTGCAACAACATTTGCTATCGGAATCGGTTCTCACTCTCAAAACGTTGGTAATAGAGCTATTGGAAATTACTCTCATGCAGGAGGTAGAGAGTCAATTGCTAGTGGAATTACATCTTTTATACACTCACATCAATCATTAGTAACTGGAGATAGAAGTGTTGTATTGGGCGGTCAAAATATAACTGGAGCAACAGATGATACAGTTTATGTACCTTATTTAAATATTAGAGATTTAGCTTCTGGGAGTTCAATTAGTAATTTGGGTATTGATTCTAATGGTAATGTAGTTCCGAGTATTGCAAATAATATAAATATTACAAGAGCAGAAGGTTTAACTTTAATTTCAAATAGTGGATTAACTCCAACTGCTGATTATTATATAACTGATTCAAAAATTTGGTTAAAAGCAATAAATGAATATGAATTTTCTAGAACTGGTATAAAATCACAACAAATAGTAAAATCAACTGCTTATACTGGAACTGGATGTTTAGGTGTTTGGTATACAGGATTAACTCCATCTGTAAGTGATAAAGTTATTTGGGGTGGTAAAGTTTGGTCAAACTTAACTGGGAGTATTGGGTCTAGTGTTGATTATACAAGTTTAGATGGTACAAACTGGTCTCTATTAACTTCGGATAGCTTATATGAAGATAAGTTATTTTTCATAATTTATGATTTTGAAAATGATAATATATCTTCTCAATATGATGATAGAAATAACGTAATAATGCCAAAAGAAGGATATATTACAGACGGTTATTTATATACTGATTGGGGAGATGTTAGAATTTCAAATAATATAGCAACTATAATTTCAAATAATGTTATCTCTGGAGCTGTTGGTATTAATAACAATGAATGTTTAAAAGAGGGTATAACTGGAAATATAACTTATGGTGGTATATTTGATAACGAATGTGGAACTATAAAAGATAATGATGGTGATGAAATTTATGATAATATCATTTTAAATGGTATTAATAATAACATAAATTTTTCTTTTATAACTGCGAATAATGGTAGGGAAATTGAAAATAATAATTTTAATAGTTGTGCTGGTAATAATGTATTAACTATATATAGCAACATTTGTGATTCAATAACTTCTAATGAAGCAGAAGGTATTTATAATAATAATATTGGAAACACTAATTTTATAAGACATAACAAAGTTGATTTATTAGTTAGTAATACAAACGCAGGTAATATTTTAGGCAATACATGTTATCGTTTACAATCAAATAGTAACAATGGTATTATACAATCAAATCAATGTGTTAGCTTAATAGGGAATAGTAATAATGGAGATATACTTTTTAACATTGTTAATGTTGACATTGGTAATAATTTAAATGATGGTCATATTAACAACAATACTTGCAATACCATTATATTTAATTCTAATTTAGGTAATATAGCATCAAATACTACAGAATATATAAATAGCAATTCATACGCTGGTGATTTCTCATACAATTTAACAAATGGACAAGACGATAATGATATAACAGATTCTATTAACAGTGTTATATTGGGTGGTACAGGTACCACAGTATCCAATAGAGTAAATGTTCAAGTATTAGGAAGAAATGATTTTACACCAACAGATGATAATAAAACATATGTTGAATTTTTAAATATAAACACATTAGGAACAGGTACTTCAATTAGTAATTTAGGTATTGATTCTAATGGAAATGTTGTTAGTGGAACTACTGGAGGTGTAACTTCTGCACAATATTGGACATCAGGTTCAACTGGAACCAATTCAATTAAAGCTATAAATTCTAGTACAACCGATGCAACAGCAGATTATGCAGTTGCTGAAGGTTTTAATACATTAGCTAGTGGTATCGCTTCACATGTTGAAGGTGAAGATAGTCAATCCACTGGATACACTTCCCATGCAGAAGGTTTTGCCACTAAAGCTTTTGGTGATGGCTCTCATTCGGAAGGTCAAAGTACTACTGCTGTAGGAGAAAGTTCTCATGCAGAAGGTAGCCAAACAACAGCTTTAGGAGATAACGCTCACGCAGAAGGTTCTTTTACAATAGCTCAAGGCGTTTCTTCACATGCGGAAGGACATCTAACAACAGCTAGTGGCGGTACATCACATGCAGAAGGTAACTCAACTACAGCCATTGGTTATAGTTCACATTCAGGAGGATTCAATTCAATTGCTAGTGGACTTACATCTTTTATACATTCATACCAATCATTAGTAACTGGTAATAGAAGTGCTGTATTAGGTGGGCAAAATATAACTGGAGTAACAGATGATACGGTTTATGTACCTTATCTAAGAGTAATTGATAGCGTTAACATAGGTACACCTAACCTAAGTATCGATGCAGGACCACCGATTAACATCATAAATAATGATGCACTATACTCGATTAATGCTGGTTCAGGTAACACTTTGGGGGGGAATTACTCAATGACACTTGGTAATAACTTAAGAGCTATTGGAGATGGTTTGTTAGTTGGTGGTACATCTACAAACACACCAATTATATATGGTGGTAATTCAGCAAATTACAGTATATCTTGGGGTAGAAATGTAGAAATGTATAGTGACGCAACCGATTCGTTATGTAATATTGCTGTTGGTGATTATATAAACTTTGTAGGTGGTAGTGGTAACGCTGTTTTTGGTAGCAATAATACAATAAGAAATAATGAGTCTTGTGTTATTACTGGTTCCCAAAATAGAATGGAAAATATCAATGGACTAAATCCATCAATGTCATCATCCATAATAGGTGGTACTGGCAATACAATTACTAAAACTAGTAGAGGTGCTATAATAGGTGGAGATTCTAATGAAATATCTTTATTGGGTGGGAGTCCAGAAGATTCTGTTATTATAGGTGGTAGTGGTAACACAATATCTCATAATAGAAGTGTTATTTTAGGTGGTAAAAACATATCAAGTACAACAGATGATACAGTTTATGTTCCAAACTTGGAAGTTAAAAACAATTTAGTGGTTGATGGTGACAGTACATTAAATACTATTAAAAGAACAACATACACATTTACTACAACCGATGCAACACCATATGTAGTAAATTGGTTAATTGGTGGTATTGTGTATGGTAGATATATTAAAGCAATAGTAATAGGTAATAGTAACGTTGGTTCATTAGGTGGTGAGTTTGTTAAATTTTATGACTATAATGATTTTGGAGCTGGTACAACACAATTATCATCTACAGGTACATTAGCAGAAAACATTGCTGGAGGTACACCAACATTTTCTATAAATGATATAGAAGAATTCACAGCAACAGGTGTTGCTGGTATTACTATTGATTGGAAAGTTATATTAGAATATTCAGATATTTAATTTTAAAAAAAGCCCAATTTAAACGTTGGGCTTTTTCTGTTAAATTAACCAAATAAATCCCCTAAACTTCTCCTAACTAATTCTTCGTTTAAAATCATTAAGTCAGAAACTTCTCTATAAGATATGTCTTTATCTTCCAAATATTTCTTTATCATTTCTTTTTGTCTATTAGAAGCTTTTTCATTACAATCTCCCTTAAACTGTTCAAATTCTAAACCAGTTTGAGTTACATTTAGACCCATCATAAATCTATCTTTTTCTTTCGCTTTTTTATCTTTAGATTTATCATAAGCTAATAGTAGTAAATATTTTCCATTGCTTATTCTTGTAACATATGAACCAGCACAGTTTTTCATATCTTTAGCAGCATCCAAAACCATTTTAGGTTTGTATAATAGTTTTATTTTATAATCCCCATCATAATCTTCTAAGTATTTGAATTTTTCTGCAAAATTAATAAATTTTTCATTTTTTAATTTGTCATTAATCATATTATAATGTTCTAAAAGTTTATCATGATATTCTTTTAATTCATTTACTTTTTTAATTTTATCAAATTCTTTTTTTCTATCCCATTCAAGCTGATTAATCATCCTAACAGAATCATCATAATCGTGAAAATCAAATCTTTGAATTGATTCATAATTTAAATCTTTATTTTCATTTTCTTCAATAGATTCTACATTTTTCATTTCTTCACCAAAGAAACTATAAACTTTAGAACCTTTTTTAACAAAATCTAAAACTAAAGGTATAATTTGCTTTAAGCTATAAACGTTTATATCGTCTCTAAATTCAATTTTTTCAAAAAGTTTAATTAAAAATTTAACATCATAATTCATTACTAGATTAACTAATTCTTCGTAAGAAATAAACTTTGTAAATTTAATTAATTTTTTATAGTCACTAAAAGTTTCTATTTTATTAAAAATATATTTAGAAACAGATTTTATTTTTAAATCTTCTACTACATTAATTTTACCGTCAGACTTTACAATTGCACTCTTTTCTTTTTTATCAAAACCCCATCTTTCTAACTCAAAATCTGCATCATAAAATTTTTGCATATCTTTATTTGTTTTTGAGTCTGGGGTGGTTTTTGAAGTTTTTTCTTTTAGCTTTTTAGATTTATAAACATAATCAGAATTTTCATTTTTTTCTAAATTTATTTCTTCTTGTGTATTTTTATTTTCTAAAGTAACTAAAAAATTAAATATCTTCAATGGTGATGTAACTCCATTATCTGACAAAATTGAAACGTTTGGCATATTGCAATTATACATCATATCGAAAAGAAATACAGTGCCCTTAGTAAGAGCTATTGTTGATAAATTAGAATAACAAATTATACCGAAAAATATAGTGTTAATTTTAAAAAGAACATCTATTCCAGGTTTTCCAATCATTTGACTCATTAGCCCTTCTACTACATCCATATTTTTAGAGTCAACTACAATCCTAGCCATCTCACTTAAAAATCTATGCACAGATATTAAACCATCTATTACATTTAATTTTTCACTTTCAAAATAAAATCTTTCTAATACAGATATGATAGAGTCTAAATTAAACTCTTTTTCTTTTTTGTCATTATAATCTTTAAAGAATAATTTTTTTGTTTTTTCATCAACAGAAATATAAGATATTTTCTCTTTAAATCTTACATATCTAGATTTTAAAGTACAAGAAGATTTTACTTTTGTTTTTTGTAAAATAATTTTATTTTCTTTTTTTACTAATTCAAAATTGATAAAAAAATCTTTATTTGATTCTATTATTGTTTGTAAATTTTTATGTTTAGAATAATCTTTTTCACACTTTGGACAAACTACATTAATAACTTCATCAAATCTAGACATAACATCTACATCATTATAAAATTCATTATTTTCTATAGACATAGTTAACTCTTCTTTATTTGCTTTATTGTTTGAGTTATCTATTTTTTTACCACAACTACAAAAGTATACCTCTTGTTCATTTTCAATATGATGAAAACAAAATGTTTCTTTTAAATTTTTATATTTCATTATTTTTTTATGATTGTTTTTTATTTTATTATTTCTTCTGGGAAACCAATTTTTATTTTATCATCCACTACCATCAAATAAAAATCAATCCCAGATACTTCAGAAGTATACATATAAAACTCAGAATTTTCTTTTGTATCTTTTAAAACATCAGTATAATATTCTCCTACTTTTTCGCTTAAAATTTTACTTTCAAATTCTTTTCTAGTTATTTTAGTAAGTAAATCTTTTTCTTTTAGGAAGTGATAATACAAAGCGTTTCTATTTATTTCTTCTTTTGAGAAGTTAAAAAAATCAAGTTCATAATTACTAAAAACCTCCATTATAGAACTGATTATTTCTTCTTTGTTTTTAGATTTATTTTTCCAACTATTATTAATATCTAATAAGTCTTGAGATAAATCCTCTTTTTCTAAAATGAACTTTAAAAATTTATCGTCAAAAGTTATACCATTCTCATAAAAATAAACTATAAATTTCTTATTATTATATTCATCTTCAACTGTAAAGTTTCCAATAAATTCTCCTAAATTTTTCATATATATATATTTTTCACAAATATAAGTATTTTTTTAATTTTAAGCAAATTTAAAATAGTTTTTAACAAAACGATTTTTTCTTTTTTGTTTATATTTATAGTTATTAGAATAAATAATAAATTTAAAAAAATAAGAAAAATGAAAATTAGCAAACAAGAACTTATAGATATGATTAGAGCGGAAGCTAAAAATATCAAAAGTGCTATGATTCAAGAATCTGATGCTGTTACTGATTCTATTGATGTATTTGACGTTGATATGAATTCAAATGATGAGTTAGGTGATTCTGAAAAAGCTTTAACTTACAAAGACACTTCTAAAAAAGTTGAAAAAGAAGGAGAAGAACAAAAAATGCCAAAAATGAACTCTCAAGATGATAAAGGAGGTTCTGATGAGAAATCTGCTGTAGCAGTTAAAGTTGATGCTGGAGCTAAAAAAGGAGGTGATAGTCATACTGCTGGTCAAGCAAAAGCTAATTTCACTTCTAAAAAAGACAATCAAGGTACTGAAGCTTCTGGCCCTTTTGATGAAAGAATTAATGATTTAAAAATGAATTCAGAAGATAAATTGGTAGACGAAAAAGCTAAAACTTATGTGGCAGCTGGAGAGAGTAAAGGAGGTAAAACTCACACTTCTGGTCAAGCAAAAGCTGATGTTCATGAAAGAATGCCTGAAGAAGATGCAAAAGAACCAACAGAAAGAATTGCTGCTGGAATAGAAATTGATGGTAGTAACATCGACTTAAAAGAAACTTATACTAAAAAAGAGTTAAAAAACTTAATTTTAACTGAAGCGAAAAAAGCAGTTGTAAACTATAAAGAAAATTTAGTTAAAACTGAAAAAACTAAGCAATTAATGGAAGAATTATCTTTAATTAAAGAGAGTCTTGAAGAATATGGAGAATCTTTAGAGATTGAGGAGGGGTTGCTTGGTAAAGTTAAATATGCAATGACTAGTGGGTATCCAAAAATTGAGAAATTAGTATCTGAATTAGATAAAGCCAAAGAAAAAAACCCTGAAGGCTATAAAAAAGTTGAAGCTATTTTAGATAGATTTTCTGATGGTGAAATCAAAAAAATTAAACCAATGCAATCAGATGATTCTTTCCCTTTTACAAAAGAAAACTTTATGGCTTTAGCTGGATTCCACAACTTTAACATTACTGTTATTAGACCTGTTGGAGATACTCTTCCTTTTAAAGTAAATACTGGTGTAGGTAAAGTTACAGGACATTCTAGATAAAACATAATTACAACTTTAAACAATAAAAAAAGGTCTATAAATTTAGACCTTTTTTTTGTTTATGAAGTTAATATTTTATTTTCTAAATCTGTTAAAGAACTTTTTCCAAAATCTATAATTTTATAAACTATTACAATATTTATCTAAAACATTTTTTTCAAATTCACATAAACTATTCATTCCTTTTCTGTGTATCTTCAATAAAACATCATCATAAGTTAAATAAGTATTTATATAATCATCTAAATTACATATATTATTGAAATCAGATTTTTCATCCTTAAATAAATCAATAAACACTTCATTTTCACATATATCTAACTTTACTTCTAAAGTGATATCCTCTACCTTGTATTTAATTCCTATAAATTTTGAAGACAAATACTCTAAAAATTCATTAAATTTTCCATAAAAAAAGTCTTCACAAAAAATGATACCTTTTTCAATATTGTCAAATTCTTGATGTGTAATAAACAACTTTTTTTCAATTGAATAACCATCATAATATTTTTTGGCTAAAGAAATAAAAATATCAACTACACGATTAAATTCTTTTGATTCTTCAATTTCTTTAGGTATTAATATTTCAAAAAAATAAACTTTCATATTATTAATTTTATAAATAAGTTAAAACAAAAACTATAAATTCTTAATTATATAACGTATTCATTCAAAAAATATTACATTTTTTTATTTTTTAATTATATTTATTACTATAAAACAATTCAAATTTTAAAAAAAAAATGAAAATTAGCAAAGCAGAATTACAACAAATCATCAAAGAAGAAGCTGATAGATTTTTAAAAATAAAAGCTCTAAAAGAAGAAAAAGCTAGAATTCAAAGAGAATTAAATGAAAATTACTCTATGGAAGAAGAAGTTACTGAAGAAGAGGATTCTTCTGGAGAAAAAGAAATGCCAGAAGCACCATCACACGAAGAAACTGATGCAAACCAAGTTACTGAAGAAGTATTAGCAACTTCAACTGAAAAAGAAAAAGAAGAAGAAGACAATATGAACGAAGAAGAAGTTTTAGCTGTTTCAGAAGAAGGTGAAGAAGAAAATATTGAAGAAGGTATTATGGATTGGTTTTCTAAATCAGAAAACAAAGAAGAAGCCAAAGTTAAAATGTGCGATAAAATAAAAGAGATGGTTAATGCTCATGATAAAATGTCTCAACCACAAAAAGATAGCCTTTTGAAACAATGTGACAAAATAGCTGAAGCTTTATTAGCAAAAGGAAATGCAATTTTCAAAAAAGAACCATTAATTAAATTTTATCCTAGACAAAATTCATATGCAATAATCGCTGTAGATGCAAAACCTGATAGTAAATGGGTTGAATTGTTACAAAATTTAGTTAAAGGAGCATCTGAAGACTTAAAAGGTAGAGGATTAGCTGAAAGTGTAAGAGCAGAAGTGGAAAGATTAGATAAAGTTAAAGAATTGAAAAATAAAGCAAATTCATTAATTGAAAATCTTAAAAAATTATAAAAATCAAATGTTATAATAAAAAAAAAGCTCAACGATTGTTGAGCTTTTTTTATTTTATTTTTTAATCAAACTTTTCCAACTCTCTTTCCATAGAATCAAATAATATTCTAGAAACTACTTGCATTCTTTTCTGAAAAATAATACCTCTTATCCATTTAATGGTCAAAAAAGAAAATAAAGCTACAAAAAATCCTGAAACATAAAAAGCTACTTCATACATTTTTTGGTTAGTAAAAATGTTTTCTAAAAATAAAAATATAAAACTAGATAAAACCAATCCAGTAAAACATTCAAAAAATATCTTTTTAGCCTTTCTTTCTTTTTCTTTAAAAAACTTAGTACATTCTTCTCTTTTTTCTTTTCTAATTTCTTTTTGCCCTTTCATATTTTTCTGTTTAAAATGAATCTTATATTTATTAAACGTATTTTTTTATAAATTATTACAAAAAATTTTTATATTTATAATAAATAAATGGATAAATATGAAATTCATAAGGAAAGAAATTCAAAAAATATTAAATGAACAACATAGAGAATCAACTATTATCTCAAACTATAAAATAGAAGGTTCTTATGAAAGTATATTTAATAAACTGAATGAATTAAAAAGTGTGGGTAAAAAATTAGACACAAACTTTCTGGAAAATATAAGTGATATTCAAATTTTGTCTATAAATGAATTTCTGGGTAGGTTAATTTGTGAAATAGGTTATAAAAGTGGAGATGTTGTTTTGTTTTATAAATCTCAAAGTGGGACTAGTGGTAAAGAAAAAGGAGCTTGGTTTCCAATTCCTGGGTTCACAAAAAATTCTTTTAGAATGTTAAATAAAAACTTTCCAGAAAATTGGTTTATAAAAGGTTCTTTAAACGATATTTCTAATAGATATGGGAGTAAAGCTTTTGATTATACAGCCGATTTCATAAAAGCTCAAGAAAATAATATTTTTTAAAAAAAAAAGTGTTTTAATATATAAAACACTTTTTGTAAATATTATTTTAAGATTTCTTTAGCTACTTGTGATACTAATTTATTATCAGCTTTGCCCTTATAACTTTTGTTGAATTCACCCATAATTTGTCCTAAATTATTCATCCCATTTTCTTTTAGATTAATAATAATATTTCTAATTTCATCTTCAGACATCATTTTAGGCATATAAGGAGATAGGTATTCTAATTCTTTTTTTGAATTTTCATCACCATTTTGAATTAATGATTTTTCTAATCTCTTTAAAATAACTAAAACGTTTTTATCTATAGATTCAATCCCTCTAGCTTCTTGCAATTGTATTTCACCTTTAATTAATCCAAGGAAGTTTTTTTTGTCCATTTCCTTATTTTTAAATGCTACCATAAAGTCCGAATTGATTTTTTCTTTTAATGTTTTCATAAGTTTATTTTTTTTCACAAATATAATATTTTTATATAATAAATAAAAAAAAAAATATATTTATATAATATAAAAACTTCCCAGAAAAATGAAAAAACAAGAAATTAGAAAAATAATAAGAGAAGCTTTAAATTCTAATGAAAATAGATATACAACTAAAGACGTTTCTTTAGAGTTATATTTAAGTAAAATTTTAGGTAAAGATGATTATTTTGACTCAACAAGCAAAGCAACTGTAGAGTGGGGATTGGATATAGAAGAAAAGTCTTATGGAATTACCAACTTTAAGCCTATTATATATAAAATAACTTTAAATGCTCAAATTTGGAGAGAAAAATTACAAGATTTAGAAGAAATGAATAGAGTAATCGACTTCAAAGAAGGCATAAGTCATGGAGATACATTTGAAGGTTTTAAAATAAATATAAATGAAGACACTGGAAGTAAAGCAATGTTTCCAGTAGAAATTTCAGTAAGTGATAGTTATAATTCAATTGATGTTACTTTTGAATATCCTTGATAAATAAAAAAACTAATATGGAAGATGAAATTTTAGAGTTAGAAGAATTAGAAGTAAAAACTAAAGAAGAGCCAATGGATGATTTTAATTGGTTCAATGAACAAGGTTTTTAAAAAGAAATACGGTTTAGGACCGTTATGGTTAAGGCCATAAAAGACCATCTAAATTGTCGCTACTATAGATGGTCTTCTTTTTTTTTTTAAATATTTATTATTATGATTAAAGAAATTCAAATTATAGAAATAGAAAAAAATTTAAATGAAGTTTTTTCTTATTTAATTCAAGAAGATTTAGATAAGTCTTCTCCAACATTTGAATGGGATTTAACAAATGAAAAAATAAAAAAATCTACAAAAAATATCAAAACAATAGAACAAGCCAAAACTTATTTAGATATACTTTTTAAAATGTTTAAAAAAGTTCCTAAAAAAATTAAATATAAACTATTAAAATATTTCTTTATCTCCTTAATTGGAATTATAGGTTATTCACAATTATTTGATTATTCAGAAAAAAATGCACCTGAACTAAAAG
>Ga0228614_1000592_pt1 | contig 19620 bp, 17 predicted proteins | sample 15DmetaG_FD_190531 | JGI IMG/M metagenome (GOLD analysis project Ga0228614, IMG submission 190531) | Seawater microbial communities from Monterey Bay, California, United States - 15D | ecosystem: Environmental > Aquatic > Marine > Coastal | place: USA: California | collected 2016-10-13
ATTAACTTTCCAAAACAGATATAGATATTGCTGTGGTGCAGATTTCGCTCCTATCGTAGAGGTAACAACAGATGGGTTTCAAACTGTTACTGAATTTAACGTAGAAGTAAATGGAGTAGGATCAAATGATGACTCAGAAACAATAACAACTAGCATTAACCTTGGAGGATACCTTTCTACTGCATCTAACCTTTCTAACTTCCAATTCCGATTTGTATGGAAAAATGCTAGTAGCTACCATTGGCAAATTGATGACATTGCAATCGTTGAAAGTTTAGCAAATGACACGGAAATTACTACTTTACTTTTAAACAAAGTTTATGGAGATGATGATACATACTATGTAAACTTAAAAGAATACACTTCTATTCCTTCATTCTTAGCAGATACATTATCTGTACAAGCAGCTTTAAAAAATAATGGTTCTAACGTAATTCCTTCAAACTCTACTTTGACTTTAACAATTTATGATGATCAAGGTAATGTTGTTACTTCTGGTGCAACTGGAGGAAGTCTTTCAAATTCAGTAAACAAAGTTCCATATATTGGAGATACACTTACTTTTGAAACTGATATTTTCTTAGGAGATTTAACTCCTGGTAGATATAGAATTTTAGCTGATTTAGCTTCTAATGATGATAACACAGATAACGATACAATTTCTAGAACATTCTACATCGATGAAAATCGTTTAGGTCAAGAAAATTACGATATCAGTTTAAAAAGCACTGAAAGTCAAGGTTATAAATCAACTGGTAATCAAGATAAATTCTTTGTAGGTAACGAATATTTCTTCCCAATAATAAACGATTTAGCGGAGGTTAATATTGATGGTTTAGAAATTGTTTTATCACAAACTTCTACAAGAACTATTACTCCAAATACTCAAGTTACAGTTAAAGTATATGAAGACACTCAAAATGGAGAAGTTGAGATTGATCAGTCTAGAATATTCACTATTACACCTGATATGATTCCTGCTTCTGGAAGTACTAATACTGTAATATTAAACTTCTACCAAGCGGAAGATTTAAAAGGAAGTATTAACTTAGAAACTAACAAGAAATATGTTATTGGTATTGAACACAATGGTGGTTCAGAAAGCATTGCTTACCGTGTTCAAAGAAATGATTTTGATATAAGTTCTAGACATTTTGAAGGTGGTACATGGTACTGGAATGGAAGTCAATTATTATCTAGATTAGTATTTGACCAATCTTTAAGTATTGCAGAAAACACATCTTCTGTTTCAATAGGGAATATCTACCCTAACCCTACAACTGGAGAAACTTCTGTTTCATACAGTTTAGCAAATGCATCTAAAGTATCTGTTAAAGTAATGGATATCACTGGGAAAGTTATTTACTCTGAAAATGAGTCTAACAAATCAGAAGGTAAACATACTTTAAACATTAATGCTACAGCTTTCAATAGCGGAGTTTACTATGTAACTATCGCAACTGATGAAGCTCAAGTAACTAAAAAATTAATCAAAAAATAAATTGATTTAATTACTTTTGAAGGGTCTTGCTTTTGCAAGACCCTTTTTTTATGGATTATATTTCACTTGGTTTTTTAGGGTTATTTATTTTAACTTTTCTCTCCGCGACAGTGCTTCCATTGTCTTCAGAGTTTTTTATTTACCTCATGTTCGCAAATGAATATGATCCAACAATCTGTATAGTTATCGCTACAATAGGAAACTCTTTAGGAGGTTTTACTAATTATGGATTAGGAAGGCTGGGGAACTTAAATTGGCTAAAAAAAGTAGGAATGAATCAAGAAAAAATTGAAAAACATTCTATAAGAATTCAGAAATATGGTTCTTGGCTGGCCTTTTTTTCATGGGTACCTTTCATTGGAGACCCGCTTCTTGTTGCTTTAGGCTTTTTTAGAAGTCCTTTCTTAAAAGTAGCTATTTTAACAGTTATCGGTAAATTTTTACGGTATTTAACTATTTATTTACTTTATCAATAAACGATAAAATATCTCCAAAGAATAACAATTGAACTCAAGTTCATAGGTTGAAATTTTCTCATTACCTTTACTTTCAAAGAGAAAATTTATGGCAAAGCTTTGTTTGGTTCCTACTCCTATTGGAAATTTAGAAGACATCACATTAAGATCATTACGTATTTTAAAAGAAGCAGATATTATTTTTGCAGAAGATACACGTGTTACAAGAAAACTTCTTTCTCACTTTGAAATTAGTCAACATGTTTTGCCTTTCCATTCTCACAACGAACATAAAACACTTGAAGCTACTATCGACAAAATCAAAAGCTGTGAATTAGCTGTATTGGTTTCAGATGCTGGTACACCTGGCATTTCTGACCCTGGTTTTTTATTGACTCGTGAATGTGTTCAACAAGATATACCTTTGGAATGTTTACCTGGACCTACAGCTTTTATTCCAGCGTTAGTTGCAAGTGGTTTTCCATGTGACCGATTTGCATTCGAAGGTTTTTTACCCCATAAAAAAGGAAGACAAACAAAATTATTAGCAATTGCAGAAGAAGAACGAACTGTTGTACTGTATGAATCCCCTCACCGATTGGTAAAATGTTTGTCCCAAATTGAAGAGTTTATGGGAACGGACAGAAAGGTTTGTGTGGCTAGAGAAATCTCTAAAATGTACGAAGAATTTAAAAGAGGAACGGCTGAAGAAGTTAAAAAACACTACGAAAAACATCCACCAAAAGGAGAGATTGTTATTGTAATTGAAGGAAAAAATGCAAAAAAATAATACTGAAGCTTTTTTACTAATAGAAAAAGGGAATCCTGAAAAAGCATTTTCATTAGAACCTATTTCAATTAATCCTCCAAAATCAGATGAAGTATTAATTGAGGTGACTTCTTTTGGTTTAAATTACGCCGATGTCATGGCTCGAAATGGCTTATATAAAGAAGCTCCTCCGATGCCTTGTGTAATAGGATATGAAGTAGTTGGGACTGTAAAAGAAACTGGTAAAAACGTCGATAAGTCTTGGGCAGGAAAACGTGTGGTTGCTTTTACTCGATTTGGTGGCTATTCTAAAAAAGTAACCACTAAAGTTTCCGCAATTGCAATAATAGATGATTTAGATGCTGCCATAGCACTATCCTTATGTACACAGTCGGTTACAGCTTACTACATGGCGAACTATGTTGCTCCTATTCATAAAAATGAAACAGTCCTTATCCATGCTGCAGCTGGTGGAGTTGGGTCAATACTGATTCAACTTGCTAAAGAAAAAGGTGCAATTGTAATTGCTAAAATTGGAGATGAAAGTAAACGTGAATTAGTCAAAAAATTAGGTGCTGATTATATCATAAATTATAACCAAAGCGATTATATTTCTGAAATAGAAAATTATTTAAACGGAAAAAAATTAGATGTTATTTATAACCCTGTTGGTGGGGTAACGTTTAAAAATGATATGAAAATATTAAATCCAGGAGGTAAAATGTTTCTTTTTGGTGGTTCTGCTTTGTCAAAAGGAAAATGGGGGATTTTATCTTCGTTGAATTTTGTTCGAAAAATGGGACTAATGATTCCAATCGGTTTAATGATGCAATCCAAATCGGTTTTAGGTATTAACATGCTGAAAGTTGCTGATCAAAAACCAGAAGTAATTCAAGAATGCTTAAATGCTGTAATTGCTCTCTATCGTGAAAATATCATTCAGCCGCAAATTGGTGGTGAATTTAATGCTTCCGAATTAGCAAAAGCACATGCTTTACTTGAAGGAGGAAAAACCATTGGAAAACTAGCGATACATTGGTAAAATGAAAATCGGAATTGTAGGCATGGGACCAGCTGGATTAATGGCTGGAAGTCAATTAGCAAAAGCTGGAAATGAGGTACATTTTTATGACCACAAAAAAGCTGGTGGACGTAAATTTCTTGTGGCTGGGAATGGTGGATTTAACCTTACTCACTCTGAAGAAATCACTTCATTTATTGGAAAATACGATCAGAAATTCATCCAAAAAGCAGTTAAAGAATTTGATAATAACGATTGGATAAATTTCTTAGAAAAAGAATTAAAAATCCCAACATTTATAGGGAGTTCAGGTAAAATTTTTCCAGAAAAAGGAATAAAGCCCATTACTGTACTTTATAATTGGTTAAATTATTTAACCCACTATGGAGCGACTTTTCATTATGAACATTCTCTATTAGATTTTGATTCCAATTCGTTAACACTAAAACATCACGATAAAACGATAAAGCAAGAGTTTGATTATGTCATTATTGCTTTGGGAGGAGGTTCTTGGAAAACAACTGGTTCAACAGCTGAATGGATTGATTTATTTAAAAATAAGAAAATTAATTGTGTCCCATTAGTTGCCTCCAACTCTGGATTCGAAATAAATGACTGGGAAAAATTTAAAGAAATAGAAGGACAAACTATTAAGAACGTTATGGTTTCTTATGAAAGTGAAACTAAAGAAGGAGATATTGTTATTTCAAGTTATGGATTAGAAGGAACACCTATTTATTACATGAATCGAAGTTTCCGAAACAATCCAAAAGAAGCCTTAAAAATCGACCTAAAACCAACTAAAACAATTGAAGAAATTAAAACTGTTCTAGCTAACAGTAAAAATTTCACAGAAGGCTTAAGAAAACTAAAATTAAGCAAAGGAACAATTCAATTTCTTAAACTATTTTTATCAAAAGAAGAATTTACTTCCATAGAAAACTTAACAAGCTCCATAAAAAACCTTCAAATTACCCCACAATCTTTACGACCAATTGATGAAGTTATTTCAACTGCTGGTGGGGTTTCTATAAATGAAATAAATACAAATTTTGAATTAAAAAATATACAAGGCGTTTATACCTGTGGAGAAATGTTGGACTGGGATGCTCCAACAGGTGGATATTTAATTCAAGCTTGTGTATCTAGTGGGTATAAAGTAGCTCAAAGTATTATATCAAAGACAAATTGATTTCAATACTTGGGTTCAAGTAACTTTACTTTTTGGAATTATTCGCAAGCTCATGAGAACGCTACGCTTAGTTGTCCCCAAACAGTAAAAGAAAAAGTCTAGCGCTGAACAAATTTAGGGGCACGTTAAAAACTTGGGGAGAAAAGTTAATTAGTGTATATTAAAAATGTTTTTTCACATATCTTTTGGCTTGATCCAAAAGAAACAAAAGGTCAAGGCTGAACCAATAAAACTTGAAAACTACGAAACACTCCGTAGCTTCATCCAAACTACCTTCGGTGCTGCTATCGCGGTCACAAACGCTGTTAACAACAACCAATTCTTGGATTGTTGACAGCTGGAGTTCAAACATGGATTCAGCTTCACTTCTTTTCTTCTCTTCAAAAGCAGTGCTTTTTCTTCTACATTTCATTGCTTAGGCCGAAAAACGCTTCGATCATTATGTATCGTTAACATTTAATTCTCACCTTTTTTATTTCTACTAATTAAATTACAGCAGTTTAAAATATCAACATAAATTCAAATTAGTTCTTAGATTAGTAAGTTTGAAAATTAAAAACAGATCTATAATTTCATACTTCGAAGCGGTAGTTCCAATTTTGCACAGAACTAGTCGGTAAATGGAACGGAATTGCGTTCCACATCGTAATGAAAAGGAGATGTAGGAAAAAAGCATGTAGTTCAACATTTATCCGCGGTTTTTGTGAAGTGAAACGGAACGTAAAAAGTTCCTTGTAAAATTGAAAAGCTGTTTTTGGATACTTTTTTCAGCTCAAAAAAGTATCAGAAGAAATAAAAAGAAATGGTTAGTCCCCAACATTTGACACTGACCCATAAAATCACAATCTTCGAAGTAAACTCCAAAACCTTATAAAGAAATAGTCTTTAATGCTTAAATATTATTTTATGATATCCAGCAGATCAAAATATAATTAACTCCTTAAAGTCACTCTTCGGTGAATATTTGTCAAAAAATGAAACTATATTTGTTAAATGGACCAAACGTTTGGAAAGGAATATAAATTATGTAGCCAAAAAAAGATTGAAAGTCTTTTCAAAACTGGTAAGACAGTGAAGAAATTTCCGCTAATTGTCCATTTTCAAGAAGTCGAAGAAACCTTAAGCAAACCTTTTCAAATTGTAATTTCAGCTCCTAAACGGATTTACAGAAAAGCACACGATAGAAATCGTATCAAACGTTTGATGCGAGAAGCTGTTAGAAAAAATAAAACCATTTTAGAATCGTATTTGATTCCAAAAAATAAAAATATCATCCTTTTTTTAGTTTATACCAACAAAGAAGAAATTCCTATAGATGTATTACTGAAGAAAACTGAACAACTCTTTAATTTAGTCATTCAAAAAATTGATCAAGATGAAATATCCAATGTCAACAATTAAAAAATTCATTTCCATTTGTCTTTTATTTGTCTTTTCCCTTCAAGGGTGGAGTCAATCCAGTGGGTTTGAACAAATCAAAAACATGGAGATTACAGATCTCATTAATCAACATTTGGAAAAATATTTCGTAGATGAGCCTCAATTTGGACACTTATCAAAAGTGGCTATCGATGCCATGCTTAAGGAGTTAGACCCATATACCGTCTATTACCATGAAGCTAATATGGAAGACTATAAAATGATGACAACTGGTCAATATGGGGGGATTGGAGCAATTATCAGAACCATAGATGATTACGTTTATATTGCAGAACCTTATGAAGAAAGTCCAGCTTTTAATGCAGGTTTAAAAGCAGGTGACAAAATTTTAGCAATTGATGGAAAAGACATGGCTAAACTTCCTTCTAGTGAAGTCTCAAGTAGTTTAAAAGGTCCAAAAGGAACAACAATTGAAATAACTGTAGAACGATTAGGAGAAGGAGAAAAAAAGATTTCGGTTACAAGAGATGAAATAAAGTTACCAGATGTTCCTTATGCTGGAATGATTGATAATTCCATCGGGTACATTAAACTAAATAGCTTTACTCAAACAGCAGGATCAGAAGTTAAAAAAGCATTCCTTAAATTAAAAGAAGAAGGGATGAAAGAGTTGGTGTTTGACTTAAGAGGAAACGGTGGTGGACTATTAATTGAAGCAGTTAAAATCGTAAATATATTTGTGCCGAAGGGCCAAGTAGTTGTAAATACTAAAGGTAGAGTAAAAGAAGAAAACCGAGTTTATACGACATTAGAAGAGCCAACTGATTTGGAAATTCCGTTAACTGTTTTGATAGATGGTGGATCCGCTTCTGCGAGTGAAATTGTTTCTGGTAGTTTACAAGATTTAGATAGAGCAGTTGTGGTAGGACAAACTTCTTACGGAAAAGGATTAGTGCAAAGAACATACGATTTAAAGTATGGGTCTAAAATGAAATTAACCATTGCAAAATACTACACTCCTTCAGGAAGATGTGTTCAACGTTTAGAATATTACGATCATTTAGAAGGGGAAAAACCTAAAGAAATATCTGATTCATTATTGAAAGTATTTAAAACAAAAAATGGAAGAGATGTAATTGATGGAAGAGGAATTGAACCTGATGTAAAAGTTTCACCTGAGGAATATAGTAGGCTTACAGCCATGTTATTTAGAAGTAATATTATATTTCATTATGCTACAAAATTTCACCTAGAAAATAAGAACATATCGGATGCTAAAGATTTTCATTTATCTGAAAAACAATATGCAGATTTTAAGAAATATGTATTAGAACAAGATTTTTCTTATTCAACAGCTTCGGAAGAAATGCTAAAGAAAATGAAAGAAACTGCTGAAGAAGAAGGTTTTTATGAAAATTCAAAAGAAGAATACGAAGCTTTATTAGCAAAAGTAGTTCCATCTAAAGAGAGGGATTTAGATAAGTTTGAGAACGAAATTAAATCCTTTTTAGAAAATGAAATTACTTCCCGTTACTACTTCCAAAAAGGGAGAGCTTTACATTCTTTTAACTCTGATAAAGTATTTCTAAAAGCATTAGAATTATTAAAAAATAAAGAAGAATACAATTCTATTCTAAAAAAGTAGTTATAGAAGAATAGAAATTAATTTAATGAAATTTAGGTTCTCTTCTTCTATTCATTATTACATCACATTGACAAGTGTTTTATTGTTGGCTGTTGGTATGCCTTTAAATAAAATAATGATGTCCGTTGGAGCAATGTTAGGAGTTTTTAACCTCCTTCTAGAAAGGGATTTTTCAACTTACTATCAGAATCTTAAAAACAACAAAGCTTTTATTTGGTTATTCGCTTTTTTTCTGCTTCATGTAATAGGTTTAATTTGGACAACCGACTTTGAATATGCAGCCAAAGACATTAAAATAAAGTTACCTCTTTTAGGGGTTCCTCTTGCTTTAGTAGCTCGGCCAATTCAGAAAAAACACGTTCAATTCGCTTTAAAACTGTTGATAGTATCATTAATAGTTACTTCTATACTTAACTTTTTAAACTATTATCACTGGATAGGAAATAAAGTTTATTCCGATATAAGAGGCATGTCTCTTTTTGGGTCACATATTAGGTATGGAATTTTGATTGCGTTAGGGGTTGGAAGTTGTTTATATTTAATCAAAAATAAAGCTCGTTATCATTACCTCTATTTCTTTGCCGTTATTTGGTTTTCTATTTACACCTATTACAGTCAAGTCATCTCAGGAGCATTAGCCCTAATAGTCATCTATACTTTTTACATTTTTAAATGGTTATTCTTAAAAAAGAAAGTTTTTGCTTTTGCATTTCTTGCAACTTTATTGATCTTTTCTGTATCCTTATTTAATTTTTTACTACCTGAAAAATCATCTAATATTGATGTTAAAAAATTACCCAAAAAAACGGCTGAAGGAAATTTTTATTCAAACAACTTGTTAGATCCAAAAATTGAAAATAATCAATCTGTATATGTATCCATTTGCGAAAAAGAACTCAGAAGAGAATGGAATAAGATTTCTTCCATAAATTATGATGAAAAAGATTCGAAAGGACAGTTCATCAGGTATACCATCATTCGTTATTTGACTTCTAAAGGATATTCAAAGGATGCTATAGGTATTCAGAAATTAGAGGACGAAGATATTCAAAATATTGAAAAAGGAATCGCAAGTATTTACGAATTAAAAACAGGTGTTTTAGCCAGATTGTATTCTATTCGATACCAGTTGAATAATAACGATAATCCAAATGGACATTCTTTACTTCAGCGGTTTGAATATTGGAAAACAGCTATAAAAATAATAAAAGAGAATTGGTTAATTGGAGTAGGTACAGGTGATGTTCAGAATGCTTTTGATCAGCAATATGAGAAAGACAATTCTGTTTTAATAAGTTCTAATAGGCTAAGGTCACACAACATGTATTTAACAGTTTTAGTTACCTTCGGTGTGATTGGTTTTATGATTTTTATTGGATTCATTTTTCACTTTTTTAAACAAAACTTTAGTTCTAATCGTTTCTTCTATTTTGTTGTACTAGCAGTTATCGTAACTACCTTTCTAATAGAAGATACAATCGAAACACAATTAGGAGTTAGCATTGTTTCCTTTTTTGTTGCACTAGGATTGCAAGACGATAAAAGAGTCTTTTATAATTTGAAATAAAAAAGAGGAACATTCCTGCTCCTCTTGTGTTTTATTATTTTCCTAGGATATTATCAACCCATGCTTTTCCCCACTCTTCCACTTCTTGTTCTGACCAAAGTTCAGGGTAAAAGATTCTTTTTTGGAATCTCGGAGGTAAATATTTTTGCCAATTTGTACCACCAGTTGCAGCGATATCCTCTGGAGCTTTATGTAAGTACCTTACTGCCGATTTGTAATGAGATAAAGGCCAATTAATATTGACATTGACATCATTTTGTCTCAGCGCATTTTTCACTTCAGGCAAAGCTTGCTCTTCAGGTGTCAAACGTAAATAAGATTGCCAAAGGTTTAAATTTTTATACTCTTCTCCTAAAGCGATAAACTCATCTCTGTACCTTTCTTCAAACTGAATTAAGGTCAATGTTTTTTTACCAGTTGCTAATTCTGTAGCTCCTTCTTTCCAATAAATATGTTCAAATAAATCTTCAATTGAATCGTCCTCAGAAATTTTGTCCCTAACATCTTTAGCTACTAAGTTTTTAAAGTCAGTAGAACAAATTTCAATTTTTCTATATTGAGCAGATTGGAAACCACTTGCAGGAAGTAAAGACATTCTAAATTTCAAGAACTGTTCTCTCTCCATACCATCAATCATGATGTCAAAACTTGTAGTTAACGCTTCAAAGTAACGATTAATACGAGTTACCCTATCGACAAAAAACTTAGCTGTTAGCTTTTCAGCTTTTCCAACTTGTTCAAATTCTCTTAATGAAAGTTTGAAATATAATTCCGTAATTTGATGATACATGATAAAAATAACCTCATCCGGAAAGTTTGTTCGTGGCTTTTGAAGGCTCAATAATGTATCTACTTCTACATAATCCCAATATTTTACTGTATCTGCATACAATAAACCATCTAAATAGGAAAGTAGATCTTGACCCAATGCGCTATACTTCTTTTCAAGTAAATCTAAACGCTTTTCTATCTCTGGTGTAATTTCCATAATTTATCTTTTATGTCTTAAACAAATGTAGCTATTGACTGTTGGTTTTTAAAAAAAATAACGTTAATTTTTTGTTTTTACACAAATCGTTAATTTTTTGTTAGTTATCGAGTCAATATAATTCCAATAAATAAAGAGTCGTTTAGACATTAGGAGTTACCCCAATTAACTTCATGAATTAATAATTATCCATAGAATTATGGGATTAAAAGTTACTTAATGGAGATAATCTTTTGTGAGAATGCATTTTAAATCACTATTTTTGTAGGTACAAATTATAATAAAATGGCAGATATTCATTCCTACAATTTTGACGGTAAAAGAGCATTAATTCGAGTTGACTTTAATGTTCCTTTAGATAAAGAAACTCTTGAAGTAACTGATGATACAAGAATCAGAGCAGCGATTCCTACAATTAAGCACGTGCTTAAAAATGGAGGAAGTGTTGTATTAATGTCTCACTTAGGGAGACCAAAAGACGGTTCTGATGATAAATTTTCCCTGAAGCATATCGTTAAAAGAGTAGCTGAACTTGTTGGTCAGCCAGTTGGTTTTGCTGAAGATTGTGTTGGAGAAAAAGCTTTCGAAATGAGTGCTAGCCTTCCTGCTGGAGAAATCTTATTATTAGAAAACTTACGCTTCTACAAACAAGAAACAACAGGTACAGAAAGTTTTGCTGAAAATTTAGCAAAGCATGGAGATGTATATATCAATGATGCTTTTGGAACTGCTCACAGAGCACATGCGAGTACAGCTATCATCGCGAAATTCTTCCCAAATGACAAAATGTTTGGATTCTTATTAGAAGGAGAAATTGTAAGCGTTGATAAAGTATTAAACAGTACTGAAAAACCATTAACAGCAATTGTTGGGGGAGCAAAAGTTTCTTCAAAAATCACAATTATCGAACGTTTAATTGAAAAAGTAGATAACCTAATTGTAGGTGGTGGTATGGCTTTTACTTTTGTAAAGGCTGTAGGTGGAGAAGTTGGTAGTTCATTGATCGAGGATGATTATTTACCAATGGCATTAGAAATCATCGAAAAAGCAAAAGCTAAAGGGGTGAACTTATATATTCCTACGGATGCTAAAATAGCGGATGGATTTTCAAACGATGCTAACACTAAAATCGTTAAAATTAACGAAATTCCAGCTGGATGGATGGGATTAGATGTTGGACCAGAAACAGCGAAATCTTGTGCGGATATTATCGAAAACTCTAAGCTAATTCTTTGGAATGGACCAATGGGTGTATTTGAAATGTCGAATTTCCAAGCTGGAACAAAACACGTTGCTGATGCAATTGTTACCGCTACAGAAAAAGGAGCTTTCTCTTTAATTGGTGGTGGAGATTCTGTTGCTGCAATCAACTTGTTTAACTTAGCAGATAAAGTAAGTTACGTTTCAACAGGTGGTGGAGCAATGTTAGAATACCTAGAAGGAATTGAGCTTCCAGGAATCAAAGCAATTAGAGAAAAAGCTTTCGCTTAAACTAAATTATATGTCAGAAAACACATTTGTTATTGTTTACGAAGGAGACCATTTAATGGCTGCTCTTTTAAAATCATTTTTAGAAGAAGGAGGCTTACATGTCTATATGGAAAACAGTAACATGTCTACCATCGCACCTTTTCAATTGACTGCAGGAGGAATGAACCCTGCACTTCTAAAAGTGGTAAGTAAAGATGTGGATCGCGCATACGAATTGATAAAGGAATTTAATACAGAAGAGGAGTAAATCTCCTCTTTTTTTTGCTTTTAAAGTACATAGACTATTCTTGGGTTTCACAGATAGAGTCTTGACGGAACTCGTAAATCAAGCTTCCTAAAAATATCATTATAGCGAATCAATAAAAGTCCCATAGGGACGATATTAAGGTAACTAGCAACTAACAGTATACTAATCAAGTGCCGTTAGGTACGAAATCAAAACACCAAAAAAACATAAGTTCTAAACCTATCGGAGCCTTAACTAACAATTTCTTGTAATATATCAGTTAAAATTAGTTTCACATCTATATTAATCGTAATATTGCAATAAACAATTTAATAATGGGTTTAACGAAGACTGAAATATTCACTGAAGAACAAAATAAATTGGCTTCAATCGCTAAAGTGCTAGCGCATCCAGCTCGAATTGCAATTCTTGAAGCTTTAATTAAATCTAAAAAATGCATCTGTGGAGATCTTGTTACAGAAATTGGTTTAGCACAAGCAACTATTTCACAGCACTTGAAAGAATTAAAAAATGCTGAACTCATAAAAGGATCTATTTCGGGAACTAGTATGTGCTATTGCATCAATGAAGAAAAATGGAATAGCTTTCAAGAAACATTTCGTCAATTCTTTAACCAGCCGATAGAAATGGAAGAAAATCCAAATCAAAATTGTTGTTAACTAAAATTTAAAAACTATGTTATTATCTGAATTTAAAAATGCCTTGTCATCTATTGAAGAATTAACGTTTGTATTACCAGATGGTAAAACAGTTCCTTCTCATTTTCACTTGACAGAAATAGGAGAAGTATCAAAACATTTCATCGATTGTGGTGGAGTTGAACGCTTAGAAAAAGTAGTCAACTTTCAATTATGGGAAGCAAACGATGTGGATCACCGATTAGCACCAAAAAAATGCATGGATATTATTCAACTCTCTGAAAAAGTATTAGGGATTGGTGACATAGAAATCGAAGTGGAATACCAAAGTGCTACGATTGGGAAATATGGATTAGCATTAGAAAATAATCGTTTCTTGCTAACACCTAAATTCACCAATTGTTTGGCGAAAGATAAATGTGGGATTCCAGAAGAAAAGTTGAAAGTGAATGAGTGTACTCCAGGTGGAGGATGTTGTTAAATTAAGGAAGTTAAAATGTTTAAAGCAGTAAAAGATATTCTAGTATTGTGTACTGGAAACAGTTGTAGAAGTCAGATGGCTGAGGGTTATTTGAAACACTTTGCAGAACATAAAGCAAACATTTATAGTGCAGGTATCGAAACACATGGTGTAAACCCTACCGCAATTAAAGTAATGGCTGAAGATGGAATTGATATCTCTAATCAAACTTCTAATAATGTAAATGAATATTTAGAGGTAGATTTCGATTTAATTCTAACGGTTTGTAACCATGCGGAAGAGAATTGTCCTTACTTCCCATCAAAAGCTTTGCGTTTTCATTATAATTTTCCCGACCCTTCAAAATCAACAGGAACGGAAGAAGAAGTCTTGAATGAATTTAGGGAAGTGAGAGATCAGATAAAAGCTTATACAGAACGGTTTTTGAGGGTCCATTTGCATTCCAACAAACGAGGATTCGATAATTATAATAAATAACCCATGAAAAAGTTAGGCTTTCTAGACCGATTTTTAACCCTTTGGATTTTTATCGCCATGTTGATTGGTGTTTTTATCGGATACCTTCAGCCAAATTTGTCGGATTCCATGCAAAGCTTGTCGCATGGAACAACAAATATTCCACTTGCTATTGGTTTAATCATCATGATGTATCCTCCCTTAGCGAAGGTTAATTATAAAAAGATCCCTGCCGTTTTTAAGAACTATAAATTGGTGCTTTTATCCCTGAGTATAACTTGGATTTTAGCACCTTTTTTCATGTTTGTGTTAGCCAATTTATTTTTGCACGATTTCCCAGAATACCGAACAGGACTAATATTAATTGGAATTGCTCCTTGCATTGCCATGGTAATTGTTTGGAACGAATTAGCTGGTGGTAATCGAGAATACATTGCTGGGTTAATCGGAGTAAATAGTTTACTACAAGTTTTCTTTTACGCTGGGTATGCTTATTTCTATTTAACATTTTTCCCGACTATTTTTGGGATGAAAAGTTTGGTGATAGATATTGAAATGGCACAGATTGCCAAAACAGTCTTCTTATACCTTGGAGTTCCATTTTTATTAGGATTTTTAAGTAGAATGATCTTTATCCGAATAAAAGGAGAAGAATGGTATGAGCAAAAATTTATTCCTTTCATTTCCCCTTTAACATTGATCGCTTTATTGTTTACTATCGTTTTTATGTTTAGCTTAAAAGGAGCATTAATTGTTGAAATACCACTTGATGCGGTGAGAATTTCAATTCCTTTGATAATCTATTTTACTTCAATGTTTATCTTAACATTCTACTCTTCCAAGAGGTTAAAAGCGAAGTACGATACAAACATCGCTTTATCCTTTACTGCGACAGGAAATAATTTTGAGTTGGCGATAGCTGTTGCCATTGGTGTATTTGGAATAAATAGTGGAGAGGCATTTGCGGGGGTTATTGGTCCATTAATAGAAGTACCTGCTTTGATCTTGTTGGTGAAACTAGCTTACTGGTTTAAGAAAAAGTATTATTGATTATTTGAGTTAAAAATATTAATAATTTCTTTCATTCGAAAGCTTTACTTTCTCTCTCTTTTCAGCTAAAAAAAGTATTCAGGATAATAAAAATCAATATTTATAGCTTTAATTTTGTCAACCCTATCTTTCTATACAATTTCGTTTTTCCATAATGAAACGATTGTGAACTATAAATTCCTTTTCCACCAGAAAAATAATAAGCGGTAAAACAAGCGATGGAAATATACAAAGAGCTTTCTATACCAAATAATTCATACCCCATCAAGATACAAGCGATTGGAGTATTTGCTGCACCCGCAAAAACTGCTAAAAACCCCATACCTGATAATAAACTTAAAGGTAATGGCACAAACCAAATTAAAGCATTTCCTAGTGTTGCTCCGATAAAGAATAAAGGAGTAACTTCTCCCCCTTTAAAGCCTGCTCCTAGAGTAAAAGCTGTAAATAAAAGTTTTATAATGAAATCATAAGGCAACATTTGCTGTTCAAAGGATGCAACAATGGAAGGAATACCCAAACCTATGTATTTTGTTGTCCCTAGCAATATTACTGCAAGCGCAACTACTATCCCCCCAATAAAAGGTCGAAAAGGAGCATATTTAATGTACTTCTTAAAAGAAGTGGAAAAGAAATGAGTTGACCTTGAGAATGTCATTGCAACCATACCAGAAATAATACCAACAAGAATTGCCCAAAAAGTATGATTTATTGAAATATTTGGCACTTCAAATATGGTATAATTCGTATGTCCGACACCCCAAACGGTACAAAAATAATCAGATAAAAAAGCAGTAGCAATACATGGAATAATAGCAAGGAATCTCTTTTTTCCTAACAATAAAACTTCAAAAGCAAAAATAAAACCAGCTAAAGGAGTTCCAAAAACAGCAGCAAAACCTCCACTTATTCCAATTGCAATCACCATTTTTCGCTCGAAATCGGTTAATCCAAAAATAGACGTAAATTGATCTGAAATTGCACCTCCCATCTGAACTGCGGTTCCTTCTCTTCCAGCAGAACCACCAAAAAGATGCGTTAATATTGTTCCAAGGACAACCATAGGAGCCATTCTAAAAGGAATTCTTTTCGAAGGTTTTTTGACCTCCTCAATCAAAAGGTTATTCCCTCCAACTACAGAAACTCCATATTGATGATAAAAGTAGCCAATGATTAAACCAGCAATCGGTAGTAAATAGATTAACCAAGAGTTTGACTCTCTGGTATCAGTAGCCCAATGTAAACCCGATAAAAACAAAGCAGAACCAGTACCAATTAAAGCACTTACAACAAAAGAGATAATACCCCATTTTAAAAGGTAAGCCCCTAAAGGATAACGTTCTGTTTTTTGAAAAAAAGATTTTAAGTTCAAAAAGGGTATTTTTTATATTTACAACAAAAATAGGAAAATTGAGAGAATTTAAATTTAGTGAGTCAAATCAAACTAAACATTGATTAATATCATAACTTATAGAAAGGAAAGGGCCTACATTTGAATTAAATCAAAATGAAAAAATATGAACACGATAATTGTACCTACCGACTTTTCTAAAAATGCTAATAATGCATTAACTTTTGCAATTGCAATTGCGAAAAAAAATGAAAGTAAAATTGTTGTTCTTCATACTAACCATTACGATATGGTTCCTTCAACAATACCACCAGAACTTGAATTAGAACAATTTAAACAACTTCAAAAAGATACAAAAGGAAAGCTACTTGAAATTCAAAAAGAAGTATTAGCAAAAGGAGTTGATTGTAAAATAGCTTTGGAGATAGGTCCATTAAACGATGTTTTAGATGAAATTTCATCACGCAAAAGAGCAAAGTTAATTGTGATGGGAACTCAAGGAGCATCTGGTTTAAAAGAAACATTTTTAGGTAGCAATACTGGAAATGCAATTAACCATACTAAAACTCCAATTCTAGCAATCCCTGAAAGTTATTCTTTTAATGATTTTGAAAAAGTAGTTTTTACCACCAACTACGAAAGAAGAAGTGCAATGGACTTCAAACACCTCGTTCAAATGATAGAACTTTTTAGATCAAATATTAAGATTTTACATATTGCAAATGGTGATTTAAGCTATGCTGAAGAAGAAAAATTATTAACTTCTTTTGAAAATGAAATGAAAGAGAAATACCCTTCCGTAAATATTTCAAGTCAATTAATGTATGGAGAAGAAACAGAAAATATAATGACTGATTTCATCAAAAGGGAACACGTTAATTTAGTTTGCTTTACTACAAAACATAGAAGTTTATTAGAACGTATCTTTGGTAAACCAAGTGTTACTAAGAAAATGATTTACCATTCTTCAATTCCAATTTTAGCATTTCCCCATTAAAAATAAGCTCCAAAAATCTTGATAACTTTTACACTATCTCTGATTTAGAGAAAGGCTTTTCGCAACGAGTTTCTTATCTTAGCATTCGAATTTTGAAAGAATGATTGTTTGTATTGCGGAAAAACCGAGTGTTGCTAAAGATATTGCCGAAGTATTAGGTGCTAAACAACGCTTAGATGGTTATTATGAAGGAAATGGTTACCAAGTTACTTGGACTTTTGGTCATTTTTGTACCCTTAAAGAACCGCACGATTATGACATGAAATGGAAATATTGGCGACTGGAAGAATTGCCTGTAATTCCTCAAAATTTTGGCATAAAAGTAATTGAAAACGATGGGGTAAGAAAACAATTCTCTCTCATTGAAAAACTTCTTGCCAACTGTACAGAAGTAGTAAATTGCGGGGATGCTGGACAAGAGGGTGAATTGATCCAAAGATGGGTATTATTAAAAGCAAAATGTAAAGCTCCTGTAAAACGTTTATGGATTTCCTCTTTAACCGAAGAAGCAATTCGAGAAGGTTTTAAGAACCTTAAAGAAGCTTCAAAATATGACAGATTATATGCTGCAGGAAGTGCCAGAGCAATTGGAGACTGGTTGTTAGGTATCAATGCTACTCGTTTGTTTACCGTAAAATTTGGAAAAGGTAAGTCTACTTATTCTATTGGAAGGGTTCAAACTCCTACTCTAGCAATGATGGTGAACCGTCATAAAGAAATTGAAGCCTTTAGAGTAGAGGAATATTGGGAACTAAAAACAAAATATAGAGAAACAGAATTTCATTGCCAGATTGACCGTTTAACTTCAGAAGGTAAAGCTAAAAAAGGATTAGAATATTTAAAACAACATCCCTTTGAAGTTACTTCTTTCGAACAAAAAGAAGGAAAAGAGGGAAATCCAAGATTATTTGATTTAACAGCGTTACAAGTAGAAGCAAATAAGAAGTTTGGTTTCTCTGCCGATGATACCCTAAAGTTGATTCAAAATTTATACGAGAAAAAATTAACAACCTACCCTCGTGTAGATACAACCTATTTATCTGAAGATATTCATCCAAAAGTTCCTTCCATTTTAAAAGGAATGCAATATTACTCTCGTTTTACTGCTTCGTTATTGGATAAACCAATCCCAAAATCGAAAGCAGTATTTGACGATAAAAAGGTAACTGATCACCATGCCATTATCCCTACAGGAGTAAATCCATCTGGTATTACACCAGCAGAACAACAAATCTATGATTTGGTAGCAAGAAGGTTTATTGCTGTATTTTACCCAGAATGTAAAGTTTCTAACACAACTGTTTTAGGTAAAGTAGATAAACTTGAATTTAAAGCAACTGGTAAACAAATTTTAGATTTAGGCTGGCGAATCATATACGAAGATCAGAAAGATAAAAAAGAGGCGAAAAATTCAAAAGAAAACGAAGAGAAGGTTATGCCTCATTTTGAAAAAGGAGAATCTGGATCACACGAACCATTAATTCACCAAGGAAAAACTTCTCCTCCAAAAGCATACACAGAAGCAACACTTCTCCGAGCAATGGAAACTGCTGGAAAAAACGTTGAAGATGAAGAGTTAAGAGAATTGATGAAAGACCAAGGGATTGGAAGACCATCTACTCGAGCGAATATTATTGAAACGCTTTTCAGAAGAAAATATATTGAACGAAAACGTAAAAATTTAACCCCTACCCCAACTGGAGTAGCTTTAATCGATACCATTCAAAATGAACTGTTAAAAAGTGCTGAATTGACAGGAGATTGGGAACGAAAATTACGTTTGATTGAAAAAGGAGAATACGAATTAGATGTATTCAAAGGAGAGCTCATTCAAATGGTGAGAGACTTAACAGAAGAAGTGATTTTCAACACCAACCATAGAGCGATTCAAATTGCTGAAATAGCAGAAAAAACTCCAGTTAAAAAAGAGAAGAAACCTAGAAAGCCTAAGGAAAAAATTATTTTGGAAAACCTAGATTGTCCAAAATGTAAAACTGCTAAACTCATGAAAGGAAAAGCTGCTTTGGGTTGTTCTAATTTCAAAGTTTGTGGGTTCAAAGTTCCTTTTGAATTAATGGGTAAAAAACTTACTGAAAATCAATTAGGAGACTTAATTACAAAAGGGAAAACTACGACGATTAAAGGAATTTCTCATCCTTCATCCGCTGAAAAGATAAGTGGTAAGTTTATTTTAAACAAAGGTTTTAATGTTGAATTTGAGAATTAATTTTCACTTCCATTGTTATTCTACATCTTGCAAGTTGAAAACCATACATCGTAATACGTAATAACGATAGGATTTTCTCCCATAGAATCCAAAAATAACTATCTTTGCACTTTGAAATATTGATATGTCTGATACTCGTTATAATTTAAGAGGCGTTTCTGCCG
>Ga0228614_1000594_pt1 | contig 19573 bp, 18 predicted proteins | sample 15DmetaG_FD_190531 | JGI IMG/M metagenome (GOLD analysis project Ga0228614, IMG submission 190531) | Seawater microbial communities from Monterey Bay, California, United States - 15D | ecosystem: Environmental > Aquatic > Marine > Coastal | place: USA: California | collected 2016-10-13
GTCTGCTGTTGGTTTAAAGCCAATTGTGGAAGTACAGTTTGCTGATTATATATGGCCTGGGTTAAATCAACTTTTTACTGAAGTTAGTAGATCGTATTATTTATCTAATGGAAAATGGCCGGTAAGCTGTGTGATAAGAGTTCCTATCGGAGCTTACGGTTCAGGTGGGCCTTACCACTCTTCAAGTGTAGAGTCTATTCTTACAAATATTAGAGGAATTAAAGTTGTTTATCCTTCAAATGGAGCTGATTTAAAAGGTTTAATGAAAGCAGCTTATCATGATCCTAATCCTGTTGTGATGCTTGAACATAAAGGATTGTATTGGTCAAAGATACCTGGTACTGAAGGAGCAATGTCAATCGAACCGGCTGAAGATTACGTGATTCCATTAGGAAAAGGAAGAATAGCTCAATCGGTTGATGGTTCTACCATAAAGGGAAAAGATTCAGTCTTGATAATTACTTATGGTAGGGGAGTTTATTGGTCTATCGAAGCTTCTAAAGAGATTAAAGATAAAGTTGAAATATTGGACTTAAGAACATTAAACCCTCTAGACTTTGATATGATTAACAGTTACGTTAAAAAACATGGTAAAGTTCTTTTGGTTACAGAAGAGTCTGTGGAAGCTTCTTTTACTTTAGGGCTAGCTGGACGAATTCAACGAGATAACTTTGAGTTTTTAGATGCAAGAATTGAAATTGTAGGGTCTTTAGATACACCAGCTATTCCATTAAATTCAACTTTAGAACACACTTTATTGACGAATTCAGAAAAGGTTAAGAATAGCTTGACAAGTTTGATGAGTTATTAAATTTATTTTTTGTATTTTGTTGATTGTAAGTTGTTTTTAATGAAATCAAAGTATTAAAATCCTCAGCTAAACCTGTCACCGTTTTTTTGTATTAGTATATGGTGAAATTTTGGTTAATAATACTTGTTTTCTTTGGTTTAGCTACTTTTGGTTATTCTCAAAGTAATGGTATTGTTTCCGAAATTATATCGGATTGTGAAGGAGCAACAAACATTTTAGAGCCTGGTGATTATTCAATCCAATTTACTGGAGATGGAGGGCTTTATGACGATATTATTGAATACAATTCACTTTCCGAAGTAAAGGATAATAATTCACTTTGGTTTTCGTTCATCGCACCTTTTGATGGGTTTTTAAACCTTCAAGCTGATATTGCTCATGGTGGTTTACAGATGGTTATTTTTCAGAATGAAAAAGGAGATTTATGCGAAGATATCCATAATGGTTCTGCTGAAATCAAGAGATTGTCAAAAGATATTTCTAAATCAACTGTAGGCTTGAATAAACAGCCAAAAGACAATGAGCTGTATAGTTTAGAGCTTCTTGAAGGAGATAAGGTTGCTATTCTTTTTGTTACAAATGAAAAGAGTAGAGAAATTATACATTTGAATTTTGAATTTGAACCAAAGAATAAGCAATCATTAAAATTAAAAAATAAATCAAAAATAGTTGATTTTAGAGAAGATGATTTCACACCTAGCGTTCATGTTTCTGTAAGGGATGTTGCAACTGGTTTACCCGTTATTTCAACTTTAGTAATTGAAGGTTCTAATACAGTTACTGGAATGTATGTAGGAAGTGATTTTTATTATGTCGTTCAACGTATGTCTAATGTTGTTATTCATTGTGATGCAAAAGGTTACTTTTTTGAAGATAAGGAAGTTCGCATGCCTTCAAATGAAGATTTGAATGTTGTGTTTTGGCTAGAAAGACTTGATCAAGGGAAAAGTCTTCAGTTGGAAGAGGTTGAGTTTCACCCAGGCACAAGTGAGTTTATGCCCTCTTCTTATACCAAGCTAAAACGATTAAAAGATTTTATGGTGTTGAACTCTGAGGTTAAAATTGAAATAGTAGGACACGTATTCTCACAAAAAGGATTTTCATTAGTGGGGCAGGTTTTATCAGAAGCTAGAGCGAAAAGAGTATATAACTATTTAGTTGAAAATGGGATAGATAAACATAGAATGACAACCCAAGGAAAAGGAAATAAAGAGCCTATTTATCCAAATCCGAAATTTTCTTATGAAGAACAAATGAATAGGAGAGTTGAAATTATAATAAAAGAGTAATAAGGTATATTATGTCAAAGTTATTATATGTTACTGGCCTAAATGGTTCTATTCATAGTGGACTGGGTAAATACATGAAGGATAATGGTTTTTTTGATGATTTCATTGAATTAAATGAAAGTTTCAATAGCTTAAATTTTAAAGATAAACTTAAGGTTATAGAAGATAAATTATCCTGTTTTAACAATGTTGAATTTTCAATTATAGCAGTTTCGTTTGGAGCTTATTTAGTGTTAAATGAAGTACTAAAAGATTCGTATGTTAATTTAAAAGATGTTTTTCTTTTATCTCCAGTTTTAGGACCTGTAATGTTGCCTTCAGGAGGTAAAATTCCTCCAAATTTTTCTTCTTTTAAAAGACTTCTATCTGAAAATAAATCGAATGCTAATTTTAAAATTGTTTATGGGACAAAAGATCCAATTTGTCCTAAAGAAAATTTAAAACTTTTCATTGAGAATATAACTAATAAAGAGCTTGTTCCTCTTCAAAATCAAACTCATTCATTAAATATTAAAGATGTTCAATCTTTGATAAAGTCTTTTTTGACTAGATTATAAAATTAAATCCTAACTATTATTCCTTTATAGTTCGGTTTTTCACCTTTCAAAGGTTTTTCTATGGTTACTTTCCAAATCCAGTTAGAGTTTTTTGGAACCAGTTGTCCAGTTCTTTGATCAATTCCATCCCAAGGCTTTAATTTATCATTGGTTTGATAAACAATAAACCCATCTTTAGGATCAATTATAATGAAATTAAAATTAACGTTCCTTTCTTTTAATGCATAAGGAATGAACGTATTAGTTTTCATGTTAGATTCTAATGGGCTAAAAGCATCAACAGCTAATAGATTATAATCTTTTTCAATTATTATGTTTTTGGAAGAAGAACTGGTACAGTTATCTATTTTTGAGTTTAATTTTATAGTATAAATACCTTTAAAGAATAAATTTAGTTCTATTGATTTCGAGTCGTTAACTATTTCTTCATGATTTAAAAACCATTTTAAATCACTTGATGAAGAATTGGTTGTCAAAAGTCGATGAGGTATTCCATTTTTATAGAGGTTATCGTCCTCCAATTCAATTTCTATTTCTTCTTTTGATTGAACATTGAATAGTGAAATATTTTTACTGTTTCCATCTATGATTGTTGATGTTTTGTATTCGCCGGATAATGGAGGAGTGTAGAATGTTTTTGTTTTACTCTTTACCTCAATTTGACGACCGTCTGGTTGAATAACATATATGGGTATGCTGTTTACATTTTTTAATTTAATTGTTTCTCCTTGACAAATATTAGAAGGTAATTCTAATGGGATAAAGTTTTCTTGCTTTATCTCAATATTATTTATTAATGTAGATTTATTTTCATTAATTACCGAAGTTACGATTAATTCTTTTGTAGATTTTTCATTTCTTGTCTCCATTTCAGAAGGAAGAGAATCTGTTTTTTCTGCCTTGTTAATTTTATTCTCCGTTTTATTTGTTTTATTGATAGAAGGTTCTGTTTTTGGAATGTTTGTATTTGGCGACTTAATATTACTTTTTTTAATTGTGTTTTCTTCTGATTTAGAAATTTTTAGTTCAGAAGTTTTTATGATTTTATTTTCATTTGTAGGTAGATTGTTATTTGTATATAGGTATATACTTAAACTAGAAATAGTTATTAAGCTAATAACAGGTATTAACCATTTATATTTATTCGATGAAGGTTTCCCTCTTTTTTTATCAAGGTTATCACTCATCGTTTTCCAAGCAGAAGCGTCATAAGGCATCTCTATGTCTTTCAGCCTATTTTTAATTTCCTCGTCAAATGATTTTTTCATATTCAATTATATCTCTAAATTCAGTAATTCGATTTTTAGTATCTTTTTAAGGTTCGCTTTTGCTTTTGATAGATTTGACTTTGAAGTTCCTTCGCTAATATTAAGCATTTTAGAAATCTCCTTATGAGTATATTCTTCAATAACATATAGGTTGAAAACAGCCTGATAAGCAGGAGACAAATTTTGAATAGCGTTCATAATTAAATCTGTTTTCATCTCGGTTATTTCAAAGTCATCCTCATCATCCTCATCATTAGATAGTGTATAGTCTTCGTTTAAATCATTTACGTATGGAGACTTTTTCGATTTTCTAATGTTATCAATTGCTGTATTAATTACGATTCTTTTCAGCCAACCTTCAAAATAGCCATCAGTATCAAAAGTGCTCAGTTTATCAAAACATTTGATGAAACTTTCTTGAACAACTTCTTGAGCAGTATCTTCATCTTTGGTATACCTCATTGATACACCTAACATTTTTCCGTAAAAGAGTTTAAATAAATCTTCTTGTGCTTTTCGGTTTTCACGAAGGCATTTAGATATAATTATATTTAGTTCTTCTTTTTTTTTCACGATATACTCAACTTAATAACGCTTCGAAGTGCAAAGGGTTGCTTTATTTTTCTTAGATATTTTAAAATATATATCATTTTAATGCCAAAATAATATATTTTCTTTACAAATTGCTTAACTTTGTTAGTGATAATAAAATAGATAATTCATACAATAATCAAAGAAATGAAAGTAACTGTTGTAGGAGCTGGTAATGTTGGGGCAACTTGTGCTGACGTATTAGCTAAAAGAGAAATAGCAAACGAAATCGTTTTGCTTGATATCAAAGAAGGTTTTGCAGAAGGAAAAGCTTTAGATATGTGGCAAACTTCTCCAATTAATCTTTACGATTCAAGAACGATTGGTTCTACTAATGACTACACTAAAACTGCTGATTCAGATGTGGTAGTAATTACCTCAGGTCTTCCTCGTAAACCAGGAATGTCTCGTGATGACCTTATCGCTACTAATGCAGGAATTGTAAAATCAGTTACTGAAAATATAGTAAAACACTCTCCAAATGCAAAAATCATTATTGTATCTAATCCATTAGATGTAATGACTTATTGTGCATTTTTAGCTGCTAAAATTGATTCTAAACAAATTTTTGGAATGGCAGGTGTTTTAGATACTGCACGTTATAGAGCATTTTTAGCTGAAGAATTAAATGTTTCTCCTAAAGATATTCAAGCTGTATTAATGGGTGGACATGGTGATACTATGGTTCCATTACCAAGATACACAACAGTAGGTGGTATTCCAGTTACAGAATTAATTTCTGAAGAAAAGTTAAATGAAATCATTGAAAGAACGAAGTTTGGTGGTGGTGAAATCGTTAAGTTACTAGGTACTTCTGCATGGTATGCACCAGGTGCTGCTGCAGCTCAAATGGTAGAAGCTATCGTTCGTGACCAAAAAAGAATTTTCCCTGTATGCGCATGGTTAACTGGTGAATATGGTCTTAAAGACATCTATTTAGGAGTTCCTGTTGTTTTGGGTAAAAATGGAATCGAGAAAATCATCGAATTACAATTAAATGACGATGAAAAAGCATTATTGAAAGAATCTGCAATTGCAGTGAAAGATGTAATGAATGTTTTAGATAACATGAATGTTCAAGCTTAATTAGCAGAACAACATAAAATTAGAAAAGGGAAGCTATATGCTTCCCTTTTTTTATATCCAATTTTTGTTTAAAAATTAGGTTCCTATTCAGTGATATACCTTGGTATTTCAGAAGGAATCCTTGTTAGTAATTCGTAGTTTAATAAATTACTTAACTCACTAAAGGAAGCAATAGAAACATCCATATCATTTTGATTACCTATTAATACTACTTCGTCTCCGATTTTAACATCAGGTATTAAGGTTATATCAATCATGATACTATTCATGTTGATAATCCCTACAACACTCGCTCTAATTCCATTGACTAGAACTCTCCCTTGATTACTTAAAGACCTACTATACCCATCAGAATATCCAACTGGAATCAATGCTATTTTCATGTCTCCTTCAGTCATAAAAGTTGTTCCATAACCAACAAACTCTCCAGATTTAACTTCTTTTATATTTTCTATTTTACTTTTCCAGGAAATAACTCTTTTTAAAGGATCTAATGCATCTTTGTTTTTTGCTAAATAATACATAAACGTTTCCTTACTAGACCATAATCCGTATTGCATGATACCTACTCTAACTAGATCTAGTTTTGTTTTAGGGTAGTTGATAAGTGCAGCGGAACAAGCTAAGTGTTTCTGCTCGAAGATGACACCTTTCTTTTCAAATGATTTTACACTTTTATTGAAAGAAGAAATTTGACTTTTAATTCTAACGTAATTAGAGATGCTTTCAGCTCCTGCTAAATGACTACAAATTCCTTTTACATTTAAGTAATTGGAGTTTTCTTTAACGATCTTACTTAAGTTTGGAATGTTTTTAGGTAGGTAACCAGTTCTATTCAGTCCTGTTTCTATCTCTATATGAATAATAGCTTTTTTGTTTAACTTTTTTGCTATTTCAATTGCTTTTAATAGCCTTTTATCATCGTAAACAAAAAACTCGACTTCATTTTCAATAACCCATAATAATTCATTTAAATCAATGAATCCCATGATTAAAATAGTAGCCTTTTTTTTCAATGTTCTGAAAACTCGTTGCGCTTCATCCATTTTATAGACTGAAAAGTGATTGACTCCAGCGTCTTCAGCGATAGGGATGTAATTTTCTATTCCATGTCCATAAGCATTACCTTTTACAACTGCAGATAGCTGAGTAGTTGATGGTAATAGTGTTTTTATAAAGTTAATGTTGTTTGTTAAAGCAGTTTTGTTAAGCTCGATATATGAAGAGTGTAGCATTAATTTTTCTTTTTTTGAATTATTTCCCAAATTGATTTAAACATCTGAATTCCACTTTCTGTTAAATGATCAGGAAAATCATAATCAGGGTTGTGTAGGGAAGGGGTTTCCATTCCAGCACCTAAACCAAAAAGAGCTCCTTTAAACTTATCTGTAAATATCCCAAAATCTTCTCCCCATTTAAAAGGAGAGCTCATGTTGTTATATTTGATATTGTTTATTTCAGAAGCTTGTTTTATAAATTCAACACATTCTGAATTGTTTTGGTTAGAATGAAATTCTTCTAAATAGTTAAAAGAGATCGATATTTTTTGATCAATCGATAATTTAGCTAAAAAGGTTTCAATTTTATTTTTAGTTTCTTTTATTTTTTGGTTGTTCCAACACCTAATGGTGTAATGAACTTCTCCTTCTCCTGCAGAAATCCCGTAAGCAATCTCTCCCATGTTAATGTGTATAGGAGTTAACACTAAAAAATCATCCGAACTTTTGTCGTTTAGTTGTAAATCATCACAAAATCTGATAAAGTCGCTAATAGCTAAACTTGGGTTTGTTCCATTTTCAGGTTCTGCGGCATGAGCTGTTTTACCTTTGATAGAAACTTTTATTGATACTACAGCAGGGGTAATTTCTTGTGCTTTACAAAAAACTTCATTTGAATTGAAGCCTGGGATGTTATGAAGTGCAAAAGCATAATCTGGTTTTATGTTGAATTTGTTTAAGTCATTTAAAACCGCTTTTGCCCCAACTCCATTTTCTTCAGCTGGCTGAAATAAAAAATAAGTAGTTCCAGTTGTTGTGTTCTCCTTGAATATTTCTTCGATTAAACCAAGTAAAATAGTCATGTGTCCATCGTGACCACATTTATGAGAAACATTCGGAGTAAGTGTTTTGTGTTCAAAAGTATTTATTTCAGTAATAGGAAGTGCATCTAGTTCTGCTCTAAAAAGGGTGGAAGGATGCTCTTTATTACCATTTATTATTGCTAGAATACCGTTTCCTCCAACTTGTGTTTTAATTTCTGTAAAAGGAAACTTTTTTAGAATATTTAATATGTATTGAGCAGTATTCTTTTCTTTTTCAGATATTTCTGCAATTTGGTGAAGTTCTTTCCGTATTTTAAGTAAGTCTAGCTTTTTAATCATGTTTTTTGAAAATATTATGTGCCCTAAAGGCTATTCTCATAAAGTTACAAAAAATTAGTAAGCCCCAATGTTTGCTGGTGAGATACTTTCTCCTAAGATATTTAATCCATTTGAGGTAGGAAACAAGTTATCGGCATTGTTTTTTCCAGGAGAGTTTTCTTGTAATTCAAAATTATAGGCTGAAACATCAGTAAAAATAGGTGATTGGTGAATGATATTTCCATTAGAAAAAAACACTTCATTAATAGTACTATCTTTTTTGATTATATTTCTTTGAAAATTAAGGTTAATGTTAACTGGATTTTGATCTGTAATGATACTGTAAGCAAATTCCTCTTCTTGATTTCCATATATAATAGAGTTTGTAACTGTTCCTTCGCTTATTGAACCATAAAGAGGGGATACTGAATTATCAAAATAGTTTATTATAACAAATGCTTGACTTTGAGAGTCGCCATTATATCCTAAAATATTACAATGATTAAAATTAAATCCGCCTGAGTGAAGAAGTAAAAAACCAAATCCAGCATTGTTGTGTATTAAAGTGTTTTCAGCTTTTATTTTTGCACCTTGGTAGATTAAAATTCCGTTATTCTCATTGTTGTAAATTTTAGAATTCTTTAAAGTTAAAGTATAGTCTGATTCTGAATTTGCATCATTATTACCAAAAAGATGAATTCCTGTAGTACCGTTTTTAATGTTTAAGTAGTTTATGGAGGATGCTTTTGCTGAATCAAAGTAAATACCATAATACTGTCCTCTTATGTTTTCGTATTCTGATTCTAATCTGTCTCCTCTAAATTCAACCTCATTTCCAAGTGTACCATTTATGTTCAAGGTACCTTTATATACAAATAGACGGGCGTTTTTGTGAAGGTAAACTTTTGTTCCTGCCTGAATTTCTAAAGTCTTGTCTTCATCTACAAATGCAGCACCATAGATGAGGTGAGGTTTGTCGTTTGGCCAAATCCCTTCATTTAAGTCAAGAGTAGTCCCGTTTACTATGTCTGAATAATGGTAATAGATGTCTTGCCCCCAAACTGCTAGAGTCATATATTGGTTAATTCCATTTGTTTTGAATCGTATTCTATCTTCAATAACCATTGGATTTGTTTGGTTGTTGACTTCCAGTTGAACGTCTATAAAAGCAAAAAGACTATCGTTGGAAAGGATTGAAAGGTCTTTAAAAAGATAACCTGGACTTCCATCAATATTCAATCGAAACGGTGAGTCTTCTCCGCCTTCTAATTCTATTTCCTCTATTCGTAAGGAGTTACTTTGTCTGTTGTATATTTTAAATTGTTTAGTAGCTGAGCCTATTGTTGTAAAAACAGTGTCAAATACAAGAGTATCTCTAGATAAGGTGATGTTCCCTTGCCCAAAATTTACTTTTTTCTTACAACTATTTAAGCTAAATGCAAAAAGAAGTATAATGCACGATATATAGAATAGATATGTTTTCATTTGAACTTAAATTCTCCTCAAATTTAACGTTATCTTGTGAATATTTATTTTATTTCAATAAAAAGAAAGTTATTTTAAAAAGTTTTATTAAATTTGCATTCCCTATGTAATAGGAGATAATAAAAGCATATAATATTTTTAGAAAATGAGAAAAGATATACATCCAGAAGACTACAGATTAGTTGTATTTAAAGATATGTCAAATGACTATTCTTTTGTTTGCCCATCATGTGCATCAACATCAGAAACTATTGTTTGGGAAGATGGGGTAGAGTACCCATTATTTAAACTTGATATTTCTCACAAGTCTCACCCATTCTTTACAGGTGTTGTTCAGTTTGTGGATACTGCTGGTCGTATTGATAAATTCAAAACTCGTTACGGACGTACTATTAAAAAATAGTAAATTCTGTATTTTAATATTTAAAAGCTCCCAATTGGGAGCTTTTTTAGTTTTAATACTTTTATAGATTTTATTATTACCTTACTAGTAATACATTTCCTTTAATTTCAACTTCTTTTTCTGTTCCTTTTTCTTTAATGTTAATTTTCCAAAGATAGATACCGCTTTGAGCTAAATTACCTGAATTCATAAAGTCGCCTTTCCATCCAGATTTTAAATTATTTGTTTCAAATACAACTTCTCCCCATCGATTCATTATAATCATTTTAAAACTGTATGGATTGTGTCCAGAGTAAAAAATGGGCTTGAATTCATTGTTTAGATTATCTTGATTTGGAGAGAAAGAGTTAGGTATGTAATAAATAAGTTCTTGTTCGATAAGTAATGTTTTCCTTGTTGTATCGTTGCAGTTGTCTGTATTAAAAGCAATTAAAGTTATATCATAATCTTCTATTTCAGAGTCGATAAGGAATTCGTGAGTAGGGTTGGGGGAATTGGAAGAGTTACCATCTCCAAAATCCCAAAAGTAGGATGTTGCATTTGTTGAATTATTCTTAAACTGATTAATAGGGTTAGAGCTTTTTATTGTGTTTGGTTCTATTGAAAATAATGCTTCTGAAGGTGTACAGCTTTTTGTGAAACAATAACCGATTGATGGAGTGTAGCAACCTGAACCATTTGATTGAATAGTAATTTCAACAGTATCGTCAACTGTTAAATTTTCTACTAAGTAGGTATTAATGTTTTGATTGAATGGATTTGATTCATAGCTATTGTTTACGGTGTAGGAAATATCAAAGCTGCTAGAAGACAAGGGTGCATTCCATTCAAAAACAACAGATTTAGTTGTTGATTCTTTACAGGTTATTTCAGGTGTCTCATCTGGAAATACAGTTATTGTAGTGTTTGTAGTGCATCCATTGATGTCTGTAAACGTTATAGTATTTATACCTTCAGTTTCTGCTAAAACAACTCCCAAATTATTTATTGTAATTGAGTTGTTGTTATTATTTAACCAAGGGGTTAAAGTCGAAGCCTCTGTTGAAGAGCTTAATTGAACTGTTTCTCCTTGGCAAATAGAAAAAGGATTATTGATTGTTGGATTTTGAACAACAGTTAAAGCGATTGTATCGGAAATCAAAGGACACAACCCGTAAGGTTCATGTATAATAGCCCTATAAAAAGAACCATTTAAATTTGTATTGTTCAGGATAGTTAGTTTGTTAGAGCTTGTTCCTATGTAATTTGCATCATTAGGTATTGCATTAAAATTAAAATTTGCATCAGAACTGACTTCCCAACTATAACTGTACACTCCGTCTGTAAGTATTTCTAAATTAACCTCTTCACCTTTACAGCTTTGATTTGAGGTAGGTTGGTTGGTTATAATAGGAGGAAAGCAATCGTCGACAAAACATTGTGCATTTGCATTTGCATAGCAAAACGTAGAACCGCTCGTGCTTACAATTATGTCAACCGTATCTGATGGATTTAAGTTGGATAATGAGAAGCTTGGGATGTTTGAAGGAGCTTCCGTTATAAAGCCGGTGCTATTTATCGAATATGAAACGGTGTAGCTTGAAACGCCAGTTAAGTCGGACCAATTGAATTCAACAGAATTAATAGACGAATTTCCACATGAAATATCAGGCTTCTCAATGATGTATACAAATAATATTGCTGTATCTGAAATGGTTGTATTATTAGAGGCATCTGAAATAATAACCCTAAATTGTAAACCATTTAAGCCTGTGCAGTTGGATATGTTAAGTGTTGAAGTTTGAGTATTAGTGTAAATACTATTGTCAGATAAAGTTGAAAAGGTTCCTGAATTATTTGTTCTCATTTCCCAACTATAGCTTACTCCATCAATATCAATAACAGAAAACGTTGTTGGACTTGCTGCACAAACATGCTTATCCTGAGGTTGATTGGAAATAGTTGGAGGAGGAGTTATGATTGATTTTTTGTCTTTTTCTAATTTACAGCCTGAGTTGTTTGATTTTGCCTTTATCTCAAAAGTTTGAAATAGAAGTATGCATATTATTATTCTGAAAATCACTGTTTTTTAATACGTTAAATTCTTGTTTTGAATTCTTTAGGTAAAAATAGACAATATAAAATACATGCTTTCAATGAATGTATTAAAAATACTGTTCTATTTTTAGGTTTTGGTGATTTTTTTGGTTAGTGATTTCAATACCTAAGGCTTAATTGAAATAATTTAACGCTAATTCATATCCTTTTAATCCAAACCCAAAAATACACCCATTAACAACTGGAGAAAGCATGGAAGTATGTCTGAATGATTCTCTTTCTGTAATATTAGAAATGTGGACTTCAATGACAATTTTACCAATCCCTTTAATACAATCTCTAATTGCTACGCTTGTGTGAGTGTATCCACCTGCATTAATGATTATTCCATCGTGGTTTGACTTTTGAAGTTCATCGATTATTTCTCCTTCAATATTGCTTTGAAAATAATCAATTTCATGACTTGAATTAGATTTTAATTCTTCCAAATATGCTTCGAACGTTTGAATACCATATATTTGTGGTTCACGTTGACCAATTAAATTTAAATTTGGACCGTTAATTATTAAGATACGCATACACATGTTGAATTGGGAACGCTATATTAAGCATTTTGTTTCATATTTAAAAATAGAAAGAGGATTAGCAGAAAATTCCATATTTGCTTATCAAAATGACGTCTCCAAATTATCGGATTTTTCACAAGCAAAAAAAATAGAACCAAAAGAAGTTACTTTTGATATTTTAAAAGAATTTATTGCGGAGTTGTATGATTTAGGTTTAAGTGAAAGGTCTCAGGCAAGAATCATTAGTGGTGTAAAGCATTTCTTTAGTTTTTTAATTTTAGAAGGAGAAATTGAGAGCGATCCAAGTGAATTGTTAGAAATGCCTTCTTTAGGTAAGAAATTACCTGAAGTATTATCTATTGAAGAAATAGATGAGCTAATTGCTGCAATTGATTTATCCAAAGATGAAGGACATCGAAACAAAGCAATTATTGAGACCTTGTATTCTTGTGGCTTACGTGTCAGTGAACTGGTAAACTTAAAATTTTCTCAATTATACTTTGATGAGGGCTTTATAAGAGTTATAGGGAAAGGGAATAAAGAACGTTTAGTTCCTGTAAGTCCATCTGTTAAAAAAGAGATTCAAATTTATAACGACTCTTTTAGAAGGCACCAAAAAATACAACCTGGAAATGAGAATATCGTTTTTCTAAATAGGAGAGGAGCTCAATTGACAAGAGTAATGATTTTTACGATTATTAAACGTTTGGCAGAACAAATAGGGATGAAAAAATCAATCTCTCCACATACTTTTAGGCATTCTTTTGCTACACACATGCTCGAAGGAGGAGCAAATTTAAGGGCGATTCAAGAAATGTTAGGACATGAATCCATTACTACTACTGAAATTTACACCCATTTAGATCAAAGTTTCTTGAGAGAAGCGATCATTTCTTTTCACCCAAGAAATATGAAAAAGTGATTAATGTATACTTCCCCCTTAGGAGGGGGATTAAGGGGGAGGATGAATTAAAATTTTCCATCCAGAGACTAACTTCTAATATTATAAGTCATTCTTCTTTTAGTCTAGAATCTATTGTCTAAAATCTAGTATCTAATTAACTACATTCGTCTCATTATCAAATCGCTTATAAGAAACAAGAACTGCTATAGCTGCTAATAATACCATGATAGAAAAGCTTAAAACTAATAAACCGTTTGATAGGGTTCCAGCAATCAATTCTTTTGTTGCTAGGACGACATTAACAACAGGGATACATGCTGTAGTTGTGTTTAGTTCTATTCCAGGGAAAAAACCAACCATTGCAGGTAAAACCATCACAATGTTTAAAGGAGTGATTATACTTTGTGCTTCTTTAAATGTCTTAGCATAAATAGCAATTGGAATCATTACTCCCGCGAAAAATATCGTTAATGGAAGAGAAAGTAAGAATAATACAAAAATGAAACTAGGACTTAAAATACTGTGAATTACACTTAATAATTCTGGGTCATCAACTAATTGGAAAACTTCAATGGAAAGATATAATCCTAACAAAGCAGAAAGAGAAGCAAGTAAACCAGAAAGAACCACAACTCCCATTTTTCCAATCAGTATTTTCAACCTTGAAACAGGAGTAGTTAATAAGGTTTCGATCGTTCCTCGTTCTTTTTCGCCTGTGAATAAGTCGATAGCAGGATACATACAACCAATAAATCCAAAAGCTATAAATACATAAGGTAAGATTCCTCCGGCTAGTTTTCCGATCATTTCTTTGGAGGAAGCAACGTTTGTGTAGGTAGATTTTATTGGGTTTACTTTATCTTCATTAATCCTTAAAATATCTAATCTTTTGTTTCTTTCCTCTCTTTCGATAAAGTCCATATAGTCTTGGGCTCTTTCTTTCATTCCAATTTCAGTAGCATCGTATAATATGTCAACTTTTAATTGAGGAAATGGGTTTTCTTTCGTGGAGGTGAAACTACCTTTGGATAAAACACCTAATTGTAAGGAGTCGTTTTGAAGAGCATTTGCAAGTTCTGTTGAATCGGAGAAATAAAGAATTTCTTTTTTACCTAAAAAGCTTGGACAATTTTTAATTCGACTAACTAATAAATCATTTTCAGCCCCAACATATCCTATTTTTAAAGCTTTTTCTTGTGCTTCTTTTTGAAAAGAGCTAGAAATGCTTACAAAAACATTCATGATTACTGGAAAAACCAAAATAGGAATTACAATCATCATCATGATTGTTCTTTTGTCTCTTAATGTATCTTTTAGTTCTTTTTTGAATATATTAAAAATCATGGTAGTTTGTTTAAATTGTGTATTCGCTTACGTTGTTATCTTTTACAATTCGTATAAATTCTGAAGTTAGGTTTTCTGTGCTCATTTGTTTCTTGAAGGCTTCCATGCTATCGTTAAATAAGAGTTTTCCTTGGTGAACAATTGCTAAATCATCACAAAGTAAATCAACCTCACTCATGATATGACTTGAAAAAATAACCGTTTTTCCTTCTTTTTTACAATCAGAAATAAGTGTGATAATGTTTTCGGCTGTTATTACATCCAAACCACTTGTTGGTTCATCAAAAATTACTACTTCAGGATCGTGAATCATAGTTCTGCAAATGGAAACTTTTTGTTTCATACCAGTACTTAACTTTCCAATTCGTTTGTTTTGAAAGTCATTCATATCTAGTAAATCGTAAAGTTTTTCTTTTCGTTGAACGATTTCGTTTTTAGGTAAAGCGTAAAGAGAACCAAAGTATTCTATCAATTCATTTGGTGTTAGTCTTGCGTATAGACCAGTAGAGCCAGTTAAAAAACCTATTTTTTTTCTAGCTTCTTCTGGATGTTTTATAGCATCAATACCTGCAATAGTAACTGTTCCACTTGTTGGTTTGAAAATAGTTGAAAGCATACGAAGAGTGGTAGTTTTTCCAGCACCATTAGGTCCGAGAAGTGAAAATACACGTCCGGGTTCACATTTAAAAGAAATACCGTCAACAGCAGTTGCTTTATCTTCGTTGGTATTCAATTCTTTCTTCTGTTGTTTCGAAAGTGTAAATTCTTTCTTTAGGTCGACTACTTCAATCATGTTTTACTTTTTTAGTTAAGCAAAATTAAAAAATGATTAAAAAATTGAAAGTAATACTTTTTAAGAGGTTAATTATGTATATAAACGGTTTTGTAAAAATGAGATAATGTAACTATTAAGTAGTTTTCGCGTAATTGTTTATAAATACGAATGTTATGAAAAAGTTTTTATTTTTTTTATTAGTCTTAGGTTTTTGCTTGTCAGGTTACTCTATGGAATCTCGAATGAGTAATTTGGATTACGTTGATCAATGGAAACAAATTGCTGTTCAGCAAATGATAGATTTTCAAATTCCTGCTAGTATTACCATAGCACAAGGTATTTTAGAGAGCGGAAGTGGAAACTCTATGTTAGCCCAAAAAGGAAATAACCACTTTGGAATAAAATGCCACGGATGGCAAGGAGATAAAATATACTTAGATGACGATGCAAAAGGGGAGTGTTTTCGTGTTTATGACAATGCGGAGTTATCTTACTTGGATCATAGCGAATTCTTAAAAGGTAAATCTAGGTATAGTAGTTTATTTAATTTAAACGTTACTGATTATAAAGGTTGGGCTAAGGGTTTAAAAGAAGCTGGTTATGCAACTAACCCTAAGTATCCAAACTTATTGATTGATATAATTGAAAGGTTAGATTTATCTGAATTAGATAAATTAGGTGTACCAATCGTTGAAAGAAAATTAGAGTTAAATACTAAAGTATCAACTTCAACATTACAAAGAGCAGTGTCTGTTCATAAGAACAAGGTAAAGTACGTGGTTGCTAAAAGTGGAGATACGTTTTATAAGATTTCAAAAGAACTAGGTATTAGTTTATGGCAACTGTATAAGTACAACAATTTTAGCGTTAGAAAAGAATCTCTAGAAGAAGGAGATGTTATTTACATTCAACCAAAAAAGAATAGAGCCAAAGAGCGAAAAGCAAAATATACAGTTTCTATGTATAATACTTCGTTAAAAGATGTTTCTCAAAAAGAAGCTGTCAAATTAAAAAGATTACTTCGTAAGAATGAGGCGTTCAATAGTTCTGAAGAACTACCAATTGGAACGGAAGTGAAATTGAGGTGATTTTTTAATGGTTATTTGTAAATGGTGGATGATTAATATTTTCTATTCGTCTTCTTTTTTATACCCCTCATAGTAATACGACTGTTCAATTCCTTTGAATATAACTTCCCTATTATTAATGTCATCTGTTAAGTTATTACTTAGTAAAGTTCGTATTTCTAAATCGTTAATAGGACTTCTCTCCATTGCTTGTAAATAAAGGGTTTTATCAACAAACTGCCAACTTACAAGTTTTTGAAGTTTTGATTTTGAAAATATTTTAATCCTATTTCTTATATATCTTACAAGAAATCGCTCTATGGTCACTAAAAACTTGCTCTTGTAAATTAAATTGATAAGAATTTAGGCTTTTAGAATGAAAAATGTAATCAATCCTTCCAGCTGGAATTTTCCCTACAAATGTTTTTCCAATTCCATAACCATTATTTCTAAAAGCATCTACATACTTTCCATTAAATTGATTATAGGTGAAAGATAAAGGGGTATCGTTGAAGTCTCCACAAATGATGACTGGGTAAGGGGATTTATTAACGTGATTAATTACAGTAAGTGCTTGATCTGCTCGAATAGGAAAAGCTTTTCGGAGTTTTGCAATCATCAACATTAAGGCTGATTTTTTTTTAGATAACTCTTCTTCTTCTTCTTCTTCATTGCTGAATAAAGCGTATTCTTCTTTTTTGAATTTTATGGATTGAAAATGGATATTGTAAACTCTAAAGGTGTCTTTATTTTTTATAATATCCGTGTAGATACAGTAGTTATCTTCACTCAGTTTTTCATCGTCTTTAAAAACAACATCTCCTTTTGTGTGAATTTTATGTTTTGATAAGGTTGTAATTCCAAAATGTCGATCTCCATTTTTATTGAAACTGTACTTCTCGTGGTAGTCTTTTATTTTCAGACTTGATATTAAGGTATCTTTTGTGTTAAAATTAGTTGGTTTGTTTTTGTAATAAAACTCTTGAAAGCAAATAACATCAGGGTTTTCTTTATGAATGTAATTCAAAATAGAGTCTCTGTTTTGAAGGTCATAATTCAAATCAAAATTGTATAGACCGAATAATTGAACGTTATAGCTCATGATATGAAGTGACTCATTCTCATTTTTAGGAGTTATGTCTGGGTTTCCTAGAGCGAAAAAGCGAAGGTTAATGGGGGTTCCTATAAATATAATAGCCAAGAAAGTAATCGACCATTTAGATTTTTTAAAAATCCATATAATTGTCAATAATATGTTAATGAAAAATAGGATAGGGTAGGATAAGCCAAAAAAAGGCAAGAGCCATAAAGATTCAGGGTGAATATAAGGCGATAAATAAGATAATAAGGTGCTAACTATACTTAAGGTAGAAATAACCTTTAGTAGGAAGTTTATTTTAGACCTTTTTGTAGCCATTTTACTTATTACTTTGTTGGAATAGAAAGTCTTTTTCTTTTTTGCTTAAAGATTCATAACCAGATCTTGCAATTTTATCTAAAATTTTATCCGTTTGTTCTTGCTGTTGCTTCTTATTGTAGTTAAATTCTTCATCTGTTTGATTTTTAACATTGTTTGAAGCTCCACCTTTTTTTACTTTTAACTTAGGTTCGCTTTTGAATTTTAAATTCTTGAAGAAGTAAAATACTTTATCAGTGAAACGAGTAAAACGGTCGAGTAGGTTGTTTGGTTTGTGCATGGTTTTAATGTAGAGTATTCCAATTAAAGAGCCTCCAATATGAGCAAAGTGTGCTGTTCCATCCATTGAGTTCAAAGCAAATAAATCCATTGCTAAAAATCCAAATGCTAAGAACATAAGTTTGACAGGTATCATTCCAAAAAGCATGACTTTCATTTGTGGTCGGTAGAAAGCCACAGCCATGAATATAGCCATTACAGCACCAGATGCACCAACAACATTAATGTTTCCAGTTTTTAAAACAGGGAAAATAATTCGTGCTAAAACTTCAAATATTCCACCTGCTAGGCCGCCTAGAAGGTAGATGTTTAGAAGTTTTTTAGAGGAAAAGAATTGTTGAAACATTTTCCCAGTGAAAAACAGCATCAACATGTTCATCAATAGGTGAAAAAGCCCAAAGTGAGAAAACATTGTGGTAACTAATCCCCATGGCTTAGTAATAACTTCTGTGAAATCGGTGTTAAGTGAGAAGATATTCGTTTTTAGTAAATCAATATAATATCCAGTATTTCCACCAAATAGGTTCGCAAGAACTCCAAGAGTACCAATTATCAGAAAGGTAAAAACATTGATAAATATAAGTCTCACTGTCATACCTCCGTGGTTATATTGGTATTTTATATTCTCAAAAAAGTTTCCGTCATTTTTCATATTACCAAAAGTTTTGTTTGTCGTTTTTTCTCCAAAATAAGATAATGGCAGCACCTACAATTGCTCCTCCTACGTGGGCTAAATGAGCTACATTGTCTCCTTCTGTACCATTGAAGCTTTGGTATAATTCCCATAAGAAATAAGCTCCAACAAGATATTTTGCTTTCACTGGTATGGCAAAGTAAAGTAAAAATTCTGTGTTAGGGAAAAGGATTGCGAAAGCGGCTAGAATTCCAAATACGGCTCCAGATGCTCCAACAAGAGGAGTCATTGTTAAGCTTAAGTATTTTTGAATTTGATCTAAGCTAGAAATGCTTATGTCTGGAAGTGATAAAAGATAATTTTTTGCATTTGATAGTAGTTCACTTTGTGAGGAGCTGTTCTTTATAATGTTATTGAAAGTATCTAGGTCTATTTGATTAGCTGTTAAAGCTGTTTTAAGTTGCTCAATTTGATAAACTCCAATAATATTGTACAAGATAAATGCTCCGAGTGCAGAAGCGATGTAAAAGGTAAAGAAGCGTTTTGGTCCCCATAAACGTTCTAAGTTTGCTCCCAGCATTACGAAAAGCCACATGTTTAAGAAGATGTGCATTAAGCCTCCGTGCATGAAGAAGTGTGTAATTGCTTGAAAGGGTTGAAATAATGGGGAATTAAAATAGTAAGCTCCAAGAGTTCGGTCG
>Ga0228614_1000601_pt1 | contig 19403 bp, 24 predicted proteins | sample 15DmetaG_FD_190531 | JGI IMG/M metagenome (GOLD analysis project Ga0228614, IMG submission 190531) | Seawater microbial communities from Monterey Bay, California, United States - 15D | ecosystem: Environmental > Aquatic > Marine > Coastal | place: USA: California | collected 2016-10-13
CTTCTCGGCGGCAGCTTGCTCGGCGGCAGCTTGCTCAGCGGCAGCTTGCTCGGCGGCAGCTTGCTCAGCGGCAGCTTGCTCGGCGGCAGCTTGCTCAGCGGCAGCCTTCTCGGCGGCAGCTTGCTCAGCGGCAGCCTTCTCGGCGGCAGCTTGCTCAGCAGCAGCCTTCTCAGCAGCGGCCTTCTCAGCAGCGGCCTTCTCAGCAGCGGCCTTCTCAGCAGCGGCCTTCTCAGCAGCGGCTTTCTCGGCAGCGGCTTTCTCGGCAGCGGCCTTCTCATCAGCGGCAGCCTTCTCAGCAACAGCCTTCTCAACAGCTTTCTCTGTAATAGGCTCAAATACAGTTTTTGGTGCAGGTGGCGTACGACCACGTCTTCCACGTGAAAACATTGAGAAAAAGTCCATAATATACTATACTATATAATAAGAACTTTTTCTAAACACTTTCTTAATAATTATACTTATTTTTCAGGATGAAATATGTTATATATATTTCCAGTAAATAAAGCAAGTTCAATACAATCTTCGTGTATCATGTTAAATATTGTAATATATTTGCAAAGTATAATAGTAATTTTATATCTAATATCATCATTAATAGTATCTGTAAATTTAATATACGAGAATAAATAATCATAAATATCAATAACCGAATATCCATAGTCATATATGTTATACATTATTTGGATAGCTCCGTGTAAATCATTGGATTGAAGCATAGATATATAGTTTTCAAATTTAGTAAAGGATATTATAGATGATATTTTAATACATAAATCTTTCGTAATAGGTTTATTGTATATATAAAGTTTTTCTAATATTGACACCATACGTCTGATAGACTTATTAGAAATGGTTAATATATAATCCGTTGTCTCTTCATCAACAATAATATTTTCATTTGTAATAATTTTATCCATTAATATTTTAATTTGAGAGTTATTTGGAGAAGGTATTTGTATAATATGCAAACGGGACTGAATACTTTCAACAACTTTTTGTACATTATTACAAACACAAATAAACTGTATATTATTTCTATATTTATCTATATAATTACGAAACACTTGTTGACTTTGTTCGTTAATGGTATCAATATCATCAATTAATACTAATTTTTTTTTTCCATATATTGACGACATAGATTGACAAAACGTTTTCATATCATTACGAAAATATTGAATACCTTGTTCTTTCAAATTATTCACAAATAGAATATTATTTTCAGGTAAAGAATCATTGGGAGATAAATCATAATACTCTCGTATTAATGTATTCAATAATGATGTTTTACCCGAATTACTATTACCAATAAATAAAATATTAATATCATCAACAGTTATCAAGGTATCAACCGCTTGTTTAAATTTATCATTTGTATAAAAGTCAGCCAAACGATATGGACGGTATTTTTTTATAAATGTGGATTTATCACTCATTACTATTATGTATAACATGATAATTTTTATATAACATTTAATATAAATAATATATAAAACAAATGTATTCTACTATAATAATATGTCATATTACGAAATTTTGGGCGTTAATAACGAAGCAAGTGATACGGAAATAAGAAAAGCATACCGTGTATTATCTTTAAAATATCATCCAGATAAAAATTCAAGCGAAGAAGCAACAATAAAATTCCAAGAAATAAATGAAGCATATGAAACCCTTAGGGATACAGATTTGCGAAAAAAATATGATAGGAAAGATGCTATGGGAGAAAATTTAAACTTTAACAATGCAGACCAGTTTAATGATATTAATAATATATTTAATATGATGTTTAATGGAATGGGTGGATTGAATGGTGCACATGGAATGCACCGAGCCAATATTTTTCATAACGGTCATCCAAATGCGTTTCATACTCAATTTCATTTTGGAAACCGTGTAGATCCAATAAAACAACAAATACTATTAACAATGGAACAAGTATATTTGGGTTGTGTATTTCCAATCAATATAAACCGAAATATAATAGAAAATAATCAACAAAGAAAAGAGACAGAACAAATGTATATTAATATCCCAACAGGTATAAGTGAAGGAGAAACAATAATAATACAAGAAAAGGGTAATATAATAAATGAAAAGAAGGGTGAGATACATATAATAATAACAGTAGCAAAGCATGAATATTTTAGACGAGATAAGTTGGATTTAATATACAATACAACAATCGGGTTAAAAGAAGCATTATGTGGTTTCCATGTAGAAATATCACACTTAAGTGGTAAAAAATTTGCAATAAATAATGCAACCAATCCAAATGTTATTTATCCAGAATATAAAAAAGTAGTTCCATCATTTGGTATGAACCGTGGAAATGAAACAGGTAACTTAATAATAATATTTAATGTAGAATTTCCAAAGGAATTAACAAATGAACAAATAAAGTTATTAAAAGAAGCATTACCATAAAATATTACGTTTAGTATGATAATATAAAAAATGAATATTATCATATAGAGAATGAATAAACATATAATTTCAAATTTTGTAAATCCGGAAATGATAACTCCTGATAATATTACCAAATATAATAATATTTATAAGGATGAAAAAATAGTAACAATCCCGAATTTTATTTCATGTGATGTACTTAATAGTATAAAACCAGAAATAGAAAATTATAAATGGTGGACATATGCAACAATACCAACCAACAATAAATGGACAGTACAATATTCAAAAGAAATTACCGAGGAAACAATAGCAGGATGTGAACAAGCGTATGTGAAGAAGTTATTTTCATATAGATTCCAAAGGTGTTTGGGAAAACATTATGATACATGTTTTTGTGTATCATGTAGATTAAATGCAACAGTAAAAAATTCCGGATTTACCGATACACTTAGTAAAATAGTTGGATGTATAAATTTGAAACCGAAAGAAGTATTTCTCAGTAATTATGGAAAAAATGATTTTTTATCATTACATCATGATATAAATAAAGGAGATATCGCGGTTACTATATCATTTACATATGATTGGGATCCAAACTATGGAGGAATATTACATTTTTGTGATGATGAAAAAAATATATACAAAAGTGTTGTACCAAAACTTGGTAATATGAATATATTTAAATTAGACCCTGATCATGGAATAGATCATTTTGTGTCACGTGTGAATGTAGATAGAAATAGATATACATTAGTTGCATGGTATTCTTATATAGATTAATGGTATAATATGAAAACTTATGTATTTATTCTATTAATAATGTTATCGTCAACAGTGCAATGATTCATTCGTTTTTACATTTTCCAAAATGTGCACCTGCCCATTTTACCCATTTTTTAGTAGTAAACTTTCGTTTTTTTTTATTTCGTCGTTTACACTTACGAGACAATGAACATACAGATTTATCCTTTGTTTCTGAACATAATTTATCTAAACAATCGTATAAGTGGTGTTTTCGCATTGTTTTACGAAATTGTTTGGTTGTATGGTGTCCATATTTATTTGCCCCATAACCCTTGTAACATATTATTTTTTTATTTTTTCTGGTTGGCATTTATTATATGTAAATATTTTGTTATACAACTAAAGATTTACTTATATCACTTTGAATATTTTTTATATGATTTTCTTCTGCAACCCAACACCAATCACAGTTGCTTGTACTTAAATTCCACTCCGGAACAATATCATCTACAATTAAATTAAATATTTTCTCAGCTCGTTCTTTATGAAAATCAGAAGTAGCAATGATAACCTTTGATATTGGGTTGTTGGTATTTTGTATCCAGTTATTTAAGTTAATAAAATTCTCTACTGTATTTTTGGATTCAGGGTCAATATATATGTTGATATTTGGGTGTAATTTCTGGAATTTTCTTTGCATAATAGAAGATTCACTCTCGGTATTACCATCTTTTGACCCTCCCGATAAATATAGAGTAATTGGATTGGGTGTTGTTTCAATATATGACAATACACTTTGAATGCGTTGATTTTGTAAATAAGGCATTGAACAACCAAGTAATACAATAAGTTCATTATTCCATGGTATATCGGGATTGTATTCAAACAATATAACACTTGGCTTACTATATAACAATATGTAAAACAATATGGTTTTAAACAACAATTGAATAATCATTCTTATAATAAATTTGGGTTAAGTTAATATGGTTTATCAAATCAAACCATATTATCATCAATTTTTTACACTTTTATATTAGTATATACTATACAATAATATGGAACTAACAATATTTAGTACACTAGTATGTAGATTCATTATAGGTGGTATTATATTATCAGGTTCAACATATTTGGCAAATCATTCAAATCCATTATTAGCTGGTATATTAATAACTATTCCGTTAGAATTAGTGTCATTATTTTTTATAAAAGAAGAAAGATTATATTCATACGCTCGTAGTATATTGATTATGTCAATTGCAACTGTAATACCTGTATTGTATTATAATATTATTCATCCATTTAAATTAATGCCATGTAACTTAGAGATTCTATCCAGCTTTTTTGTATGGATATTTGTAGGTATGTTGTTGTTTTTCTATATGCCGCATAGTTTATATTTTTATAAAGAATAATTTATTACCTTATAATATATGATTTGTTGGCTAATAATATTAACATTCATTGTTACTGGATTATGGGACGTTGTTTTACGGTTTATGTCTCTTAACTATAATAAATTACCAAAATACTTTCAAATGGATTTTGTAAAGGATTTACTACCATATTTTAAACATCATACTCTTTTAGCAGCTGCTTTAATTGCAGGATTTGTAGGCGCTACTACACAATTTATTATTTTGTCAATCATGTCATTCCCTACAAGCATTTTTAATATTGTATATATTTTTAAATTTATGATATTAAGTTTTATTATTAGTGCGTTGTATGGGTTTATTATGAAAGGAAGTAAATTATTTCCCTATTTAGAAAGACATTATTATGAACCACTCGGTGTATTACGTAGTATGTATACTGATGGTTTTTCAGGGTTAATTGTTCAAACCACATTATTAATTTTATTACATATTAGTCGTTAATTAATAACAACAACAAATAATGCCTTTATACCACGGTACCTTTTCCATATAATATTCTCTATTTTTGGTAATAATATTGTATGTGTATATTATTTCTTCTTTACCGTTACTTAATATTGCTTTTTTTTCAAAAATTGTATTATCATCCATACAATTTTTGGTTTTTAATACCCCTATTATCTCATATATATTTTTTTTATCAACTTTTAAGTCATTTCCATAGTATTTTTTAATATAAACCTTATCATGTTGGTTAATCATCGTATATAGTACTAACAATACTTTATTTTGTTTCTAACGATTTACATTTTTTTCCAGTTAATAATAATTCTATGTAACTGAACTCGTTACCATACTCTTTTTTCTTATAAAGTATGTATTCTACAATACCGTATACAAAAACAGCAACTGCTAAAGTAGAATTTGTCTTTATCATTGTTATCATATTGTCATTTTGATTTGATGAAATTGTATTCCGGTTTGTCCAATATAGTCGTTGCGTATTTATTAAATAAATACTAAATAGTAATGCATATAATATCGTACTTGGTATTAATTTCATTTTGGCTGTTAATAAGAAAATAATATATAACCCAGCGCCAAATATTAGTGTATCAATTACATTTCCATTTGACCAATCAACATCGGCTTTTTCCTGTTCTTCCATATTAAATGACCAACCACCTTCTAACATGATAAACAAAAAACAAATTAACCAACCAATAACATGTTTTCCCATCATTCCATTTTGTAAATATACTTGTGTTTGACATGGCAAGACTTGTGTTACATATCCACTTGCTATAATCATTATACAAACAAACAAAAATCCTAATTTGGATGCATACTTATTTATTAAATCACTTGTCATATAAACTATGTAATGAAAAAATTATATGAATATGTGCATTTAATTTTGTACACCCTTTTTATTTAAAATCTGGATTCCATTTTTTATCACCATTACAAATGGTTTGTATATGAACATTATTAATTGTGGTTGAAGTCATCAGTCGGGCGTGTCCAAAATCAATTATCCACACTTTCCCATCAGTATCTTCAATAAAATTATAACCAGTTAAATCTGGATATTCAATCTTATGTAATACCAGATTACGCACGATTTTAACGACTTGGTCAAATATTTCGTTCGGTATATCGCCAGCATTATCTCCATATTTATCTGATAAATTCATCCCATGTACAGTATTCATAATCATTGTTTTATTTTTTTCATCATAATAAATAATTTTTGGTACATTTACTGTAGTTAATTGGTACGCATATTGTTGCATAAAATGTTCTCTTTCGTTTACATCTTGTTTTACGTAATATGTATTAGGGAGTTGCATAAAGAATTCCATTATACTGTGATATATACACATATAATAGGGGGTATTTGAATCAATTTTTTATAATTATAAAATTGATTTATTTTTACAATACTGGAATGTAATAACTGATATAAAATATCATGACTATTGCGGAAACTATAATAATACTATTAGTTATTTCAAGTGTTGCTTACGATATTATTCGTAAGGCAAGAAAATCATAATTAATAAATAAAATTGGAAACCAATACATTATGAATATATTTAAGAAAAATATAATCATATAATATATGGTTTTTTTTCATTATAGGAAAGATGAAATAAATATTTATGAATCCATTAATGAATCTATTGATGATATATTAAGTGAAACATTTTTTAATTCAACATATACAGAAGATACATCTTCTTCTGAACGTGGGTCATATAACAATGTAACAAAATATAGTGTTACAAGTAATGATAAAACCATTACAAAAGACATTGTTGTTAGACAATCAGTGGATTCATTAATACCATCATCATATATTGAAGAAGACTTAATACATAAATTTATAGAGCAAGATAATGAAGATAATGATGCTACTGATACCAATAAACGTAAATTTAGTAGTGAAATTATAGATTTTGAATATATACGAAGATATATTGAAGACTTAATACTAACAAACCCGGATACTTATTCACTTATTGATAAAGATTATTATAATTGGAAAAATGCATCTGATAATGGAATTTCACCAAAATTATTTTTTTATGGATTTTTAATCAAAAAACATTATTCTTCCTCTCATGATTCTTCTTCATATTCAATACATACTGTTATTATAAGTGAAGCATATGATATGAGTTTATTTGATTTTTATAAAAACAATCAAAAATTGGGTGAACCACAACGTATTGGTTATCAAAATAGAATACAAAACACAAAACTACAAGAAACAGATATCAACATTGCAAATCAATTAATAGATTTACTTACAAGATTACACACCGAGAGTAAGTTAATATGTTTTGATATAAAACCGGCAAACTTTGTTATTAAAATTAATAAAACGGGGGTTGATGTAAAAATGATAGATTTAGATACGGATTGGTGTCATGATTATTCTCCATTATTAATACAAAACGGCGCACAAAGAGAACTAATAAAAGACCTAAGTATTATGATATTAGCAAATCATTTTTATTATTATTTGAAGTGGAATATTTTTCAAAAGTATATAAAAGAAAATAAAACAAAGTTTGAAGAGAAACGTGCCGCATTATATACATTATTCTGTGAAGTAAACAGTATAGCACCAGAATTATCAAAAGAATATCAATTTATTAATCGGCATTATTTATACAATGGTATCTTGGAACGAACCGATAGTTCTGGATTACTGATACGACCACCTGCCGATTGTGAAACATTATTTGATGACATGTTTACTGATATGCACAAACTAAAACCACCAGAACCAAGGATATCGCCGCGTACGGTTCCAGGCTTCCCAATAGCTGGAGGAAAATCCAAAAAGAAAAAAAGAATTTCAAAAAAGAATAAGAAGAAAAGGAGAAAAACGAAACGAAAAAATAGATAATATATTTTTTATATTACACATTTGGGTTCTTCAACATATATAAGCTTATTTATCCAATTGAATAACATAAAAACTATACCAGCATAAAAAACTATGTTTATAAATTCTGTATTATAATCATTTGGTTCACCTGATATAAGTTTACCATTCAAATAAAACATTTCCGGTTCAATATCTTGTTTTTCCTGTTTTTCGTGTATATCATAACCTGGCCTATTCCATGTTGTCTCCCCGTCATCTCTATAAATGAATGGTGCTTGGTCATGTTTCAAATTTTTATTTATTTTGCATATTTCTTCATCTTCTTCTTCAACCGTTTTAACATGTGTTTTTATTTCAGTATTCAAACATTTCTTATCAAACATTACATCATCTATTTTATTATATGCAATTTCTTCTTCGGTATATTCTAGGCCTCCGTTATTATCTTCCCCGTCGGGTTTTTTATTATTCATCCCATTCACTGTAACCATTGCAGTATTCCATTCTCCAGTTATTGGATCTTTTTCTTCAATCGAAGGGTATTCTTTTATTTTATTTACGGTTTCTTCATTTATATATATCATTACACTTTTACTTTCTAATTCAAAATCACTCATATCGTTAACTCAATAAATACTATATAGTTGTTTGTTTAAATTAAATTAATTTATTATTTATGTCATAACACATGCATACACAAATATTACCAGCGATTATTTGAAGTAAACTATGGCATATAGCAATACGATAGTAATTATTTTTTGGAATTTTATATTCAATTGGATATAATAATGACCCAATTCCAATCATATAATAATATTTATTAGAGAGAGAATAGTAATAAATTAAATATAAATGATAACACATACCAAGTAACACACAATTTATATCTATATACCGTCGTATACTATTTTTGATAGGTTTTCTCCAATAATTAATAGATGTTAAAAAAATAATACCTGTTACAATAGAAATATCATATACATGATAATGTATTGCAAATGAAAATGGGATTAATTGATAAAAACTGGTTATATATATAATATTACTTCCATCCTGGTGTAAAACCACTGTATTATTCATATGTTATATTATGGTATAACATATAAGTTGTTTTGTTATATTTAATTAACGGTAAACGTCAATAAATATCTATGCACTAATGCGCTTGGTAGGAATTTGAACATCAACCAAATAGATAGAATTTTCAGTCATAATAATATATTCCTTACCCACTTTATATATTTTTGAAATGGGACTTGTGTATTCTTCCTCATTTTTTACAAGAAGTTTCTCTTGAGTTTCTTTTACGCCAATTAATACCGCTTTTTCAAGCGAATCTGTCCAATAATCCATCATTACTGGTTTATCTTCAACAATGGCTAACTTCATAGCATGTTGAAGGGTAACTGCTTCGGGTAATCTGTACCCGTCCGGGTTAGTGTTATTATTGGATGCATCTGTGAATGTTGACATATTTAAATGATTATATTAATATTATAAAGTAATACTTTAAATACTTATTTGTAAAAAGATATTTTTCTATAGTATTTATGTATATTAGAATGAATTACACAGATTCATCTATATTGGATATTACCAAATCGTATATATCCACGATAACTCAATTTATAGAGGCTTTCTTACAAATATCATTTGAACCTAATGCAATGCCATCAGTTGAACAATATGATTGTATGTTATATATAGGAATTAACCTAATATATCGTGTATATAAATATGGCTTACTAAAATTTAATAATATGAAAACAGCCGAATATTATTCTCAAAAAGCACATGTGTTTTTTGTTGAATATACAGAACAGATTTATAATCGTGAACTATCATTTAATATAAACCATAATGACGCAATTTTGTTTATTTATAAAAAAACTATTTTTGACTTTGATAACATAGATTCAAAACAAGGGAATGATAAAGTGGTAAATATGTTCTCATTAAAAGAATCAAATGAAGTAATGACAAGTATAGAAAAATGTATATCTCATTTACAACAGTTACATGTTTTTATCAATCAACTTGTACAATGGAAACATAACGGTCTTACAACTAATAATCGTATTTATATATGTAAAGAATATCTACAAAAACTGTTAAAAAATATAGAATTTATTGAAACGATAACATCCCATTTAGAATATATTTGTAACGATAGAAAATTATCATTTTCAAAATATTGTATCTTTTTGGATGAGACGGTTGATTTATTACATTCTAAAACGTGTAATCATAAATTAAATAAGAATGATATTATTATTAAGAAATATTATACAGATTCTGCATATATTCAAGAAAAAATAGATAATAATCAATTAAAAGAACTTGTATTATGGTTATATTCACCTACAATTGAAAATATAAAATAATATATAATCAATCAAATAATAACTTGTCAATAGTTGTTTTAACACAGAACATATGATGTAAGATAATACCTGATAGAAATAAGAAAAATAATATGATAAAATAATTATATTTTGGTATTACTAAAGAAATTATAAAAGCTGCTAAAAAAGTAAATATAACATCCATAATTGCAATATTAAAAACCCTGTATGAATGTATTCCGGTATTCACTTCACCAAAAAAATCTTTATACTTACAGTACATTTAAATTATTATGATATTATTTTTACAGTTAATGAGAGATATTATTATTATAATATTCACATGTCATGATTACTTTTTTCTTTCTTAGTTTCATTTTTTTATCCTTAGTAACCGTAGTCTCATTCTGTACATATATCAAATGATATTCTTCATATAACATTTTTTTTATAAAGTCATAAACGAAATATAATTTTTCTTCTGTACAATTACCGACTATTAAACAACTACCTGTCCTGAAAATCATAAATGATACCTCTGTGTATTTTTTTGCATCACCCAGTTCATTCATTTTCATTGTTCTATCTTCTTTTACCAATTGTCCTCGTTGATGTATATTGTCAAACCCAATTTCATTATTGAAATAGAATTTACACTTTACTCCAGGATAACTGCATGGGTCATATGCGGTTTCTATACAATATTTATCACTCCTTAATATAGAATAGAGTTTATCACGGTTGATAAAATATCCACAATTAAAATTTGAATTAATTAATACATTACTATCAGTAGTAGTTTTTGTATATTCAATCGGGGTATCAATATGAGGGGACAAATATTCTAACAGTTGTTTTTTTACCATATCTAAAATCGTGACATTTAAAATACCTGGTATTTCTAATTTACCTGTATTGAATACTTTAATGTGAATTTCGCGAAATGTTTTTTCATATTTAAACCGTATAATAATTGCAAAACAATTATAAAACGCATTTTTTACTTTTCCACGACAATTCATAATATCCTTTTTAGACATGCCTACTGTAATTTTTCGTTCGTCTTTATACTTAATTCTTCTGGCGGTTGGATTATTTAATTGTTTTACTATATTTTCTGTATAATATGGAATATTGGTAATCCGTTCAGTGTAAACATTAAATTCTTCTTCACTATTGCATACTATTTTCATTTGTTTTTTTACTATTCCATTTTTTGGTGTACCATAATCAATTATTGGTAATTTCCAAAATATATTTTCAATATCAATGGGTTGATTCAAAAATAAAACTTTTGTTGTAGTTGAAATATATAATTCTTCACATTCTGGAGCTTTTAAATCTTGAATAGTAGGCGATTCATTTATATCTTTATGATTTACACTATCAATTATATCACTATCTCCTGTCATTAGGAACGAATTCCATTCATCATCTATTGACATATTTACCTTCTTTATATTGTACCTGTACACTTCTTTATATTGTATTATATAACTATTTTATTATCAATTTTTTAGAATTTATCATAAAAAATTGATAACTCCCTATGTCATATATTATAACATAAATACATACAATCATGGGACGATTTTACAGTGGCGATATTGAAGGGAAATTTTGGTTTGGGATTCAAGACAGCAATGATGTTGAGAATTTGGTAACTATTACAGGAAATACCGAATATTCTTGGCACGCGTGCAATTGTGTAGCCGAAATAGAAGACGATGATTATTGTAGACAATGCTATGGTTCCAAAGAAGAACATATTGAAGCAGCAATAGAAGAAGAAGAGTATGAAGATAAATGTCTATATTATGAAGAATGTTCTCACGGATATAGTCTGGATAAAGAAACCCATTATGAAGAATTAGTTGCGAATATGGAAAACTTGAAAAAAGAAATCCCAGAAGGAGTTATCAAATTCTTTGAAAATATTGAACAAAACGATAAAATATTGGATGCTTTTACAGGAGTGTTTAATGATACGAATAAACATATTGGTGAAAAACCTGAAGATGATAAAGAACGAATGAAATTATTTGTGTTAATTGCAAGATATACATTGGGTTATCAAATAGAATATTGTTTACGAACAACCGAATCTTGTAATATTAATTGTGAATATTAATCTTATTTCTACACTTTTATCTCTGTAAAATTGAAATGAAAATAATAACTTTATATAATATATATCATTTTTTATTATTATGTTTTCATGGTTATCTAATAAATTTGGTTTTTCCAAAAAAACATCCACACCACCACCAAAACAAGCAGCACCTAAATTGGTTACTATATTTGATTCAGTTAGTTACTTGTCACCAGATGGCGAAAAAAACTCTCCTATAGATTTTGAATCAAAACCAAAAAAACGAAAACGAAATCCAAAGTCTTGGAGTAAACAAACAAGAGTTAATAATCAAAAATCAATTGTACGAGCATCAGCTCGTTTACGTAATGATGTTGCTACTACTCTTGGATTACATACACCCAAACCATTAACTCCAATAGTATCAATTAAAAATGGGTCTAATTCAACTGGAACAAAGTCTATTTTAAAAAAGCGAGAACGGCAATCTGCTGGTAGCAATAAAACTAAAAAAATACAAAAACGGAAATAGCTACATATGTTTCATGTAATTGATTATATTATCGCAATCCGTACCATCCATGTGCATAATTACTTCTATATCACGTAAATATTTGGGGGTTATCTTTTCAGGATGATTACGAACAATATAGTTGTAATATTGCTTTATAATGGTTTTTTTGTCAACATTATATGTTATGCTAATATCGTGTATATATTTTTGAATATCATCACTACTTATATCTTCAATTATTTCTTTTAATTTTATCCATATACTGGTTGTTATAATATTTGATTCAATGCCATTTCCATTTTGATGCAACTGAATAAAATTAATCATACTACGGATATCTGAGTTGTGCATTTTTTGTATTTGTTCTATCGTTTCCATTGTAATCTCTAACTCTTCATTATTTACAATTTCTTGGATAAACTGATGGATTGAATTAGTCGGTAATTGGTTAAACCGTATACATATAAACTCATTTTTTAATGATTCATCTACCTTACTTATATAATTACATATTAAACAATACCTCACATTAAATGTTGATGTTTGTAATAAATATTTCAATGCATGCTGAGCATTTTTTGTCATATAATCAACTTCATCTAATATTACAAACTTTATCCCATTACTAAAAAAACTATTCGTTTTCACAAATTGAAATATTTGATTTCTTATTATATCTATACCGCGTTCATCTGATGCGTTCAAGTGGATTACGGACCCTTTACTATCTGGATTATATTTTACATTATATTCATTTATTAAGTTTATTATTGTCGTCGTTTTTCCCGTACCAGGTGGACCATAAAACATCAAGTTTGGAAAATATCCACTTGATAATATATTATTGAATATTGTGCGATTTGTTTCATCTAATACTATATCATCAAATTTTGTTGGACGATATTTTTCCACCCAAGGAATATTTTCACGTGTATTATTCATATGATTAATACATATGTATAAGTTTTATATTATTCAAATACTATCTTATAATAAAATTGATTTACGTATATTTCAAAAATTATTTTTATAATATCTTAATATAATGGCTGAACCTGGACGTTTAGACCTTATCCTTGGTTCTATGTTTTCTGGAAAAACCACCAGGTTAATCGAGCTATATCATGAATTCAAAAACAAAAACATTAATGTCGTTGCTATTAATTTTGCTGATGACACCAGATATCATGATACTATGTTATCTACACATGATAATGTGATGATTCCATGTATCCAATGTCATAATCTTAATGAAATTATTGATAATGAAAATATTAAAAACAGTTCAGTCGTTTTAATCAATGAAGGACAATTCTTCCAAGACATTTTTGAAGCATCTGTTAAACTCGTTGAAACATATCATAAACATGTTGTTATATGTGGTCTTGACGGAGATTTTAAAAGAATTAAATTTGGTAGAATATGTGATTTAATTCCATTATGTGATTCAATTATAAAATTACAAGCTAAGTGCAATTGTGGTAAAGATGCTATATTTTCACATAGAGTTACAAATGAACTTGCACAAGTTGTCATTGGTTCATCTAATTATATTCCATTATGTCGCACCTGTTATTTAGATATTAATAATTTATCAACAAATAATTGTGAAGGTTGTAATAATCGCGTATTATCTAATAATACAGAACCCTTTATTGAAAATAAAGTTATTTGTAATGATTGCATTGATACTAATTTAGATGATGGAATATTATATAACTGTTGCAATATATGTGACAAATATTATTTTGCAGCTGCTGATGATACAAACGATTATGAAGAATATTACGACGGAGATGTATGTTATTTGTGCTTGCCAGGTATTATAAACAAACCACAATTCAACAATATTAATGAACCCCTATTTAATTTAAGTTATTGTAGTGATTCTGATTAAAATAAATATATTTAAATATATTATACGAATATTATATGAATATTAATAGTCATGAAGATAGCAATTCTCTATTTAATGATTTTTTAAGTAATTCTTCATCTATATCATACGTCGCATCTGGTGCAGGTGGAATCGGTTTGGAAGTATTAAATATAGATAATAAAACCTATAATATATTATCTACCAATAATGCAAATGTTGTTTGTTCAAAATTATTTATAAAGATTCTTCCCATTTCTAATGTAGAACCAATTAAAGAAATTATACGGTATTCTTCAGTATCGGTATATTCTTCATTATCTACACAATTCATTGATGAAGTTAATTTACAAAATAAAATTTATAAAATCTCTAACTTTGGATTAGAAGCTATATGTCCTCCGATTATTAACGCACAAATACATGATAATGATATTACTGAAAAATTTATAGATTTATTAATAGAAAAACCAGATAACAATAGTGGTTCTATTAAAAATGGTTTATTATCTACATTGAAAGAACGGATTAAAAATAATAGTGATATTCGGTTGGGAGTTATTGCTATGGGATTTACTGAAAATTATATGACATTACATAATGCAATGAAAACGTACCCAAAAGTAAGAACAGATTATTTTAAAAAATTAGCAGTATATGAATTAATTCGGTTATATGATTTGGGTTATTTACATGGTGATTTTTCACTTTCTAATATATTAATTAATCCTGATTATATTTATACTGGAAAAACTGGTGAAAACGATAAAGGACGGGCTATGTTAATAGATTTTGGTGCATCATTTTCTGTTCCAAGAACAAATGGTACTGTTCTCAGTATAAAAGATAAGATAAACGTAATGTTAGATACTCCAGTGCCATATTTGAATAATATTATTCCTCGCACATTTTCATCAAATAATTGGACTTGGTTGGTTTCATTTTCCAGTATTCTTTTGCTTCCTGATATATTAGCGATGATAACCAAATTATTCAGCAGGATTGGTAGTCATAATCGTATAATGATAACGATGATTAAACTTGAATATCCTGATATATACAATCAAATCATAGAATACAACAATGATTTGGATTATATATATGTTGGTGGAAATGCATCAGTTTTTAAATTACCATTCACTGAAAATGGTAATACTACAGTATATAATGGACCATCAAAAATTATAAATAATGATACTGAAGAACGTGATATTGATAAAAACGATATTGATGAAATGAAAGCGATATTTAATCCCCGTAATTTAGATATTAAATCTATAGGAAACAAATATTTACATACATTAAAACTTATGAAGAAACCAAAATTAATCAAAAAAGGTGGTAGAAAACGAAAACATATTCGTCATAAAAAAACGAACAAACGTAAACACAAAAACTGTAAAAATAAAACGAAAAGAACTGGTCGTAGGTAAATTGAAAACCACATAAAATATTTTAACAAACAATATAAACATTTTTTTTTGATATTATCAATATTAGAATGAATTCTGTTATTGATACACCTGTAAATACTACAACCGACGATACTGTTATTACCAACGATGTGAAAAAAAAGAGAGGAAGAAAAAAAAAAGAGACTACACTGGTTACAGAGGAACCTAAGATTCCTAAAAAACGTGGACGCAAACCAAAAGGAGGCAAGCTTATTAACGCTCCTATAAATAATAACAATGATAGTATGTCTATTTCAAATATTATTCTACATTTGAAATGTTCTCTTACGGACTTAAATGACTATCATAATGCAGATAATAATAATATAATAATTGACCCAATAGAATATATAGCAAATCCTCCACCAACCGTTGTAGCATACAATAATAATGAACAAATGTTTTCTCAATTTGGTTCCGTAGATAATAATAATAATGATATGCAAACTGAGGATAGTAATAATTTTGATAATACAAAAATATTAGAACATACTTGTTCTAAATGCAAATCAGTAATTCATGATACAGATACCGAAATATCATCTACGACGCCAGTTGATGATAGTAATATGAAAGATATTAATATGAAGTTAAAACAAATCAAACTACAGTTATATCAAAATAGTAACCCCGATAAAAAGTCTGCATGCTTTTGGTGTACATATGATTATGACAACCAACCTTGTTATATACCTAAACATGAATATAATGGAGAATTGTCTGGTTATGGCTCTTTTTGTCGCCCAGAATGTGCAGTTGCCTATTTATTAAAAGAAAATATTGATGATTCTATTAAATTTGAACGTTATCATTTTTTGAATAAGGTTTATAGTCAAATTTATAATTTTAAGAAAAATATTAAACCTGCACCTGACCCACATTATTTACTTGATAAATTTTATGGAAATCTTAATATTCAAGAATATCGTAAATTAATGAAATCTGAACATATGCTTTTAGTTATTGAAAAACCTATGACCAGAATATTACCTGAACTTCATGATAATACAGATGATATGGAAAATACCGGCATTCATGGTTCTAAGGGCACATTATCTAAACAATCTGGTGTTTATAAAGTCAAGCGAGAGAGTGAAAAACAAAAAGGTCCTACGAAAAATGAAATTATGAAAGAAAATTTTGGATTCTAAAATGTTTATGTATGTAGAAAATATATAAACATTTTATAACTAATAATATATATTAAGTATGTCAACTACTATTTCTTGTTCTTTAATGGGTGGTCTTGGTAATCAATTATTTCAAATATTTTCTACATTGTCATACGGCATTGATAATGATTATATTGTTGTATTTCCACATACAGAAACATTAACTACTGGAACTGCACGACCTACTTATTGGAACTCCTTTTTACATAATCTTGAAAAATTTACTACTAACAGTGCAAGAATTAAATATACAAACACAGACCTACAAAAGTTTCCTATGTATAAAGAAAAGAGTTTTATATATAATTGTATACCTCAATTTAATAACCATGCAGAAGTTATGTTATATGGTTATTTTCAAAGTTATAGATATTTTCAAAATAACGAAACAAATATTTTTTCATTAATTAAACTTGAGTCTCAACTACATGATATTAAACATGAATATCGTAATTTATTTGATGCTACAAATACTTGTGTAAGTATGCATTTTAGAATTGGTGATTATAAAAATATTCAGCATATGCATCCTATATTACCTTACGAATATTATGAAGCGTCTATTAAAAAATTATTAGATGATACAAATAATAATTGTTTCCGTGTATTATATTTTTGCCAAGACACTGATAATACTATTGTTGAATCATTTATTAAACGTCTTAAAAATAAATTTAATTCTATTGAATTTATTAAAGTTAATGACAATATAGTAGACTGGAAACAAATGCTAATAATGAGCTGTTGCAAATACAATATTATTGCTAATAGTACATTTAGTTGGTGGGGAGCCTATTTTAATCAAAATAAGGATAAATTTGTATATTATCCATTTCAATGGTTTGGACCTGCGTTAAACCACAGTGTCAGTCATTTATTCCCATTATCTTGGCATCAAATATCATATAATAATTATTTTATAAAAAATTGATTTATATATATATCCAGTATTTGTAGTATAATACTGCTGATATCTATAAGATGCCTGACTACGAAGAAACATACAATGCTGTTATGTCATTACCTTGCGTTCAACGCCTTATAAAGAAAAATAAAAAATTACGTAAAGAAAATAAATCTCTTCGTAACTTAATTCAATTATTACCTGAATTTCGTAATCAACCTTGTTCTATTAATAATGATTCTTCTACTTCTGTTCCTATTAAAATTGAAAAAAAAACACAAAATGAGACTACGCAAGTAAATTTACCTCTTGGAAACATTGATAGCGAGGTTGAGATTGTAGTACCAACTGTTGATTTCAAAGAAAATATTGTTTATGATATTATTGAGGAATCTTCGGAAACTACTGCAGAAGAAGAAGAAGAAGATTTTGGAATAGACAATGAAAGAGTAGAAACTCTAATAAAAGAGGATGAATCGAGACTATACCTTTTTAAAAGATTGGAAAAGGAAGTTGAAGAAGAAGAAGAAGAAGATAAAAATGCATTTGAATGTGATGACTGTAACTGTAAAGGTACAAATTGTTATGAGCAACTTGGATTAACTAAAGAAGAAAGTGTTATTTATATGGATTTAGGTGAACCAGACCGTTGCGAAGATTGCTTTGACAAGTGGAAGAATACCAGTGATGCCGCTGATTATTTGAAACAAACTGAAGAATCTGCAGAGGAGGAAGAGGAAGATGAGGAAGAGGAAGAAGAAGAAGTAGAGGAGGAAGAAGAAGAAGAAGTAGAGGAGGAAGAAGAAGAAGAAGTAGAGGAGGAAGAGGAGGAAGAGGAAGAGGAGGAGGAAGAGGAAGAGGAGGAGGAAGAGGAGGAAGAGGAGGAGGAAGAGGAGGAAGAGGAGGAGGAAGAGGAGGAAGAGGAGGAAGAAGAAGTAGAGGAGGAAGAGGAGGAAGAGGAAGTTGAAGAATCTGCAGAGGAAGAGGAAGAGGAAGAGGAAGAGGAAGAGGAAGTTGAAGAATCTGCAGAGGAAGAGGAAGAGGAAGAGGAAGAGCTTGAGGTCTTTGAAATTACCATCAATGGCACAGAATATTATACAAC
>Ga0228614_1000614_pt1 | contig 19148 bp, 10 predicted proteins | sample 15DmetaG_FD_190531 | JGI IMG/M metagenome (GOLD analysis project Ga0228614, IMG submission 190531) | Seawater microbial communities from Monterey Bay, California, United States - 15D | ecosystem: Environmental > Aquatic > Marine > Coastal | place: USA: California | collected 2016-10-13
CGAAGTAAAGAATAAGGTTACCATCATTTTTTGGCCAACCTTGCATTTCTTTACTCATGAATCTCTTCAACTGAACAATATTCCTTCTTAACCAAAACAAGATAACTGCCACTAAAACTAGGAAGGCTAAAATTTCAAAGGTTCCAATCAGAAAACCATAAATAGAATTCCCTAGAAGAGGTTGAAAAACTCTATGAGTTCCAAAAAGCCCATCAATAATAATTTCTAAAACTTCAATATTAATAACTATAAAGCCAACATAAACTACAATATGAAGAAATCCAGCAATTGGTCTACTTACCATTTTAGACTGACCTAAAGCAATTCTTGCCATATTTTTCCATCGTTCAATTTTACGATCAGATCTATTTACATCTTTACCAAGTTTAATATTCCTAACTAGCTTAAGAACATTCATGACAAAAAATCCAATCCCAATAATAAGTGCAATTGCAAAAGATATATTTGGTAAATAATTCATATGAGAAATAAGTTTTTATATTAAAAGTAGCGATACAATTTCCTGGTTAATTGGAAGTTTTATTCTCAGTGCCTTCCTCAATATATGGTTTCGCTTTTTTACCAAATAAAGAAAAGTGAACAAATCGTTTAGGATTTAACTTCATTTCTTTTAGTAAAGCCGCTAACTCTTCTGAGGCTTTAGTTAAATTATTATACATGGTATCATCTGTTGTTAATTTACCTAATGAACCCTTACCTTTTTCTAAACCAGAAAGTAGTCCGTTAATATTTCCAAGTGTAATTTGAAGTGTTTTTACAGTCTGTCCGAAATTTACTTTTGTTAAAGTATCAGAAACTTTTACAAAATTTTCAGTAATTTTTTTGGTGTTCTCTAGTGCTATATCTATATCTAGCTTCGTAGAATCCATCATGGTATTGAATGAACTCAAAGTCTCGTTTAACGAACTCACAGTTGTTTCTACTCCTAGAATAGTGTTTTTAAAACTATCTCTAGATTTTAGATCTAAAACATCATTTAAGGCTATTAAAAGTGAATCTGCTCCAATAATTACTCGTTCTACTTTTGTTTTTAGTGGATTTAATGTCTCACCAACAGAAGTAAAAATATCTGATTCTACTTCACCTTTTAAATAATCTCCTGAAACTGCTGGCTCCCCGTCGTAATTTGGAATAATTGCTAAAGACTCACCTCCTATAATACTGGTTGAATAAATCTTAGCAATGCTGTTTTTTGAAAATTCAAAATCATTATCCAAAGCTATTTTTACAACTAATTTCCCTCTTTTTTTGATATCTGAATTAAAATTAATTTCTGTCACTTTTCCAACTTGCAAACCATTAATACTAACTGTACTTGTTTTATTAAGTCCTTGTATATTATCGTATTCTATATAGAAAACTCTTGAGGCAGGTTCTAATAAGTTTTGACCTTTAAGAAAATTAAAACCCCAATAGCCTAAACACAAAATTAGAACCGCAGCAATACCTGTTTTTAACTCTTTAGACATTTTATTAAATTTTATTTACAATAATACTATTATTTTCTGTTAGTTAGCAGTAAAAATAGTTATTTCAAAACCTTTGAAAGCGATGTTTTTTCACCATTTTTAAAGGCAGCAATATAGGCATCTGAATACCCTTTCTTTTTAGCTTTTATTAAAGCTATTTTAACTTCATTATAATTAGAAGTAATTCCATAATAATATTTATAGTATGAACCAACCTTTACTCTCTCAATATTTTTTAGTCCCTTAAAATTATAGGATTTAACTTTTATTTTATTTTTACTAGATGCAATTTGAATTTTAAAAATTACTTGATCACTAAATTTCTCTTCATTTCCTTCAGTATAAGCAGATTTTATCGAAGATTCTTTACTATTTTCCTCCGGTTTAACAACAACTGTATTGGCTTTTAATCGATGGTAATATTTTGTAATAGATCTTGCTATTTCTTTGGCCATATTCTGCTGACCTACTTTAGAATTTAAAAATTTTCCTTCATTTTTATTTGTGAGAAATCCTAATTCAATCAAAACACTAGGCATAAAGGTTTGATGTAAAACTACAAAACCTGCTTGTTTTACACCCCTATTTTTTCTTTTTAAATTCTGTGAAAAATTTTGTTGAATATCAGCTGCCAAAGAAAAACTTTTATCAAGATTTTCCTCCTGCAGAAGAGTCAACCCCAATACAGATTCTTGAGAATTAGGATCAAAGCCTTCATATCTTTCTTTGAAATTTTCCTCAAGAGAAATTACAGCATTTTCACGCTTTGCAACTTCAAAATTTCTTTTATTGGCATGCAAACCTAGTACAAAAGTACCAGCGCCATAAGCATTAGACGTGTGGGAATCACAATGAACAGAAACAAATAAATTTGCCTTCGCTTTATTAGCAATATCACCTCTTTTCCAAAGATCAATTAAAACATCCTTATCTCTTGTCAAAATAACTTTTATACCCTCTATTTTTTGTAACTCTTGTTGAATTTCTTTAACAACTTTTAAAGCTATATGTTTCTCTCTATATCCATTTCCAATATTACCAGGATCATTACCTCCATGGCCCGCATCTAATACAACAATAAATTTACCATTTTGAGAAACAGATTCAATTGGGTTTGCAAAGAGAAGATATAAAACAAAAAAGAATACCAAATATTTCATGGGAACAAATTTGCTGTTATATATAAGTTCTTTGTACAAAATTTAACTAATTTTGGCTTTTCAAATTTGGTGCTTCAGTTATTGAAGCATATTTTTACTCCTATACAAAAATAGCATATTAAATATTGCAATCAAATCTGACTTACATACTTTTATTTTTACTTTTATTTTGTTCTCTAACAAAAATAAAATCTCAGGATATAAAGCCAAGGGTAAAACCAATCCCTATGCTTAATAATGATAGGTCTAAAGAAGAAGTATCCTTACCAAAAAAAATTATAAATAATGATACTCTCTTATTAAAAAAACAAGATAGCATTCAAATAGATACTATAAAACCTAAGGAGGTTATTACTGACTTAATTACCCATGTTGCAAAAGATTATACCTCACAAAATGCAAAAGAAAAGACAGTAACCTTGTATAATGAGGCCCATGTAGTTTACACTGATATTGACCTAAAAGCTGGAATTATTATTATTGATTACATAAAAAACACCTTATTTGCAAAAGGGATAAAAGATAGTACAGGATATATTCAAAAACCTATATTTAAACAAGGTGGTCAGGAATCAGTTCAAGATTCAATGTTGTACAACTTCAAGACAAAAAAAGCTATTATTTATGGTATAAAAACTAGACAAGAACCGGGGATGTATGTTTTAGGTGAAAAAGCAAAACGTGTAAACGATTCCACTATTTACATGCGTAATATTAGATTTACTACCTCAGATAAAGATAATCCTGATTACTACATAGGCGTGAAAAAAGCAAAAGTAGTTCCAAATAAAAAAATTGTAGCTGGTTTAAGCAACCTAGTTATTGCTGATGTACCTACACCTGTTTTTCTTCCTTTTGCTTATTTCCCTATGGGAAAAAATAGAACTTCAGGATTTATTTTTCCAGCCATAATAACTAGTACATCTAATAGAGGAATTGGTTTACAAAATGGAGGATATTATTTTGCAGTTAATGACTATGTAGATCTTGAGCTTTTGGGTGATGTTTATTCTAATGGAAGTTGGGGGTTCAGATCCCGTTCTCAATATTACGTTCGTTACAAATTCTCTGGAGGTTTCAATTTAAGTTTTGAAAAATTAATCAGAAGTACAAGAGGTTTTGATGATTACTCTGAAGCTACTAATTTTAACTTAAGATGGAGTCATAGACAAGATCCTAAATCAAATCCAAATTCTAATTTTGGTGCCTCTGTTAATTTAGGAAGTAGTCAATATTTTAGACAATCATTGAATGAATTTAACAATTCAAATTTTTTAACAAATACATTTAACTCCTCTATTTCTTATCAAAAAACATTCACTGGTACTCCATTTAATATGAGTGCCAATGCTACTCATTCTCAAAATACAAATACAGGAACAGTTACTATGTCTCTTCCATCTCTTCAAGTATCTATGAGTAGAATTTATCCATTTGCCGGTAAAGGTGGGATTAAAAAAAATCCACTTCAAAAAATTGGACTAACCTATAATATGCAAGGAGAATACAGAATTAACACAACAGAAGACGAATTCTTTACCGCTAAAATGTTTGAAACTGCAAATGCAGGTGTTCAACATAGAGCAGATGCAAGTACCAACATTACTATGTTAAATTATTTTACTTTATCACCTAGTATAAACTATCGGGAGGTATGGAGTTTTAAAAAAATTAATAAAGAATATGATCCTTCAATACAAAACACAGATGGATCTTTTGGAACTGTTGTTTCAGATACCATAAGTAGCTTTAGTAACTTTAGAGAGTATAGTTCAAGCTTAAGTCTATCTACAAATATCTATGGAACCTTTAATTTTAAAAAAGGGCGTTTAAAAGCCATCAGACATACTATAAGACCCTCCGTATCTTTTTCATACAGACCAGATTTTGCAGAAAGATATAACCAAACTGTTAACACTAATATTGAAGAAACTGAGTTCGAAACCTATTCGCCTTTTGATAATGGAACTAGTATTTATGGAAAACCAGGTACAGGTTTAAGTAATTCTATCGGAATAACATTAAATAATGTTATAGAAGGAAAGTTAGCTCCCAAAGATCCTGATAGTGATGAAGAAGATAGAAAAATAACAATTCTAAATAATTTAAATTTCAGCTCATCCTACAATATTGCTGCAGACAGTTTACGTTGGTCTCCTGTTAATGCATCTGCTGGAACAAGACTTTTAAAAGATAAATTAGCCCTTAATCTAAATGCTACATTAGACCCATATCAAGTTAATGAAGCTGGCTTAAGAATAAATAAGTTTACAAAGGGATTATTTAGATTAACTAGAGCTAATTTAACTGCTAATTATACGCTTTCAAGCAGAGATCTTAGTGGAAGTAGTAATGAAAATTCAGGAAATGGGAATCAAGTCACACCTGATGTTTTAGGTAAAAATTTAAATCCTGCTAATAGCTTTGCTTCAAGTCCCTCTGGAGATCAAAATAATGAGGAAGAAATTACAGAATTATATAAATCAACCATCCCATGGAATATAAACTTTGCCTATTCCGCAGCTTATAGCAATAGTGGAAGAGGAAATACTGGAATTCAATCACACTCATTAATGTTTGGTGGTGATTTTGAGTTAACACCAAAATGGAAAGTTGGTTTTTCTTCAGGATATGACATCGCAAATGGAGGATTTTCATTTACTAGAATGAATTTTTCTAGAGATTTAGATAGCTGGAAAATGACTTTTAATTGGGTGCCTTTTGGCAACAACCAATCCTATGTTTTCTTTATTGGGGTTAAGAGCGGCATATTAAATGATTTAAAATACGAACAAAATAATCCACCCGACAGAGTGTTATTTTAAAACAATTTACTTTATGAAAAAAATAATTAAAACTTCTAAAGCACCTGCACCGATAGGTCCATACAATCAGGCCATCTTATCAGGAAATACCCTATACACCTCTGGGCAAATTGCAATCAACCCAAAAACTGGAGAGTTAAACATTACAACTATTGAAGAGGAAACTACCTTGGTAATGGAAAATATGAAAGCTGTCTTAGCTGCAGCTGAGATGACTTTTGAACATGTAATTAAAACCTCAATTTTCATTTCAGATATGTCAAATTTTTTTAAAATTAACACTATTTATGGTAGATATTTTAATGAGGATACAGCTCCTGCCAGAGAAACTGTAGAGGTTGCTAATCTTCCAAAATATGTGAATGTAGAAATTAGTATGATTGCAGTTAAATAAAAAAGACTGTCTAATAGAAAGACAGCCTTTAAACATATATAGTATTTACTAGCTTTTACAAGGTAGCTGCATATTCAATTAGATCTACAATTTTTGTTGAATATCCTATTTCATTGTCATACCAAGAAACTACTTTTACAAAATTATCATTTAAAGCAATTCCTGCTCCTGCATCGAATACAGAGGTTCTCGTTTCTCCTACAAAATCTTGAGAAACCACCAAGTCTTCAGTATATCCTAAAACACCTTTCATAGGACCACTCTCCGAGGCTGCTTTCATGGCTAAACATATATCTTCATAAGAAGCTGGTTTCTCTAGCTTCACAGTCAAGTCTACTACAGAAACATCCATGGTAGGAACTCTAAAAGCCATTCCAGTTAATTTTCCATTCATTGAAGGTATTACTTTACCTACTGCTTTTGCTGCTCCTGTAGAAGATGGAATGATGTTATGTATAGATGAACGCCCACCTCGCCAATCTTTCATAGAAGGACCATCAACAGTTTTTTGAGTGGCAGTAGCTGCATGAACAGTAGTCATTAGTCCTTCAACTATACCAAAATTATCATTTAATACTTTTGTAATTGGGGCTAAACAATTTGTAGTACAAGATGCATTGGAGAATATTTTCTGATCAGCTTTTAATTCGGTATTGTTAACACCCATAACAAACATTGGTGTGTGGTCTTTTGATGGAGCAGACAATACAACTTTTTTAGCACCTGCTTCTAGGTGTTTACCAGCTGTTTCCTCAGTTAAAAAGAAACCTGTAGATTCAATTACATATTCAGCTCCAACCTCGTCCCATTTTAAATTAGCTGGATCTCTTTCAGCAGTAATTCTAATTAAATTACCATTAACTAGCAACTTACCATCTTTAACTTCTACATCTCCATCAAACTGTCCGTGAACAGAATCATATTTTAGCATGTATGCAAGATATTCTACATCTAGTAAATCATTAATTCCTACAATTTGAATATTAGATCTATTGATTGCTGATCTAAATGCTAATCTTCCTATTCTACCAAAACCGTTAATTCCTACTTTAATCATTTTTTTTATTTAATTATTTGTAATTATGTTGACATGATATCAGAAACTCTTAGGAGTTCATTATTTATAGAATGACCTCCTGTTATTGCTTCTTCTAAATCTGTTGTTATAACTTTATTATTTTTAAGACCAACCATAAGATTGGTTTTGTTGTCTATTAAAATTTCTACTGCTTTTACACCAAGTCTAGATGCTAAAACTCTATCAAAACAAGAGGGAGATCCACCTCTTTGCATATGACCTAAAACAGACACTCTCACATCATATTCTGGCATATTATCTTCAACATACTTAGCCAATTCAAAAACATTTTTTCCCGACTTATCCCCTTCAGCTACTACAACGATACTCGATGATTTTCCAGACTTTCTACTTTTTATTAAGGATTCTAATAATCTATCTAAACCAAGATTTTCTTCTGGAATTAATATTTCTTCTGCACCCGCGCCAACTCCGGCATTTAAAGCAATAAAACCAGCATCTCTACCCATAACTTCTACAAAAAATAATCTATTATGAGAAGAGGCAGTATCTCTAATTTTATCAATAGCTTCAACTGCAGTATTTAATGCTGTATCATACCCTAAGGTGTGTGAAGTACCAAAAATATCATTATCTATAGTTCCAGGTATTCCTATTACAGGAAAATTATATTCTTTATTAAAAATAACGCCTCCAGTAAAAGATCCGTCACCTCCGATGACAACAAGGCCATCAATATGTTGCTTAATTAAATTTTCGTGTGCTTTTTTTCTTCCTTCAGAAGTTCTAAACTCATCAGATCTAGCAGATTTTAAGATAGTACCTCCTTTGTTGATGATGTTATTAACACTACGTGCTGTAAGTGAAGTGAAATCTCCTTCAATCATACCTTGATACCCTCTGTAAATCCCTATACATTCTATTTTATAGTATGCACAAGTTCTAACTACTGATCGAATTGCAGCATTCATTCCAGGAGAATCTCCCCCAGATGTCATGACAGCCAACTTGTTGATTTTTTTCATAATTTCAGTGTAAAAATACTTATTAATAGTTACTTTGAATAAAAAAAAAACGAAATCGATTTCGATTAATTTAACCTAAAAACAACAACAAATAATAAGTTTTATAAGTTCTAAATAGCTTACTAAATTAAGAGAAATTATTTTAATTATTTTTCTTAAAGTTTAAAAGACTTTGATGGAAGGAACTTATAGAGTCTTTCTTTTGAATTAATTTTTTCTTTCCTTTGGTCTTCTTTTTTAAACCAATCTTTTTTAATAAATCTGATAAAGAATTAAAGTTCACCTGATAAGACAATCCTATTCCTTGAGTATATCCCTCCTCTTGGGCAGAATACTGAATTTCATTTTGTCTATTAAAAATAACACTTCTAAAGTTTCCTGTATCATTAAGCAAAACCTCCACTTTTACTTCACCTACCACACTAGATTGAGTCTGAGCACCAACTGGAACTCCAACTTTTCCGTTTACAATAACATTTTTACTTATTTGAGTTGTTAAAGAAACATCAAATTGATCATCATTAATTAAATCATCTTGTGGATTTTGAATTCCTCCTGAGGAATATCCCAGATCTAATCTAACTTTATTACTACTTATAATATCTGAAAGAATTGAACCAACAGCATTAGATGTAGTTCCCGTTAATAGCTCAGTTCCATTAATATTTCCACCATTTGGGTTTGCAAAAGTTCCAGCTGCCAGTAAGGTTAAAAACTGACGCATTTTTGAATTTATGTCATTGTCATTTAATACAAAATCTAATTCAGAAGCTATTGTTGAGTTTGAGTTTTGAATTTCAATATCAAAATCTTGTTTTGAATTAAATAAGCTTCCTGAAATATTTGTAATTAGATCTACAGGTATTTTTCTATTTGTATTAAAATTTTCAAGTAAAACTGCTGGATTTGCATTAGTTGTATATACAGCAGTAACGTTTAAATTCGCTTCATAAGGATTTCCACTCCAGGAGATCGTTCCTCCCTTTGAAATAACAAAAGGTTTATTAATTATGCCTCCATACTTGAAGTTATAAACTCCATTATCTATCGTGTAGTCTCCAAACATAGCAAATTTACCATTAGTATTGATTTCAATTTTTAAATCTCCTAATCCACGTCCACTAAGCTCACTCCCATTTACCTCATCAATAACAATTTGTGCTTTTGCGTCTTTAGTAACCTCTAAATCAATATTTAATGAAACCCCTTCAATGGCATCAATAGCAAGTTTCTCTTGTAATTCCTCTAATGTTTTTTCTGATTTAAAATGAATTAATCGATATGTATCTATTGCGGCAATGTCCTTGAGAGGAATTACAAAGTTAGTGTTAGGCATTGTTTTCGCATTTACATCGATGGTTATGTTATTTGTGAGACCAGTTATACTAGCATTCCCCTTAATAAATCCAGTACCATAATACAATGCTTCATCAGAATTTTGAGTATCTAGTATTAATAAATTAGGAGTGTCAACATCTATATCTAATGACCATAAATCAAAATTCTGATGTGTAATTGTACCCTCTAAAAACCCTTTAGATTGATACTTAGTATCAATTAAATTTATATTTTTAAACTCAAAAGATTGCCCATTCAAACCTATGCTTGCATTGCCTTCAAAATCATAATCAGCATTTAAGTATGGAAATTGTAATCCTGCATTTTCTAGTATTAAATTACCATCCATATCTGGATTTCTTAAAAAACCTTTCAAAGTAAAATTACCAGAAGCTGTTCCTCTTATTTTAGATAAAACATTTTCCCCTAGTGGGCTAAATGCATCTAATTCAAACTCCTCTAAGTTAACTGCGACATCAATTTTTGGTCTTGTATTTGTAAAATCTAGAGAACCTAATGCAGAAATACTTTTTACTTGCTCTCTATCTAAAGAAAAATTAACACCATATTTTTTATAAGAACTTTCACCTTCTATATTTAATTTTAAGTCACCTTGATAAAAGTTATTAATTTCAAAATTCTTAACTGATAAATTTCCTTTTGGCCCGAATATACCGTCTACTTGAGAAATATTTATAACACCGTCTAATTGTCCTCTCAATTTTAAACTATCAATTTCTGGTAAAAAACTTTTTAAATACACATTTGTAAAATCAACATCAATTTCTTTATAGGTAGAGTCTCTTAAAATTCCTTCAAAATTGATTTCCTGTTCTTTAGATTTTAATGTGAAAGGTGAAAAAACATATTCATTAGACTTGAGATCAAAAGTAAGTTTGTTATTCGTGTTATTTTCAGGATTTAAATCCCAAATATTTTCCATATAATTAAATGTTGATTTTTCAACTCCTACAACAGATTTTTTATTTTTATTTATGGTGTAATAAAAATCTAAATTAAATTTCTCCTTTTCCGAGGCACCCCCTTTAAATATTGATTTAAAAAATAATGTATCATTTACAGTTTTATTAAATAGTAATAATTTTGATAAGGTGTAGTGGGGAGTTTTTATACTCGCTGCTCTTAATGAAGAGTCATATAAATCTCTTTTATTATCTGTATCTAAGAATAAGGAATCTATTGTAGTTCCATATGCAGTTATTTTTGGTGAAGTAACTTTTAATTTCAGTTGATTTTTATTGGCCTTTATACTTCCATTAATCTTAGTATTGGGAGCTACTGAAATTTCAGGAAAAAGTAAATCAACTATTTGGTTATAAATAACAAAATCAAAATTTAAAAACTGATCCAAAGAAACTTCATAAGGGGTATAATTTGAATAGATGCTTCCCAATGCATTTTGAGCAAGAGATAGCATTTCTTCAAACTTAAAGTCTCCTATCAACTCTCCCTTAATGATATCCTCAGAATCAATTCTAATTTGTCTGGTGTTTTCATCTACTTTTGAAAAAATCAAAAATTGCTTAAATGGGTAAATATCCCTTTCATTTGTATAAGTAATATTTTTAAAATTCGCGATCCCTATGATATTTTCTAGCTTATCTCCTGTTAAATCTAAATCTATAATCCCTTTAAGTTCTGAAATACTATCTCTTTTAAAAAGATTTAATGCTCTTAAATTTGCATAGTTGATAATCGCTTTAAAATCAAACTTATTAATCTCATCAGATAAATCTGCTAAACCTTCAAAAGTTCCTTTCAAATTAATATCGTCTGATGTTAACTTGCCATTAAATAAGTTGTTTTGATACAACCCATTAACACTAATATTTTTATAATTATACTCATTGAACTTTATTTCATAAATCTCGCCATTAAGTTTGGTGTTTATATTTCCGGCCCTAAACCCTTTACCATCAACTTCACCCTCAAAAGAAACACTTTCAAATGAACTATCTTCAAAAAACCTCCCTAAATCAAAGCCCTCTAAGACAACCTCACCTTTATAGACAGCCTCATCAATACTTTTAAAGTTATTTAACTCCAAATCTGAAGCTATACTTCCTGTTTCAGAGGTTATCCCCAGAGTTGCCTCTATGGAGCTAGGTGTAATTTTTGTATAACCAGAGACTGAAAACTCACCCAATTTAATTAATTCTTTAGGTAAGTTATTCTCCAAAAGGTTAGGGAGTAAGTTTTTTAGCTTAAAATAGTCTATGGAGAATTCTTCAAAATTGGAGGATAAATAAAATTCTTCTTGTTTTACAGCATTAATTAAATTTAAATCACCAATAATTGTAATTCCGTTGTCAGAATTAAGTTTAAAATTTTCTAAAGAAAAATTATTTAAAGAGCCTTTCAAAGAAGAGTCAAACCTAAAAATATCATTTCCTTTAATTTCTTTATACAGTTTATTCAAGTCTTCAGTTGACAAAAAGCTATTCTTAAAATCTGCATTTATGTACACTAATTCATTAAATCTACTCAAGTTTTTCCTATCATAATTAAAATCAATTTCAGCATTAATTGTTGAAGATTTTGTTTGAAGAATAGTATTGTAAAACTTCATTTGAGTTTTACTGTATGTGAAATCCGTAGTAAGATTAGTTATTTTAAGTCCTCTATTATCTGTAAAATAAAGCCCTCTAATTTTAATGTAAACATTTGGCCCAATAATAGAAAAGTCTTGTAAACTACCTCCACCATGATGCGCAGAAAAATCTAAAGGAACTTCCTTGTTTTCGTTTATTTGTTTGTAATTTATATCTTCAAAATAAATATTTGAAGAACTTAACTTAAAAGGATTAGCGCTAGGGTCTCTAGGATTGTTATCTTCAAATTTATCAACAAAAACAGTTAAGTTGTCAATTTCTTCACCCTTGTAATTTTTAACATTCACATATACACCTTTAAGTGATGTATTTTTTAGTTGAATGTTATTATCTAAAATTCTTTTAACATCTAACAAAGAAGATCTCAATCGTTCTACATAAATTAAAGTATCTTGATGATGATCTTTAATCTCTATACCTTTTAAAGAAACTGATCCAAGCAATGAGAGATCTACTTTTTTTATCTCTAAGTTCGTACCAAAATCTTTATTTAAATCATCGGTTACAATTCTGGCTAGTTTTGTTTGAACAGCTGGAATTGAAAAAATTATGACAAGAAATACCAAGAAAAATAGTAGGTACTTCGACAATTTAAACAGTATTTTTCCGGTTTTTTTGATTTCTCTAGTATTAAATGTTTAAACTATTGTTATAACGTAAAAAAAAGACTTTCTATACAAAGAACGATAAAATTAACAAACTAATAAATTTCTTATTTAAAAAAGAAATAGACTATTATATATTAGTTAATTTTGTGACTAGATTTTATGAGCAAACAAAAAACATATATTTTAGGTATTGAATCATCATGTGATGATACTAGTGCTGCAGTGATTTGTGATGGCAAAGTTTTAAGTAATATAGTTGCCAATCAAGAAATACACGCAAAATATGGTGGTGTTGTTCCTGAGCTAGCCTCTAGAGCTCATCAACAACATATAGTTCCTGTAGTTCATCAAGCTATTGAACAAGCTGCAATTACCAAGGAAGACCTGCATGCCATTTCTTTTACCAAAGGACCCGGTCTTATGGGATCGTTATTAGTGGGTACATCGTTTGCAAAATCATTGGCTTTAGGATTAAATATCCCTTTAATTGATGTAAATCATATGCAGGCACACATATTGGCTCATTTTATAAAAGAAGAAAACTCAAGTATTCCTCCTTTTCCTTTTATATGTCTAACCATTAGTGGGGGTCATACACAAATTGTGAAAGTAACTAATCATTTTTCATTTGAAGTCTTGGGAGAAACTATAGACGATGCTGTTGGCGAAGCCTTCGATAAATCTGCTAAAATCTTAGGTTTACCCTACCCAGGAGGACCACTTGTAGATAAATATGCTCAACTGGGAAATCCAAAAAAGTTTTCATTTACTAAACCAAAAGTAAGTGATTTAGACTTTAGCTTTAGTGGTTTAAAAACAGGTATCCTTTATTTTATTCAAAGAAATTTAAAAGAAAATTCATCGTTTATTGAGGAAAACTTACATGATATTTGTGCTTCAATTCAGCATACCATTGTTGAAATTTTGATGCAAAAACTAAAAAATACAGTTAAAAAAACAGGAATTAACCATGTAGCTATAGCTGGTGGAGTTTCTGCAAATTCTGAAATTAGAAAACGATTACAACTAGCGAATGAACACTGGGGATGGACTACCTATATTCCAAAATTTGAATACACTACAGATAATGCTGCAATGATTGCTATTACAGGATATTTAAAATATAAGGATAAAAAATATGCTGACATCTCAGTGAAAGCAGATGCTCGACTAAAAGTTTCAGAATAAAATCACAGATGATATGAATTCTTTTGGGGGTTTATCCAAACAACTCGTTTAATACTTTTGCTAATCGAAGACCACCTTTTCTTAATTGAATTTTAACTGTTGAAAAATGGTCATACATATATCTATAGCTTAGATTTTGATCAATTTTCGCAGAGTCATAAACCAGCATTGCAAGTTCTCTAGATTCATTAACCCAATCTATAACAGACCCTTTTTGAATAGCTTCTTTTTGTTTTTTTGAAAAATAATCTAAGTTCATTGATAACTCAGTATAAGTCATATTATAAGACTCAATCATTTTTGTATCCCAAACTGAATGTAGGTTTGTTTTCCCTCTAAACCATTTGACTTTTATCGTATTTCCTCCTCTATCTTCTGCCCTACCTGTATGTAAAGGTTGATGTAAATCTCCTAACAAATGAACTAATAGTTTCAAGTGAAATATTCTATCTTCATCATTAGATTTGGGATCTAAGATTATCTGCTTGCATATTTTAATTCCTTGAACTAAATCTCCTTTTGGGTTTTTATCTGATATTTCGTAAGTTTCTCCAACTTTAAAATTCACATAATGCCACGAACTGTATTTTCTGAATGAATTATCAGATTTGATTTCATCTGCATAAGTAGATATCGTTGCTAAACCCTCTCCTTTCAATAATTTTTCGATATTTCTTTTTGCTTTCTTTGTTAGATGATTGTAGGCTATTTCTCCAACCACTCTATGGCCCGTTTGCCCCCAAAATGGTTTGTTATTTGTTGCAAAAGATGCTACGCCTAAAAAAAGGAAAAAAACTAAAATATTAACTCTAAACATAATGTTTTGTATTATCATAAAGCTAAGGTAAAAAATTGTAGAAGTAAATTTTAAAAAAAACAAATATATTAATGATTGGAGGTTATTAAACCTTTATTAATTTTTAGGGTCTTATAGTAAATTAAAAACCCTAAAAAATGAAAAAAATCATCCTGTGTATCCTATGCATTACATTATTTAGTTTAGAATCATGTGTGGTAAGGCAAGTTACCTCCAAACCAAATCTTGTGATTGTAAAAAAAGCTCCAAGAAATCATCAAGTAGTAGTTATAAAAAAGAGAAAATATTATAAGTGGGGTGGTAAATATTATAGAAAAACAAGAAGAGGTTATGTTGTTGTCCGTCTATAAAAAAATGTTCAACTCTAGCTTTAGCTTTTTATTTACCAAAAAATTCCATTAACATTTCTTTAAGATTTTTTAAAAGTGAGAACCCGTACCTTTAATTAATAATACGTTAATTAAACTAGTACTCATGAAAAATATCTTTACTATACTATTTACAATAATCTCATTTTCTTTATTCTCACAAGAATTCTCCATGGATTTGGTTAAAAATATGGCTCCAAGAAATATTGGTCCTGGTGGGATGAGTGGTCGTGTAACCTCTATTGATGTTGTGAATTCAAATCCAGATATTATGTTCGTAGGTACTGCTTCAGGAGGTCTCTGGAAATCTTCTTCTGGAGGCATTAAATGGGATCCAATTTTTGATAAAGAAATAACAGCTTCTATTGGTGCAGTTGCCATTCAGCAATCAAACCCAAGTGTTATTTGGGTAGGAACTGGAGAAGGAAATCCAAGAAATAGTTTAAATGGTGGTTATGGTATTTATAAATCTTTAGATGGTGGTAAAAACTGGATGGCCATGGGGCTTCAAAAAACCCGACATATTCATAGAATTATCATCGATCCAACTAATCCAAATACGGTATATGTGGGCGCAATAGGATCTCCTTGGGGAGAACATAAAGAAAGAGGCGTTTACAAAACTATAGATGGTGGAAAAACATGGAAACAAATTCTATATAAAAACATTAAAACCGGTGTAGCAGATTTGGTAATGGATCCCTCAAATCCGAACAAATTAATTGCTGCCATGTGGGAACACAAACGCGATCCTTGGTTTTTTAAATCAGGTGGTGAGGGTAGTGGTTTATTTATAACCCACGATGGCGGAGATACCTGGAAAAAAATTACTGAAAAAGAAGGTTTTCCAAAAGGAGAACTAGGGAGAATGGGGGTAGCCATTTCAAGAAGTAATCCAAATGTTATTTATGCCTTAGTAGAAGCTAAAAAGAATGCACTCTACAAAAGTGAAGATGGTGGATTTAAGTGGAAAAAAATTAATGATAAACCGGGAATTGGTAATAGACCTTTTTATTATTCAGAAATTTATGTGGACCCTCAAAATGAAAACAGAATTTATACTGTATTTACCTATGTGAATGTTTCTGATGATGGCGGAAAAAACTTTAAAGAATTAATGCCTGCCTATGGAGTTTCAAACGGAGTGCACCCGGACCATCACGCATGGTGGATTCATCCTGATGATGGTTCTTTCATGATTGATGGAAATGATGGGGGAATGAACATTACCAAAGATAAAGGAGACACTTGGCGTTTTATTGGCAATTTACCTGTAGCACAATTTTATCACATTAATGTTGATAATGAATATCCTTACAACGTTTATGGGGGAATGCAAGACAATGGTTCTTGGAGAGGTCCTGCATATGTTTGGAAAGCCCAAGGCATTAGAAATTCATATTGGCAAGAAATTAGTTTTGGAGATGGTTTTGATGTAGTTCCAGATAAAGATGACTCACGATACGGTTGGTCTATGAGTCAGCAGGGTTCTGTTGTTAGATACGACTATATCACAGGAAATAATTATTCTGTAAAACCTACTCATCCAGACCCTAATGTATCATTACGTTTTAATTGGAATGCAGCCATTAATATGGACCCATTTGATAATAGTACTTTATATTTTGGAAGCCAATTTGTTCACAAATCTACAGACAAAGGACTTACTTGGACTATTATCTCAGATGATTTAACTACTAATGATAAAGAAAAACAAAAGCAAGGAGAAAGTGGTGGATTAACCATGGATGCAACTGGCGCAGAAAATCATACGACCATATTGGTTATCGAACCTTCAAAAATTGAAAAAGATTTACTTTGGACTGGTTCTGATGATGGTAGAGTTCACATCACTAAAAATGGAGGTGCAACTTGGAAAGATGTTAGTGCTAATATCCCAGATTTACCGTCAGGGAGTTGGATAGCTCAAATAAAAGCCTCCAATAAAAACAAAGGAGAAGCTTTGTTAATTGCCAATGACTATAGACGTTTTAACTATACTCCCTATGCCTTCAGAACAAAAGATTATGGTGCTAGTTGGTCTCGAATTGTTGATGAGAATGATGTAAAAAGCTACACGCTTAGTATTGTTGAAGACCCCATTAATGCTAACCTACTATTTTTAGGAACTGATGATGGTTTATATATTTCTCTAGATGCAGGAAACCAATGGAGTAAATGGACAGCTGGTTTTCCAACAGTTTCTACCAAAGATTTAGTCATACAACCAAGAGAACATGATTTAGTAATAGGTACATTTGGAAGAGCGGCTTGGGTTTTAGATGATATAAGACCATTACGTGCCATGGCTAGTGGAAATGTATTCGATAAAAAACTTCAATTATTTACACCTCCAACAGCCTATCAAGCAGCCTATCAACAACCCACTGGAAGTCGATTTGGAGGTGATGCTTTGTTTAACGGTGAAAATAAAAAATCTGGAGCTATGATATCATATTACATTAATAGATCAGATAATGTCTCAGACAAAAAAGTAGAAAAAAGCACAAAAAATAAAAAGAAGCGAAACAAAACCAAAAAAATAACAACACCAGAACCCTCAGAAAAAATTGTCCCAGAGGTAAAATATGACTCTATCAAATTAGAAATTTTTGATGGATCTCGTTTGATAAGAACACTTAAACAAAAAGCACCAAAAGAAAACGGAATTCATAGAATATACTGGTACATGAATGAAAAAGGGGCAGATAGACCGTCAAGGAAAATTAGAAAAAGAAACTTTGAACCTGGAGGTGTTTCTGTGAAACCAGGAACCTATAATTTAAAAATGACTTTTGGAGATCAAACCTCCGAAAGTTCTATAAAGGTTGAGTACGATCCAAGATTAGAAATGTCTACAGAAGCCATAGCTGAAATATACAATGTTAGTAAAGATTTAGAGAAAGATCAACAGTTAATGGCAGATATTGTAAAACAACTAGTAGAGAGTAAACAAACCGCCTCAGCATTTAAAAAAGACCTTGATAAAGAAGATAAAAAGAAATATAAAGATCAAATAAAGTTATCTAAAGAGATCATAGCCAAGATTGATGATCTTATTGCAGTCTTTATAGGAAAAATTGATAAACGTCAAGGAATTACAAGAAACCCAGAGGTTACTGTTAACAGACGTTACTTTTCTGCAAGAAGATACGTTGGCAGTAGATTTGGAGATTTAACATCTACTGAAGACCGTTTAATAAGCCAATTCAAAAAAGCATTTAAAGATGCTGTTATAAAAACTAATTCGTTTTTTGATACAGACTGGAAGACATATAAGACAACATTAGAAACTATTCATATTTCTCCCTTTAGGGAAGTCAAGAAGTTTTAAACCTAAAGCGAAGTTGAAAAACTTCGCTTTTTTTATGCTTCTATTTTAGTACTTTAGCTAAAATCAAAATTATGAACCAACCACTCTTTACTAACGATGCTATCGTCTTTGGAATCTTAATGATATCCCTAGGTTTTGTATTTTATACAGAATCAAAAACTAGTGGCTTTTGGCATAAATTTTATAAAATTGTTCCAGGCTTATTTATGGCCTATTTCATACCAGCTATCTTCACTACTATAGGCGCTATAGCTCCAGAATGGCAATACATAAACACTAATGGTGAGATTGTAAATGAAAGTTCTCAATTATACTATGTAGCCAGTAGATTTTTGTTACCAGCAGCCCTAGTATTAATGACTTTAAGCATAGATTTAAAGGCTATTTTTAATTTGGGATCTAAAGCTTTAATTATGTTTTTTACAGGTACTATTGGGATTATTATTGGAGGCCCTATAGCCATTTTACTTATTTCTTTGGTATCTCCAGAAACTGTTGGTGGTGCAGATTTTGATGCTGTTTGGCGAGGTCTTTCTACCATAGCAGGCAGTTGGATTGGTGGAGGCGCAAACCAAACTGCTATGTTAGAAATTTATCAGTATAATCCAGCAAAATATGGAGGAATGATTTTTGTAGATATTGTTATTGCAAATGTTTGGATGGCAATTTTATTAATAGGTATTGGAAAAAAAGATACCATAAATAAATGGCTCAAAGCTGATACTTCTGCTATTGAGGAATTAAAAGAAAAAGTAATTTCTTTTACTCAAAAAATAAAAAAGAACCCAACCCTCACAGATTACATGATCATTCTAGCTATTGCATTTGGTACGGTAAGTTTTGGACACTTTACAGCAAGTTTTCTAGCAGGTTTTTTTAAAGATCTTATTGGTGGTATTTCATCTGAAATTACAAGAAATATTTTTACA
>Ga0228614_1000617_pt1 | contig 19096 bp, 19 predicted proteins | sample 15DmetaG_FD_190531 | JGI IMG/M metagenome (GOLD analysis project Ga0228614, IMG submission 190531) | Seawater microbial communities from Monterey Bay, California, United States - 15D | ecosystem: Environmental > Aquatic > Marine > Coastal | place: USA: California | collected 2016-10-13
CTGTTTGACGGCTTACTTTTAATATTTCTACTACCTCTTTCTGTTTACGTTTTCAATCTAAAACTTCTTGAAGTAATTGTCATTTTAATTCTATCATAGAAAAGCAATTAGGCATATATTTTTCTTACTAAATAATCTTACGATTATTATATCAGAATATGGAAACCTAATTGCTGCAATTATAAGAATTATTTTATGTAAAACTAATATATTTTGACATTATTACAGTATCATATATAAATAACTATACTTTAAATATGAAATATTTTCTGTTAAGTATTTGTTCTTTTCATCAACCAACTTTTTTGAGTACTATTATGACAAAAAAAACTATAGAAGATTTAGGGAAGCAAGACAACTGGTCTTCTCCCTTTACTGGACGATATTGCAGCAATGAAGCAAAAATTCTTGCTGGTGAAACCTTTCGCTGGGGATCCATTCGTAAAGTATGGATAGCAGCTCTCAGGGCACAAATTAAGCTCGGAGTCTTCGAAGGACTACCATCTGATAAGGTCCCAACTACGAAAGCAATCAAAAAGCTAGAGGATAATTTGTATTCTTTTGACTGGGAAAAAATTAGGTCAATAGAAAAAGGAAACAAACATGATGTAATGGCACATATTAGCTATATTACTGATCATATGGTTCCTGAACTTGGTCAGACGATTCACCTTGGCATGACTTCAGAAGATGCGAATGCTAATGGTGATATTATTCAACAGAATGAATGGATTCGTCATATTCTTGGTCTTTCAGGCTATTTTATTCGTATCGGTTTTGATAGAATTCGTCAATATAAAGGACTTGCAATGCTTGGGGAAACACATCTTCAACCAGCAGCAGCAGTCACTTTTGGGAAACGAATAGCTATGTGGATTGGTCCTATAATAGAAAACTTTATTGCACTTCATAATCTTTTGGAAACTCGTACTCTAAAAGGAGTAAGGGGAGCAACAGGTACCTATGAAGCACTTTTGAAGCTGTTTGATAATGATTCTAAAAAGATAAAAGAGTTTGAGAAACTATTGATTCAAGAACTGGGTATCGACATAACGAAACTGGTTCCAGGTCAGACAGCTCCAAGAGATTGGGATGTACAACTTCTGCATTGTTTTTCTTCGCTCGGGAACAATCTTGCAAAAATAGCAACAGATTTTCGCCATATGGCAAGAGTAGGAGAAATTAGTGAACCAAGAAAGGAAGATCAAGTATGTTCTTCTGCTATGCCTTGGAAATATAATCCAATGATATCAGAAAGATTGAATTCTTTGGCTCGCTTGCTTTCTGGTTATAAAATAACGGCTGATATGACTTGTCAGGTTCAAGGACTCGAAAGAACACTCGATGATTCTGCGGGAAGGAGAGTATATATGTCAGAATCTTTCTTAGACCTGGACGCTTGTTTCTTATTAGCTATTGAATTATTTCAAGGATTAAACGTATTTGAAAATGTTATTTCACTACGTTTGAATAAGATGCTTCCATTCTTAGCAACCGAAGAAATACTTTCTATTGCTGTGAAGCAGGGACTTCCAAGGCAAGATACTCACCACTTTATTATGCAAAAATGTAAAGAGGTCTGGTCTGATCTTTCAAATGGAGTGATTTCTGAAAATGATCTACTCGAACGTTTAAAAAATGATCCAAACTCTCCACTCAAAAATATTACAATACCATCTAGGATAGATGCGAAAAATTATATTGGTTTGAGTGAAGATCTTTGTTATGATTTTGTAGAACATTTTATACAGAAAGTTGATCCTATTTTATCAAAGATTGGAAAAAATACGGTAATCGTAGAAAAATCCGAAGTATAAAAGGAGCAATAATAAATAAAGAATTTGAGGGGCATACTATGTATGTCTCTCGGGTTCTTTTTCTTTTGAAAAAAAATTGATTTTCATCTATAAAATTATATACTCAAGTCCACATAAAAATTAAGAGAAAACTATGAATAAACTTATAATAAAAGCAAGTCCATCGAGTACAAGTTTTACTCATAAAATAGCCGAATCATATGCAAAGTGAGTAAAAGAAGTATGAGATAAGGCAGAAGTGATTGATCTCTATGATAAAACATTGGTTCAATCATTTTTATCGTTTGAAGATAAGAAGATTTTGAATGATGATATCAATAGAAAAAAAATGCAGGAAAAGATTACGTGGGCAGATGAATTGGTATTTATTTTTCCTATATGGTGGTGAGGGCTACCTGGAATATTGAAGAATTTTTTTGATACCAACCTCGAAGCATGATTTGCCTTTCAATACCAAAAAGATGGTATGCAAAAACTTCTTGATGGAAAAACAGCAAAAGTGTTTTGTACCTGTGATGCACCTGGGTTTTTATATAAATATTCTTTTTTGACGGGTATAAACCTAAGAAAGTATATGAAGAGTATGATCTTCTGATTTTGTGGAATTAAACTTACTCATTTTCAAATTTTTGATAAAATGAGAGTGAGAGATGAAAAGAGTAGAAGAATTCTTCTTAGAAATGTAAACGAAGAAGCCAGTAATTAATTAGTTAATTATTATCATTATGAAAAAAGTAGTATTTCTTTTACCTCCATCTGAATGAAAAAAGTGAGGCTGAGACTTCGATGAAGAAAAGGTTTCATTTTCTTTTGTGAAACCATACAATATATGATCACAAGCAACTGAAAAGGATTTGAAATGTAAGTGAATCAGATACTCTGAAGCCATTGAACTGAATAATAATGTAGAGGATGGTCCATTTCATAGGGCAATAGATAGGTATTCGGGAGTTATGTATAATGCCATTGATCATTCGAATATGAGTCAACTTGGGAAAGAATTTTTTCAAAATAACTTTCTTATCTTTTCGTGAATGTATGGTGTATTAAAACCATTTGATATTATTTGAAATTATAAGCTTCCTATAGAAGCAACATGACTCAGACATTTTTGGCAGACAAAGATAACAGATATGTTTCATGAAATGAGACCAGATTATGTGGTAAACCTTCTTCCTCTTTCGTATCAAAAGATGATAGATTTTTCTCAGATGAAGGGGAGACTTATTCATGTCAATTTTCTCACAAAAAAAGCAGATGAGATAGTAAAAATGACCCATTGAGTGAAAAAGATAAAATGAGAATGGATAAAAAATATTTGTGAAAATAAAATAGAAAACTATAATGACTTTTGATGAGACGTAGAAATAAAATGAGATGCTATTCATGTTAATATTGTTCAATAATCTCCTCCTTCCTTTCGTATGAAAGGTAAGGGGTTAGGGGATGGATTATTTTTTAATTACTTTCTTATGAAGTTAAATTTAGATGCTCAATATCAAGCTATTACCGCTCAGGGTGATGTAGCTGAACTATCCCTAGGAGATATTCTCTCTTTTTCTGATACAACACTTTTGTATTTTTATCCAAAAGATAATACTCCAGGGTGTACGGTAGAAAATAAGGATTTTTCTTCTCTAAAAGACCAATTTAAAGAAAAATGAATTACACTCATATGAGTTTCAAAAGATACGATAGAGTCTCATAAGAAGTTTATAGAGAAACATGATTTACAGATAGATTTAATATCTGATCCAGACGTATCTCTTCATAAAGAACTACAAGCATACTGAGAAAAAAATAATTATGGGAAAATAGTTCTTTGAGTGATTCGTTCAACTTTTCTTGTAAATAAAAAAGGCGAAGTATTGAAAGAGTGGAGAGGTATCAGAGCGAAAGGTCATGCTGAGAGAGTATTAAAGGAAATATAATATTTTGACTTTCACTGATATATAGATATAAAATAATTGTTCATCTTGAAATTTTAAGAGGAACAATTATTTTTGTTCGTTTACATATCTTGTATACGTTTTTTCAACCAATTTTTTGGAAATATTATGACTTATAAAAAAGGAAACAAAATTGATTCTGCGTGTGGTAAAACGAAGGATCTCTATGAAGTTATCGGGGAACCAAATTTATGTATTCTCGAAAACCTCAGTAACATTACTGCGAATGATGACCCAAGTCTGACTAAGCAGTTTAAAACAAAAGCTATATCGGCTACTAATACCACATGTAATGTCTTTGAACTTTTGAAACTAGCAGGAATACCAACTGCTTATGTGGAGCGTCATTCTGATACTGGTTTTGTATCACAAAAGTGTGATCTCGTTCCACTCGAAGTTATTATACGTAGATTTGCCGATGGAAGTTTCTTGAAGAGATTTCCTCATCTGCGAAAGCAAGAGGGTGAAGGACTGCATTATTTTTCTGAACTCTGTTTCGAACTCTTCCTCAAAACGAAGGATGGTTCGGTTACGAATACAGAAGGAAAAACATTAGTAGAAGGCCTGAAATATGATGGAAAAGTCGTTGATGATCCCTTACTTGCAGGACCATATACCGATAAAAATTGGAAACTTCGTCATCCAAAGATACCTGAGTATGATGAAAAAGGAGATTTAGGAATCTCTCTCACAGCTCAAGATATTCTTGGTAGTGTTGAAATTCTTGAAATAGAAGCACTAGCTCGAAAAACCTTCTTGTTACTTGAAAGGGCTTGGGTTCTTCAGGGGAAACGTCTTATTGACTTCAAAATAGAATTTGGAGTGACTTCTGAAGGTAAGCTTGTTATTATTGATGTTATCGATAATGATAGTTGGAGACTCAGAACCTTTGATTGGCAAGAGATGAGTAAACAGCTTTTTAGAGATGGAAAAACCCTTGAAGTGGTTGAGGAAGCATATGCTGAGGTATCAAGGTTGAGTGATAACTTACTTGATATACCGGAGCAACCAATAGTATTTTGGACTGGTTCTCAAAAGGATAACTTTCTCTTAAAAGAGTTAACTGTTTCTGATTCGCTTGATCTTACTACTATATCTGCTCACAAGAATCCAGTAGGAGCTATGAGAAAACTTCATGAGTTAGTAGCAAAGTATCCATTTGGAGGAGTAATTATAGCAATCGCAGGAAAGAGTAACGGACTTGGACCAACGCTCGCTTCTAATACCTCTTGGCCAGTGATAAGCTGTCCACCAGGTATTGATAAGAATCCAAATGACATTTGGAGTAGTGTGAACCTTCCATCACAAGTGCCTGCAGCTACGATTCTTAATGTTAACAATGGGCTTTTATTTGCTCTTGAAATTACAGGTAAATTTAACCCGATACATTATATGCATAGACAATATGAAATTGAAAATTTAAAAAAATGATTTTTTTGATTCTTGTATTGTTGATACATCAGAGTCCCTTCCCATGAAAATGGGGAGGGATTTTTTTTTGTGATAAAATTATTTGCTTTTCGAATAAACATTACTAGTATAGTAATGTTTTAACAAATATTAAATATCCAGAGAGAGTGAGAGAGAATAGGCTCGATAGTATCACTCCAGCAACCAGGTTTTACCAAGGTGCTAATTCCTACCCTTTTTAAAGGGAAAGATATGACTTCTAGGCTACTTTTAGGTAGAAATTATAACTTTCTTTTTAAAAAAGAAGGTTTATTTTTTTATAGAAAATATATGAAAAATTATATAATTAGCTCGGAGTCTGTTTCATCATGACATCCAGATAAAATATGTGATCAAATAAGTGATGCTATACTCGATGCTTGTCTCGAACAAGACCCAAACTCTCGTGTAGCTTGTGAAACAATGGTGACGACAGGTACAGTAATAGTATCTGGTGAAATTACTACGAAAGCAATTGTAAATTATACTGAATTAGTAAGAAAGACTATACGTGATATTGGGTATAATGAAGAAGAAAGTCATTTCAATGGCGATGACTGTTGAGTACATTTACTTATCAATACACAGTCTGCAGATATAGCTCAGTGAGTCGATACAGGTTGAGCAGGGGACCAGTGAATCATGTTTTGATATGCAACCAATGAAACAGAAAACTATCTTCCTACCCCAATAAGCTTGGCTCATAAATTAGCAAAAAGACTTGAATATGTAAGAAAAGAGGGAATATTGAAATATCTGTTACCAGATGGGAAAACTCAAGTAAGTGTTGAATATGATGAAAGTCATAAACCAGTAAGAGTTGATACTATTGTAATATCCAATCAACATAGAAGAGATATTACTCAAGAACAACTAAAAGAATGAATTAAGAAAGAAGTGATTGATTATGTGGTCTGAGACCTCGTAGATGAAAAAACAATTTTTCATATAAACCCAACTGGAGTATTTCAAATTGGAGGACCAAAATGAGATTGTTGATTAACAGGAAGAAAGATAATCATTGATACGTATGGTGGAATAGGAAGACATGGAGGGTGAGCATTCTCTGGAAAAGATCCATCAAAAGTAGATAGATCAGGAGCGTATATAGCGAGGTACTTAGCTAAAAATATAGTAGCTTCTTGAGTATGTGATAAATGTGAAGTACAGCTCGCTTATGCAATTGGTGTAGTAGAACCAGTAAGTATATATGTTGAAACATTTGGTACCGCTCAAGTTGATAATTATGATATAACTGAGGTTATTCAGAATAATTTTGATCTTTCATCTGCAGGAATTATTAAAAAGTTAGATTTAAAAAAACCAATTTTCAAAAAGACAGCAACTTATGGGCATTTTTGAAGAAATGATGTCACTTGGGAAGAACTCGATAGTGTAAATGTTTTTAAGGAGTTACTATAATATAAAATAAATTTTGAAACGATATAAAATTCAGTATTATAAAGCAAATAAATAAAGGAGAACTTTTTATTTATTCTGTGAAATATGTTTTTATTATTTGTTTAACATTTTGAGTTATGCAACCATTTTTGAATAGATATTTTTTATATACTTTATTTATAATGTTCTCAATATTCTTTGGTTTTTTTATCTTTATAGAAGAAATTAGTTATTTGATGAATGGTTTAGAGTTGAACCATGCGAGAACGAGAAAAGAAATATATAACATACAAAACCTCAAACCTGAAAAGAAAATAGTACATTATGATTTATATACTGATTCTTCTGTAGTAAAATATGTAAGTGATAAGGTAAGTTTTGATGATCTTGAGTATGTTCCAGAGGATCTCGTTGAGTTTTCATCTGAGTATGTACTTGATAAGAAAAAGAATGACCAGCTTCTCAGAAAAGTTGCGAATGATAATCTTCAGATTTTAGGAAGAGAGTTTTATTTGAAATTTGAAAAAAAATTAGAAATAGTGAGTGCCTATAGGAGTTATGAGTATCAGAAATGAATCAAAGATAGGGGATGTCCAGATAATCTTTGCGCCAAGGCAGGATATAGCGAACACCAATCTGGTTTAGCAATAGATTTATTTGAAGCTTCTACCGAAGAAGACTGGAAGAATGATAAAGAATTACAAGAATATACTCAATGGCTCAATAACAATGCTTATAAATATGGATTTATTAATACCTATCAAAAAGGTTTAGAAATAGATGGGTATGAAATAGAACCTTGGCATTGGAGATATGTATGAGTACAGTTAGCAGAATATATTATAGGGAACGATCTTACATTTGCAGAATTCTACCATGGCGAAAGTAAATAGAGTACAAAATAGACAGAAGTGACCACTTAAGGTTGGTTTTCATAGAAAAAAGAAAACAACTCAAGGAAAGTATGTAGTAAATGATGAATACGCTATCAAAGCAAAAAAGGCTTGATACCGTGCAAGGTCTATATACAAGTTACTTGAGATACAAGAGAGGTTTGATCTTATCAAACCTTCTTTTTCGGTGATTGATATCTGATGTGCACCTTGAAGCTTTTTACAAGCAATACGACAGATAGTAAGAGAGAAAACTATTATTTGAATTGATCTCAAAAAAGTAGCTAAGTTTTCATATCCAAATGTTCATACTATAGAGGGGGATATTTTTGACTATAAAAATGTAAGTAGGGAAGTCATAAACATTATATGAGAAGACCAGTTTGACCTTATTACCTCTGATATAGCACCTAATACTACCTGAAGGTTTGATGTAGATCAATATGCATCAGTAGAGCTGAATATAGAAATTTGTAAATTTAGTGATAGATTTCTTAAAAAATGATGAAATATGCTCTTGAAAGTTTTTAAATGAGAAGATTTTAATGATTTAGCTCAGCAAGTAAAAAAAAGATTCAAGGATATGAAAACCTATAAACCCCTTGCTTGTCGTGATTCTTCACATGAAGAATATATAATTTGCTTCGGTAAGAAGTAAAAAAATCCCCTGTTTTTCCATTTGACAAATATATCTTTATTTATATGATACTTGGATCCTTTTTTATAGGATCCTTTTATATTTTAACAATTAAAGACTATGTGCCCAGAATCTGAGAATGAACGTTTGTATTTTGCAATAAAAAATAAAGTCATTGTTCTGAAAAAAGATAAAGAATGAGAAGAGGTTTCTGATAATGTATCAGAAGAAGTGAAAAATGTTATAGAAGAAACTAAACAAGATAATAAACTAGAGAAAGCAGTAAAGAAGACTTGAGAAAAATAAAAAACATCAGTTTATAAAAAACGATGTTTTTTTTATATATGTAATTCTTGTTCTATTTCCTCTTCTAAATCCTTCTGTAGTGCAATCTTATTTATAAAATTCTTTCTTTCTTTTTTCTTTTTTTCTATATCTATATATTCTCGTACTATTTTGAAATAGGGAATAACGTAATATATAAGACAGAAATATAACACTACCATAAAAACTATGATAGCATAATCTCTCATAGTGGCATCAGATAATAATGTTACTTGATTTATTATTTCTGAAGGCGTATTATATGTATACTCAAATCAAATCATGGTAGGTTATTAAAAGTATTTTATACCTCTTCTATTAATTCTCAGGTTACCACTAGTCTTTTCAGAGTAGTTCCTATTGGCCAACAAGTCATAAGAGTAAGCTCTGACTTCTTCTTATTTCTTTTAAGAACAGAAACATCACCTGGCTTAATAACCTTTTTTTCTCTTATTCTGTAAGTGAATTTTTTTTGTCAGTAGTAAATAATGATATCATCGTTGTATTTTACTTGGTCGAGACGAGCAAACACCTCGTTATAATCCCCCTCCATCCAAGGAAAATTTGATGAATGTCAGAATATAAAAGTAGTTCCATCATTTCCAGGGGTAGCACTTCCTGGGTATCTTATTACTCCATTTTCAAGCTCTTCCATAAAAATACTATTGAGCTCTTCTTCTCATTCAATTTTTCTATTTTTTATATCAACGAGGGGAATGTTTTTCCCTATCTTTGGGATAACTATTCTATTTTCATAAGGAGTGATTTCTATATCTAGATTAATATCTTTTTTATTTGCAAGGGTAATAAGCTTGTTAATAGAGTATTCAGCTCCACTCTCTTCTTCTTCTGCTTGATTTTCTTCTTGTTTTTTTCTCACAGTATCAATTTTTATTTTTTCTTGAACTTTTTTTGTTATATTTGAGGCTTCAACAGATGATATAAGTCATCTACTTTCGGTTTCTATTTTTTCTTTATAAATATAGCTTTTTCCAATATTTATATAGGCACTATAGTTAGTAGAAACCATAAGAATTCAGAATATGAGGCTGGAAGTGAGAACATATTTACATAGAAAAATAATATTTTTCACGAAAATATTTTGTTTCTTAATTTCTGCTACTTCTTTAGGAATAGTATCTTCTTTTTCTTCTTCAATGGATAAAATATCTGTATTTTCTTCAGGAAGAAGAGTATCTATTTTTCCTCAGTTAAACTTGTTTTCTTCTATCCTATCTTCAAAAAAACCTATTTCTAAGTCATTTAATATATCGATGTTATCTTCTGGAATTTTCATATATTTGTTTTTATATTTATTTGAATATATTTTATCATAAAGTAAATATATATGCAAAAAATGAAGGGTATATGAAGTAAATTTATAAAATATTCTATTATTAATTTGAATTTAAGAGTTTTTTCCCTATAATTAACTCAATTTATTTATACGTTATAGAAATATCTTTAATTATCATGGCAAAAAAATATGAAAAAAGTTCAGGTGGAATTGTGTATCGTAAAAATGGTGGTAAAATAGAGGTTTTATTACTTAAATGGCTTAATTCTAAAAAAGAGGAAATTTATGTGATACCAAAAGGACATATAGAAGCAGGCGAGGTTGCAAAAGATACTGCAGTAAGAGAAATAAGCGAAGAAGCTGGGCTCCCTCAAAAAGACTTAGAAGTTATAAAGTTTATTACCAAACTAAACTATACATTTACAGCTGGGCATCTAAAGGATAACCCTCTCATCGATAAAGATGTGTATCTTTTTCTTGTAAAATATAATGGTACAAAGGCACCATATGTACAAAAAGAAGAAAGATTTGTCGGATATGATTGGTTTACTTTTGATGAACTGAAGAGTAAGAATCTTTTGTTTGATATAAACTGAATTATTGGAAGAAATAAAACATTTTTTATTTAATTAATACTGTTTAAAAATGATTGAAATTACAAAAAAAAGCTCTAAAATAGTGATACAAGACTCAAGTAAAAAAGAGATAATATTTGATGCGATGAGTTGAGAGGTACAGCTTGATGGATATGATGTAAACCACCCAGGTGAGTATGAAAAATCATCTATTCTCTTGGAAGTAAAAGAATATTCAGAAGTGTTATTCTATAATTTTTTAATTGATGGAAAACATCTTGTTATTGTAACAAGTGACAGATTTGAATTAAAAGAGGAAATCTTATCTTTTTTTGGAGATGTTGATATTCTTGTTATCATTTGATCAAAAGAAGCGGCAAAGGTATTTGAAAATATTGAAGCAAAACTGGTAGTTCCATATGGTGAATGAAAAGAATTATTCCTCACTACTCTCGGACAATATACTCAGGAAGTAGAGTCATATAAAGTAAAGGCTGAGTTTGCTCTTGATGCAACAGAGTTTGTAAATTTAAAATAAAAAGAGTAAATCAATTAATATATATTCCTTTTATCCAAAAAGCTAGAGCATTTTGTTAAATTTTTATTTTCAACAGAAAGCTTTAGCTTTTTGAGCTCTTGAATGATTCTAGATTTTTCTTATTTTTCTTTTGGTACAATAATATCTATTGCGGCGAATGTAGCTTCTTTTCCTTTTGGTACAAGAATGGTTGTAGTATCTCCAATTTCTCATTTGAAGTGAGTGACAGCTGCAGTAAGAACATTATATGTTTTTCCTTCAGCTACTACTTGAAATTTATCTTTCTCTTTCGTAAGAAGTCATGTTTTTATTTCTCTCTCTATTGGTGAAATTTGTTTATAGAGCATTTTTCCTGATTCTTCAATCGTTAGTTTGAGTTTATCTCATTGAACCATTTTTGATTTAGAAGAGTAGTTTACTGGTACTGGGTAAGAATTACCATCACTTCCAAGCATTTCTTCTCAGGTAAACACTCATTCTATTATCTTTGAATTTTCACTTTTATAACTTTGTAATCCTGATGTATCAAGATTAATCTCATCTTCTAAGTTCAGGTTATTTTCTTCTAACACATCCTTTAAGAGCTTCTTTGCATTTTTAATAGATTTTTCAGCTGATATAATAAAGTCTCTGATCGCTATAATAGTTTTCTTGTTTGCCATGGTGTTTTGTTTTTATTTTATAAACTTACTAGTAATTCTACTAAAAAAGGAGAGATTTGTAAATTAATTGATCTTTACATATTTGAAAAATATACCTCTATAAAGTTTATCAGTTCATTCTGGAAGAATACACAGGTAAAAAATCATATAGCAAGAAAGGGTCAGAATGGTACTTGTGAGTTAAAGCTTGATTTCCATCCATTTATTATTTTGGATTTAATAATATATCAAATTCCTATGATACTTCATACGAAATAGGTAAGCATTACTCAAGCAAATGATAAAGAAACTCATAGGATAAGTCATACTATAATAGCAATTCTGAGATCTCATCATCACATCCATTTTCATCATGAGAGGACTATTTGTATGAAAAAGAAAAGAAAAATTCAAAGAGCTCATATAACTCAACTTAGAATAGGAATAGAACTTAATGTTACTCAAAAATATGATTGAAAGATGAAGAGTGCCACAATAGCTCAGACGAGAATTAAGCTATCTACCAGCTCGTGTAACTCTCGTAACATAATAGTATAGAGTGTTCATATAATAATAAATGTAAGTACTATGGAAACGATTCATAGTGATAGGTTCTCTATACCACTTGGAAGAGTATTAATGACATAGAAGCTAGGGAAAAGAGTTTGAGCACTTAAGAAAAGAAATATGAATCATATTCAGAACTTAAGAGTTCATTCATGTATTTCTAGGAAGAGTATGTCATAGTAGGTATATACTATGGTAATAAAAGCAATTACCAGCCAGAAAAATAGTTTTATTATCTCCAGAATATTGCCATTTAGAATGGCTTGAATATCTATTAAGAAGTATCATATAAGTGCAAAAAGTGCTCACATAGAGAGCTCAAGCAGAGGGTAAAGCTTGGAAATTTGTTTCTTGCAAGTAAAACATTTTCATTTACTGATTACCCAAGAGACAATAGGGATAAGTTCAATAGCATCTAGTACTTTATTGCACTTTCAACAATGACTTCTTCAGGTAATAATACCTTTTTCTCATGACTTGAATCTATATATAATTACAGATGCAAAACTTCAGAAAAGAGTACCGAGTAAGAATAGAGAAATATAGAAAAATAGGTTCATATAGTTTTGTATATTAAGAATATTATTTCCATTATATATAAAAAGGGACTCTTTATGAATTTAAAACAAGAATTATATATTGACATATTGTGAAATATTATTATATATTACTCTGGATCATAGAATAATGATTCAAGTTTTTTGTTCTTTATCATCAACCAACAAAGGTACTAAATATATGTCTAATGAAAACAAGGATCAAGGAGCAGATCATAAAAAAGCTTCAAAGTGTTCTTGTAATATCAAGTTCTATTTCTTTATCATACTTCCTTTTATGTGTTTCTCTATCATTTCTATAGTAGCTTCAATTTTTGCTATGAAAGATAATATATCATCCTATGAGTTTAGTAGGTTGAAGGAGAACGTATCTACCTATATAGAGGTTTCTCATAAAAAGATAGCTGATTTGGAAGAACAAAGGTTACAGGATAAAAAGAATATAAACAAGCTTCTTGTTCAGGTGTCTCGTATAAAAAAGAAAGATACAGTTACCCAAGAGGATTTAAAAAATCTTTATTCCATTGCTATAGTTCTTAGAAACAATGGGTATATAGTAAAAAACTCTCAGTGTAATGAATTTTTCCCAGATAAAATACTTTGCAAAACAGATGCTTATATCGAGGACCTTCTTATAAAACCGAAGATTAAAGTTAAGTAGTAGAAAGTGTAAAATATAACTAATATTTGACTTTAATATAGAAATACTATAAAAAAATATTTGACAAAAATTAATTTATAGTTATATATATAATGATTATATTTGTTTATAATCGTTTGTTCTTTATCAATCCTTTTCAACTTTATAGGTTAACAATATGACTAAAAATAAAAATGTACAAGTAGAAAGTTCTAAAAAAGCTACAAAAACTACTCCGGTAGATAAAAAAATTGATTCATCCAAAATAGATAAATCAAAGGAAAGTACGAAAGTTGCTTCAAAAAAATCTGATAAAACAGTAAGTAAATTTTTGAAAGCCCGTACTAAAACCCAATGGGTTATAGGTGTCGTTCTTCTCGTAGCAATTTATGCTATTTGTAGAGCTCCTGATAATATAGAGTTTCGAGATCTTTCGAAAGAAGTCCAGTCTATAAAGGATGATATTGAGATTAACGTCAAACCTGACATTCAAATTAATAATGATAATTATGTCATTGTGAATGGAAAAGCTGATAAGAATGCATCTGATATCAAAGCTTTGCAAAAGACTGATAAAGAACTTCTTAAGAAGTCTGATAAGAATGCATCTGATATCATAGCTTTGCAAAAGGTTGATAAAGAACTTCTTAAGAAGTCTGATAAGAATGCATCTGATATCATAGCTTTGCAAAAGGTTGATGAACAGACTATTAAGAAAATTAATAGAGTCAATCGTAGAGTTACAAAAACAAATGCAAAAGTAAATGAGGTTGTTGATACAATAAATACTATTAACAATAATACAGAAGCATTAAAAAATGTTCACTGTGAAAAGTGGTTTAATGATAAAGTACTTTGTACTGATGAACAAGGATTTAAGTCTGTAAAAACGATAAAAAAACTTAGGTAATTCAGTGAATAAGTAAAAAAATGGCAGTGTTGAAGAAATTCAACACTGCTTTTGCTATATAAATAAAATAAGTCAAGATTCATTTCTTGATTTATTTTTTTGTTATGTGGTATAATATATTTGTTATATTTACATCGAGGAGAAAAAACAAATATAAAATTATTTTTTAAAGATATAGGTTATGTTTCATATGATAGAGAATTACAAGAAATTATTTCTAGCTACTTTGAGGAGTGAGTTTTGATTGTGATGAGCAGAAAATAGAGCTATAGATACGCTTTTAGGTAAGGATAGAAATAAAAACTTAAATTATACGCCTATTCCTGATTCTTCAAAAAATGAAGCTGCTGATACAGGAGAAGAAAAAGAAATTCTTAACTCACCTACAAAAGATTTATTAAAGGCTATTCTAAAAGATGGAAAAATAAATGGAAAAGATTTAGAAAATTTAAATAATCTTGAAAAAAACTTTGATACAGAGAAAAGTGAAGCACTTCAGTCAACGAAAGAAAATCTAAAAAAATCGTTAGAAGAAATGCTTGAAGATTGATTTACTGTTAAAAATGAAAATGATTTTTCAGTATTTACGAAAGTTATGAAACTTGCTGGGAAAGAGAGTATGAAGCTAGCTACTTATGATGAAGTTAAGAAAGTTTCTCAAGAAGAAGAAAAAGAAGATATATTTACGCTTCAGTTACATGGTGATGAGGTTAAGGTTTACTCTGATATAGGTGCTTTCTGATCAACAGATATTGTTTGAGTTATCCAATCTGATGGTACAATGAGAGATGTAGGTTTCTGGGAAGAATTTTTATGGGAAGATAATAAGAACGGTAATAATGAAGTTGAGTTAGATATCAATTGAGAAGCATTAGATAAAGGATATACTAAGTATAAAGAAAAGTCAGAAATTTTAAATGCGAGATCATTAGAATTACAAGAGAATATTGTTCAATTTATTGATGAGACTCTCCCAACATTATTTATTATAAGTAATATAGATACTCAATATAATAAATTTTTAGCAGAAATTTCTGAATTAAATTTTCAATTAAAGTCACTTTGACTGAAAGAGCTTGATATTAAGAATTTTGATATTCAAGTAAATAAGAGAAAGGATAGTATAAAAAAAGATATTGAATTACAAGGGAAACTTAAAAAATCTCTAGAGGGTGACATGAAAAACATAGATTTCTCTCAAATTAATACTGTTGAGAATCTTGATAAATCACTTTATCCATATAAGCAAAAAATTGCTAACCTTAATACACAATTAAAATTATTCTGACTTTCTGAGCTTGCTACCATAGAGTTAATGAAAAAATATAACGATCAAATTGTTGTTATAAAAGATAGAGTAGCAGAGAAAGAGAAGCTAGAAGAAAATAGAGCATTAGAAAAACAAAAGTTTAACACAGCTAAGGATTTCTACAAAAACCAAGTAAAAGCAACGCCAAAACAAATTGAAGCTATTCAAAAAGCTCTTTTAGAAGCTTGAGAGACACTACCGACTTATTGAGCAGATAAAGATTTTTGACAAGAAACATATAATGCATTATTAAGCTATCAGAGAAAAAATGATTTATTTCCAGATGGACAAGCTGGTGATAAAACACTCGAAAAGTTACTTGCAACTACGGCAAAAGAATTTTATAAATGAGAAAAAATAAAAGAAAACGAAGCTCCTAAAAATATAATAGAAAATCTAAATATTAAGGAACTAGGTGGACTGAAAAAAGAACTTAAAAATAAGACTCTTGCACTCGTAGATGGTGAATATTTCTTTATACCAAAAGGTGAAATAGGAAATACTGATACATTTAAAAAAGCACTTGCTTGAGAAAAAGGCGAGAAAAGTCTTTCTCTAGAAGAAGTTTTGAGAAAAATTCAAAAAACTCCAGGAATCGAACTTGCAATTGATGGATGGTTATTTAACGGACAACTCAATGAAGCTGAAAAACTCACTCTCGTACTGAGTGCACTTGATAGAAAAGATGAAAAAGTACTCGATGTAAATACAGGAGAATACCAAAAAGAAGCAGTAAAAGAAAATAAATTTCCTATACTTGATATACCAAGTAGTGACTTCAAAGAAGGTGTTTATAACAAAGCAGCATTTGAGAAAAATCTTATAAAAGCTTTAAATAAGGTAATACCAAATACTCCGAAGGAAAAATGAGTAGACCTTACAAAAGAACAACAAAAAGCACTCACAAAAGCAGTAAATACAATTTTAAAAGAACGTTCTATACCCGTAGGTATTATTCAAGCTTCTGATATTATTACTAAAAATACATTCTTTGGTTTTGGTAATAAAGCAAAAATTAGTGATCTTATAAAAGATAAAAATATTTTTGAAAATCTACAAGTTGCTGATACGATAGTAATGAAAGGATGATTGTTTACGAATGTTCCTATAATTGATCCTAAGAAATTGTATAAAGTAATAAATAGAGATGAAGCAGTAGTATTATCTGGAGTAAAACTTCAAGAGCTCTTCGATGAAAATAAAACATATGAAGATGCAACCCTTGATAGTGATGAAAGAGATTTCAAATACTCGAAAAAAGAAAAAGTAAAAACTTCTATAAAGAAAGAACAAAAAGAAGAAGAAGATAAAAAGAAAATTTGAACATATACTGATATAGATGGTACTCAAAAAGATATCATACTATTTCAATATGAAGATCAAGGAGAGGATGAAGACGAAATTTCATATAGTTATGAGATAGAACTAGATGGATCAGATAAACTTATTGACCTTAAAAAGGGATTTGATCACAAACCAACAAAAGCTGAATTAAAGAAAACTATTGTTGAATTAAAGAAAGAGTATGAAAATTATAAAAATGAAAAACTTATAAAAAATCAAAAATTTTCTGTTAAAGACCTATTAGGAAAACAATATGATGACGTAAACGTAGCAGAGTACAAATGGCTAGAAAAATTCTCAACAGGGGATTTAAACGATAATGCAATCTCACTGAATAATCTAGAAATAGATATGGAAAAATGAGAAGTTCAGTTTGATTTTAATGATAAAGGGTTCAATCAATCAGAAAATAGTAATCTACTGGTTAAAATTAACCCAGAAAAATTCTCTTTGAAGAACTTTAGGTCTGCAGTTGCTGAGCAAGCCAAGAAAGCTGTAAAAAATAAGAATAAAGAGACAGACAAACAAGAAAAATAATACAGAGGATTAAATAACCCCTCTCCCAAACCCTTACCCTTCAAACGAATGGAAGGGTTTTTTGAGAATAAGTATTTTTGAAAAATATATTTCATTTCTAGAAGATATCATTATGTTATATACCACTCTCTATTTTTTAATACACTATACCTTATGAAAAAAATACTTCTTGTTCTTATATTTTTATGTTTTAGTCTGACAACTTATGCATTAAATACAGATTCTTGAGAAAAAAAAGTTGAAAAAAATTATTTTGAAAGAATCAACATATTTATTGAGAGTATTAAAGAAAATCAACTAAGACTAAAAATAGTAAACAGAAGATTAGAAGCACTATGAGAAAAGATAAATCATATTTATACACAAGAGGCAAAAAAAGTGAAAGAGATGATATCTCATTTTCAGGAGAAACTAGGTAAGGAAATAGAAGAACCTGGTACCTTTCATCTAGATACTCCAGAAGCAGTAAAATCTCTTTATTATACCAGCTTTGCATGAGGAAGTAGTACGAGAATAAATACACTCCTAAACTTTGTCGAAAATAGTGAGATAAACTCAGTGACGATTGATATAAAAGAAGTAGATGGATATGTAGCATTTGATATGTCAGGATATGAATTTAGTACTATTCAGCCAAAATCAAATAATAGAATAAAAGATGTAAGAACTCTCATAGAAAACCTTCATGAGAAAGGTATCTATGTCATAGGAAGAATAACAGTTTTTAAAGACAAACTATTGGCCGAGACCAGACCTGATTTAGCAATTAAATGGTCAGATGGAAAGAATGTATGGTATGATTATAAGTGAAATAAATACCTCGACCCATATTCAAAGGAAGTATGGGATTATACAGTTGAAATATCCAAAGCAGCTTATGACCTTTGATTTGATGAAATCAATTTTGATTATGTAAGATTTCCATCAGATGGAGCTATTAGCAATACCTACTATCCATTTTCGAAAGAAATAGAGTCTGAAAATAAAAAATGGGGAAAAATAATGGTACTTGATAAATTCTCAAGTTATATAAGCTCTCAATTGAAGTCAGAGTATCCAAATATTGTCCTCTCAGCAGATATATTTGGACTGGTGACCCGTTCTGATTTATTTAGAATTGGACAGAATTTAGAGTCATTTTTGCTCTCTTTTGATTATATATGACCAATGGTTTACCCATCACATTATTGAGTAGGGACTTTAGGATATCAAGTACCCGATAATTATCCCTATGCTATTATACAAAATGCTTTATATCATAGTAATAAGAGAATAGACGCTTTAAATGTTCAGATACAAGAAGCTCAGGAAAATAATGAAAAGTTAAGAATTAAAGATGCATTTTTTGCAGATAAGGATATTTCAGATATTGACTCAATTCCAAAAACTCGTATCAGACCTTGGCTTCAATGATTTTCTTGTACTTGGTGTAAAGGCTATACCCCATACAATAGAGAGAAATTTAGGGAACAAATACGTGCGGTTGAGGGAGCTTGACTGACCTCTTGGTGGGTGTGGAATTCTGGATCTCGCTATTATCTAGATTGGTATAATAATGAATAAATAAAAAAGATATCACTTTTTTTGAACTGCCCCCAAGAAAGTAGAGTGAAAATAAAAAAACACTCTACTTTTTTTGTATTTTAATATAATAGATATAAAATAAGTAGAAAATATTAATACTTAATAAATATTTATGTCTAAAATAATA
>Ga0228614_1000618_pt1 | contig 19093 bp, 9 predicted proteins | sample 15DmetaG_FD_190531 | JGI IMG/M metagenome (GOLD analysis project Ga0228614, IMG submission 190531) | Seawater microbial communities from Monterey Bay, California, United States - 15D | ecosystem: Environmental > Aquatic > Marine > Coastal | place: USA: California | collected 2016-10-13
CACATTTTCAACAGATCACTTCACAACCGCTTCATTGCCAAACTTTTATAGGCTAGGTACTGTAATTTATAACGATACTATTGAAGCTCAAATGGTGGAAAGAAATGAATGGTACAAAATAAAAAGAGCGCCATTACTTGCACCAACTAAAAAACAACCTGTATTTTTATACGAAGACACTAAAATAAGTGTATATCCAACAAGTATAACATCTGATATTCAAGTATCTTACTTGAAACAACCTGCAATGATAAATTGGGGATATTCAGTTGGTGGCTTAGGGCAATATATTTATGACCCTAGTTCTTCAGTAAACTTCGAACTACATCCATCTGAGCAAGTTGATGTTGTTACAGGCATATTATTATACTCAGGAGTTATAATACAAGATCCTACTATAATACAAGTAGCGGCACAAAAAATACAACAAGAAGATATAAACGAAAAATCTTAATAATACATGGGCTTAATTACAGAAAATAATCAGCAATACTATGCAGGTGTACAAAAATTCTTATCTGCAGCAGGTACTGGTCAAGCCTTCACAACTACTTTTGACACAGATTTAGTGCTTGGTAGTTATGACCCTCTTCAACCTAACTACGCTTTAAATAATTTTAAGTTATACACTGCTAACGCTGGTGTTTTAACGTATACAGAGTATACATCAGAGTATACAGTTAGCAATAACACAATTACATTTACAGATAACCTAGCAGCTAACACAAGTGTAGTTGTTCAATTGAAGATATTAAGTGGTGGTGAATACGGAAACAGAGATGCTTACGGTAATACTGTTGAAGAAAATTACGGTAGTTACAGTTACATATCTTTAGAAGATGTAATAAACAACTTTCAAATAGCCTATGTTGGAACGGGTAAATTAATACCTAGTTGCAAAAGAACAGATGTAATATTTCACGCTAAACGTGGAATGCAGGAATTTAGCTATGATACTTTAAAAAGTATCAAATCACAAGAATTAAACATACCACCTGAATTAAGTGTTGTGATACCGCAAGATTATGTAAACTATACTAAGGTATCTTGGATAGATCAGTTAGGTGTTAAAAGACCTATATATCCTGCGAACAATTTAACTACAAACCCATTTGAAAACCCTGTACAAGATTCAAAAGGTGTGCCAACACAAGATAACTTTGGTAACAACGTTGAAGGAACATCTATAACAGAAGAAAGATGGCGAACAGCAAACGATACTTTAATAAATCAAGACAATATAGAAGATTTATATAACGAAGGATATGACAGTTGGGGATGGGACGAACAGCTTTTAGGTCAAAACTACGGACTAGATCCTCAGTATGCTCAAGTTAACGGTTGGTTTACTATAAATCACAGAGAAGGCAAAATGTCTTTTTCAAGTAATCTAGCTGGTTCACTAATAGTTTTAGAGTACATTTCAGACGGATTAGCTTATGATATGGACACTAAGGTTCCTAAGCTAGCAGAAGAGGCTTTATATGCTCATATAAGCCATGCTATCGTAGCTTCTAGAATAAACCAACCTGAATATATAGTTAGAAGATTAAAGCAAGAGAGAAGCGCTAAATTAAGAAACGCTAAGTTAAGATTATCAAACATAAAACTTGATGAAATAGTTCAAGTTATGAGAGGTAAATCTAAATGGATAAAACACTAGAATTAAATGGCTGAAATTAAAAATACATTTCTTAAAGGCAAGATGAATCAAGATCTTGATCCTCGTATAATACCTAACGGTGAATATAGAGAGGCTAGAAACTTATCAATAAGTAGATCAGAAAGTTCTACTGTAGGTGAGTTTGAAAATGTACTAGGTAACACAGCTATATCTACTATAAACGCACCGCTAGAAACTGAAGTTATAGGTTATTTTGTAGATAATAACTCAAACGCTGCTTACTTAATGGCTACCGACTGGGGTCCTGGAGATGAAACTAGAGCAACTAGTGGTGCTAGTTGTTATATAGTTAAAGTAGACTTATCAGCTTCAACACCTCCAACGGTTTTGGTTCAAGGTTATTTTTTAAACTTTAATAAAAAATTTATTATAACTGGTATAAACCTTATTGAAGATTTTTTATTTTGGACAGACAATCTTAATCAACCTAGAAAAATCAATGTAAAACGTGCTGAAGCAAATCCTAATCACTATACTAATGAAGATCAAATATCTGTAGCAAAATACGCTCCCTATGAACCTATATTAGTTATGGATAGGGTTCAAACAACTATAGTTTCTCCTAATCCAGCGGTAAGCACCTCTACAATAGTAGTTTCAGATTCTTCAGGCATAAAAGTAGGTGATATAGTTACAGATAAAAACAAAATAACAGGACAGCAAATAACAGATTTAGTTGTTGTTATAGGTAAATCTACAGCAGCTAACACGTTGACATTGTCTAAGCCTATAACAGTTGATAATGGGACAGATCTTGATTTTAGTAGGTCCTCAATGACAAATAAGAAAGATCTATATATGTCAAACCACTCTTCAGGAGCTGTAACTATAACTGGTTCAGGTATAAATAGAGTTTATACAATAGAGCCAAGTAATGGAACAGATGTTGAATGGCTTTATAACGGTAATAATGGTGTGCCAAAAGTAGGTGATTTAGTTAGTGGGCCAGGAATATCTACTGATACTAGAGTTTCTTTTGTTGAAGTGGTAGACAATGATGCGGCTACACAAAAACAGTCTATATCTATAAAGCTAAATAAAGAAACTACAACTCAAGACACAAATATTATATCTATAAGCGATAACCCAGATTATGATGCTGCTTGGAAAGGTGATGAAAGCTTTTTAGAAGATAAGTTTATTAGATTTAGTTATAGGTTTAAGTTTGAGGACAACGAGTATTCATTAATGGCTCCATTTAGTCAACCTATGTTTATACCTAAGCAGTATGGGCAATTTGGAGGTGGTTTAACATCTCCTAATGAAGACATGAACAATGCTTATAAGTCAACTATAGTAACTTGGTTTGAAAATAACATAAACAACATACTTTTAAAAATACCAATGGTTTCATCAACAGCTCAAGGTGTTGTAGATGATTTAAAAATTACAGACGTAGATATACTATATAAAGAATCAGACTCCTTAGCTGTTAAAGTATTAGAGACTGTAAGTATAAACACTTTACCTTATCCTACATTTACATCAATAGACTTTAACGATGCCGTAAACGGACAAAATACTAAACACTTTTTGCAACACGAGTACAGTTCTACTAAGCCATATAAAACATTGCCTAATAACCAAACAACTAGAGTTTACGATAAAGTTCCAGTTAGAGCATTGGCTCAAGAAGTTATAGGCAACAGGGTTGTTTATGGTAACTACCTAGATAGACACACTAGCCCTGATTCAATAGCATTTAGCGCTACAGCTAACAATAAGTCAATTAACTTCGATAATTACACTCAGTTCCCAAACCACCAACTGAAACAAAATAGAACGTATCAAGTTGGGTTTGTTTTATCTGATAGATACGGTAGACAGTCTGATGTAATTCTTTCTTCTTACGATAGCGTATCAGGTATTGCTGGTTCAACTGTTTTTAATCCATATAATAACATAACTAATCAAACATCGAATCCAATATTAGATTGGCTAGGTAATTCGATTAATGTTACATTAAATGAGGCTATATCGTCAACATATAATGCTGCTTTGGGAACACCTGGAATATATTCAGCAAGTAATCCTTTAGGATGGTACTCTTATAAGATAGTGGTTAAACAGACTGAACAAGAATATTATAATGTTTATCTACCTGGTTTCGTTAATGGTTATCCTGTTATTGAAAACAATGAAAGAAATAAAAGTTTTTTTACTACATTACTTGGAGACAATATAAATAAGATACCTAGAGATCTAGTAGAGGTTGGACCAAACGATAGAGATTATACTAGTAGTGAAAGTATAACTATAAGAGTAAATAACCCATTAATAAATAATAAACCATCACCAAACCCTTATCCTAAGTTAAAAGCTTGGAACTCTCAATACTATCCAGGAAGTACTAGTCAAGACATAATACAAATAGCAACAGTGAGAGATATGGAGGTTGCGGCTATACCTTTCAAACCGGACGCACCAAAAGGAGAGTATGGAGAATCTAAAATACTAAGTGTATATCAGTACGAGAATCCTCCTTACGGAGGAGCTATATCAGGTATAAATGAAACACCTGAACCCACAGGATCTACACCTTGGGGCACTTCAGGTCCAGACGCTTCTTTGTACAATGCTGATTCAAATCTTTTCGTAATAAGAGGTGATCAATCTGAAAATATAAATAATCCAATAGGAGCGTATGTTACTTCGTTTTCTGTTAACGCAGACAATAACTTTCCAGTCGGTGTACCCACTACGGTGTTATCTATGGTACCTTTTTTATCGGTTGCTGAAACAAAACCAGTAGAGTCATTGTTGGATATATACTGGGAAACATCTTTATCAGGTAAAGTTTCTGAATTAAACGCTTTAGTTAATTCTCAATATGGAGGTTTGATTAGCTCAAATTTCACTGAATCTTCTTTTTTAGAGAGTGCAACAGATACTACAGTTATAGGAAATTCTTTTAATTTCATAGACGGATCAGGCGCTACTGTGGCCACCACTAACGTGTCTATAAATAATTGGAGCGTTGTTAATGGAGATGGCACTATTGTAGATTCTGATATTTTTTCTATAGCTATGAATTCAAGTAATAATGGTTTTGAAATAAAACCTGGCACTGGTCAAACATTTTTTTACAATAGCAACGTAGATACTACTGACTCAGGTGATTACAATATAACTGTATCAACAACTTATACTAGTGGAGCTGGACCTTTTTCTGATAACATAGAATTGCCTAAGATTTACTTAAGTAACGTTGCTCCAACTATAGATGATTGTACTAATCCAACAGGTATAACAACGGCAACTGTAGATATAAAAACATTCACAGGTAAAAACGGTAGTGCAGATACAAGTGTTGAAACTCAACAATTATACTGGTCACTAGATCCAAACCAAGCAAACTTTGCAACTATAAGCTCTCAATTTGAGATAAATTCATCTACTGGAGTTTTAAGTAGAAAAAGTACATATTCATTTATAAATAACAACACTTATAACATAGATGTTATTGTTACTGATGTTAATGGAAATGGTCTATCAAGTTCTCCATGCACATCAACTTTCACAGTGGGTGCTCAACATGTTAACGCTGCCTTATGTCAAGGATGGCAAGGTGGAATTACTACTTCTTGTAATACAAGCTTACAGGTTCAATTTTTAGATAGCTCAACCGTAAGCGGAAATTCTTCAACTACTGTTGCTCAACCAGGTGGATCTACGGTAACTTATCCAGCAAACTCAAACTCTAGAACATATAATGTTCTTGCTAGAAACACGGGGGCTCAACTACTACCACCAGTGACACATACAACAGGTGCTTTAAAACAAGGTACATTATACATTACACCTGAATTACAGAATTCTAGTGGTTCTATTGGAGGAGATGTTAGTGTTAGTTTTACAATACAAAGAAAACCTATAGGATCTGGAAGTTGGAACCAAGCTGTTGATAGTTCAGGTTTTACCGTATACAATGAGACTTTGACTACAGGAGATAATTCATCTGTTAGTATTAAAAAAGTATTTGATATACCAGGTGAATACAGAGTATTAACAACTGCTATTTCTGGAGATCTTTGTAGCCCAGTGACAGGAACAACTACTTTAATAGTTAATTTTGGAGACGATGTATATGATGGTAACTGCACCAACGCTCCAGCGTAATAATCAATAAAAACAAGTAATATATAAAGTATGCCAATAACATTAGAAGTAGGATATTTTAACTCATTCTATATGAAGAGATTAGCTGATCTTCCGATTGGAAATGGAGACACAGGAGCTGTAAACTACACAACTCCAACTACAACTATTGTTGAGGAGGATTGGTATATAGAAGAGTCTAGAATAAGAGGTGGTTATAATAATACATCCACGGATTTAGGTGTTAAAGCTTATATAGTGGAAGACAATGATAAGCAGCAGAGAAGATCTAACTCTTTAATATATTCAGGTGTTGTAAATTCTAGAACAGGTATAAACCAGTCTAATCAATTTAGCGTTGCTGAAGAAATAACTAGAAGTGTTGATCCTATAAACGGTAGCATTCAAAAGCTTTACGCTGAAGACACAAACTTAATTATATTTCAAGAAGATAAAGTCAATAGAGCCTTAATAGACAAGGACGCTATATATTCTGCAGAAGGAAGTGCCATAACAACTACAGCAAACTTAGTTATAGGTCAAATAATACCTTATGCTGGAGAATATGGTATATCAACAAATCCAGAGTCTTTTGCTGTGTATGGTTATCAAAAATACTTTACAGATAGAAATAGAAACTGCGTACTTAGATTATCTATGGATGGTATTACAGAAATATCAAACTATGGTATGGTTGATTTTTTTAGAGATAAACTATCTTTAATTGGAACAAATGGTAAAATAATTGGCGCTTACGACATCTATAATAAAAACTACGTAATATCTATACAAGAATCAAGCGGAGACTACAACACTTTAGGTTTTGAAGAAGCAACTAATGGGTGGATTAGTTTCTACGACTATAAACCTAGCTTTGGTTTTAGTGCTCAAGGTAGTTTTTTCACTACAAACGAAAAAACAGTTTGGAAACACTATTCTACGGATGTTGAAAGAGCTAATTTTTATGGTATAAATAATAAATCTCTAGTTAAACTAATCATAAACCCAAATCCAACAAAAGTAAAAACTTTTAAAACAATTAGTTATGAAGGAACTAATGGATGGGAAGTAACATCACTAGTATCTGATGCTACTGGATTAGATCAATCTACTGGTATTTGGGACAACAACATAGATACATCGTCTAGAATATGGAGTTATGACGAAGGATTATACACTGAAAACAATATAAACTACAGAGCTGGATTTGATAGAAAGCAAAACAATTATGTTGCCGCTATAAAAAACAACTCAACAACACCAATGGCTGGTCAGGTAATAATAGGTCCAGAAAGTTCAGGTCTAAAAGCCTACTACGCTACAGTAACTATGCAAACAGACAGTACTACTGATCCAGGTGGATTAAAAGAATTGTTCGCGGTTGGTGCGACTTATGGAAGATAAAAAACAAACAATATGATAGAATTTTTAGAAATATTTTTCTTTGGACAAGGTAATGTTCAAATGGCAGACCCTTTAACAGCTATGGCTGTTGGTTCATTAGTTTCAGGAGGAGTGCAAATACTAAGTGGTATATTTGGTGGTGGTGCTGCTAAAAGAAGAGAAAAAGCAGCAGCTAGAGAGAAAGCTCGTTTAAATAGAAAGTTAAATTATTTAGAAAACAATAGACAACCTATAACTGATCCTTATGCTGGTATATCAAATCTAGCAGGTTTAGCTACTGATCTTAGTAGTCAGTTGACTAATAACATGGCAAACCTAAGTGTGGCAACTCAAGCAGCTGAAATGGAGATAGAGCAAGCTGACATATCTTTAGCAAATACTTTAGACACATTGAGAGCTACAGGTTCAGGTGCTGGTGGAGCAACTGCATTAGCTCAAGCAGCACTGTCTAGTAAAAAAGGTGTGTCTGCTAGTATAGAGCAACAAGAAGCTCAAAACGAAAAGCTTAGAGCTCAAGGAGAGCAACAACTTCAACAACAAAGAATTGCTGAACAGCAGAGATTGCAAGGTATTCAAATCGGCGAAGGACAAAGAGTTCAAGGTGCTAGAGCTCAAGGAGCTGCATTTGTATTTGGTGCTAAAGAAGAAAGAGAGATGCAACAACTAGATAGAGTTTCTGCTCAAATATCAGGAGCTCAAGCTAGGCAAGCACAGGCAAGTGCTGATAGGACAGGCGCTTTAACAGGTATGGCTAGTGGCTTAGCATCAATAGGTAGCGCTTATATTGGAGCACAAAGATAATAAAAAAATAAAACATGAGTTATAGAAACCCAGAACAGGTTGTAGACACACAGTCAGGCCAGTACATCAGGCAAATGCAACAGTCTGTGGCTAGTTCATTTGAAAAATTAGCAAATAAAATATCAGCAGAAAATAAAGAAAGAGCTAGAAAAAATGAGATTATAATTAAAGAGGCTGAAAAAAGATCTGAAGCAGCTGCTCAATCTATATACCAAGCTCAATCTAAGAATAAATCTATAGATTTTAACGGTTTAAATGATCAAATAGATATATTAAATTCTATATATAAAATACCTCCAAACGAAAGATCTCAAGAAGATAAAAACTTTATTAGAAATATGCAGTACGCAGGAACTCATATAAGTGACGTGCTGCAAAACACTTCAGCTGGTCAACAAGAGTACTTAGAAAAAAGATCTATACCTATTGGTAATCAAGGTGGTTTTTCTTTATCTAATAAACCTGAAAACTTAGAAGCATTAGATATATTATACGGCTTTAAAGATGCGCCTGGTAGAAAAGAAGCTAGATACGATATGTCTGGACCTGACGGACCAGTTGTATATATAGATATATATAACAAAGATAACAAACTAGTTGGTAGTATTATAAACAAAGACATGAGTACTATAGCTCAACCTGAGTATGTGCCAAACTTATCTAAGCAGACAACTGACGTGCAAAAAGTATTAGAAGATAAATTAGACTTAAATGCAGTCACTTCAATGGTTTATGTTAATTCAGAGCCTAGACAATTCAAGGCTAATGATGGAACAATTTATTATACTAGACTACCTGACAAAGAATATATTAAAAAACAAGCCAAAGAAGATGTTAACGCTATCGTAGCTGGACTATCAACAGATGAGGCAATAACTTTCTATAACGATGTATTATCTAAAGGTAATATGGAAATGAAACAAAAAAGTTCTTGGTCACAAGAAAGAGATAAAGAAGGTAACTTAATACCTGACCCTGATCTAGTTAAAGTTCAAGAAGCTTACCTAAATTACGTTGTAGATACTAACGCTAAGTTTAATACTAGTAAAAACTTTGGAACAACAAAGCCTGTTGATTATAAACCAAGTGAAGGCGATAAAAAATTCGCTAGAACTGTAGACGCTTCTATAAGAATAGCTAATGATATAAAAGGTTTCGCCACAAGTAAAACAATACCAAAAAACTTACCTGTTAATTTTGGTACTGGTAAAGAAACAATAAGAAGTTCTGAGTATGTTGAGCCAACCAAGAAAGGAGATATGGGTAGGTTTTTGATAGAGACTGTTAATGATAAAAACGAAATAACAGATATAGAAATAAACTTAAACACAGTTCAAGGTAGAAGAAAACTAGCTCAAGCTTTAATATCAGGTGGTGAGGGTAGTTCAGAAACAAAAGGTATAAAAATTGATCAAGTTTTAAAAGAGCTTTCTAGAAAAATATCTATTACAGGAAAAGGAAAATACGACAATCTAAATAAATAATATCAAATATTACTACATGGAAGAATTATATAATAGTTTATTCGAAGCTGGTGATTATACAGGATCTTTTCAAGAATTTAAAGATCAATTTGGAGATTCAACAAAATCACAGACTTTATACAACGCTTTAAATGAAGCTGGAGATTATACTGGATCATTAGAGGATTTTAACATTCAATTTGAGTTTTCACCTGCAGAGGATTTTCAAACAGACGATGCACCGAGTGCAGTTGCAGAGTCGCAGGAAGGGGAAATTGCACTAACGGATCAAGAGATAAAAGATACGGATTCACAATTAGTGGATACTTCATTGGAATCTCAAAAGAAAAATGTAATAGATGCAGATGCTAACATAGAATCTATATATGACAATTATCAAAAGTATGCTGACGAGAATATGCCTGTTAGCTATAACTTTGATAATCCTGTTGGTCAGTTTATTGTCGACAAACTTGCCGCGTTTACTAGCGGTGCAACAGAGTTGTTAGCAGGTGTTGGTGATTTTGCTGAAATGTTAATTGAAGCACCTGTTCAATCAGCTATAAGTGCTTATAATTACTTTGCTGATGATGAAAATGATATAACTCAAGAACAAAGAAATGTTGTATCAGGCTTAATCGAACAAACTTTTTTTGCGGATGATGCTCTTAGAATAGTATCAGACGCTTCGTCTAGATTAAAAACAAAAAGAGACGACGAAGATGGTGTAGGTATTTTAGGCGCTATAAAAGAAAAAAACTATTTAGAAGCTTTAGACAGAACTTTGTCTGGTATATTTGAAGCTGCGCCATCTGTGGTTGCAGCCGTTGGTGGTGGACTTGTTGGTTTAGGTGTTATTGGAGCTTCATCTACTGGACAGCATTACGAGGAGAAAAGTGAAAAAAATCCTGAAGAAAGAGGACTAGCTATGCTAGGTGTTTCTGCCGTTCAGGGTGGTATAGAACTTGCTTCTGAGTTAGTAACTAGGGGTATTTTTAAAGGTGTTGGAAGCATGGTTGGTGCTCAAGGTAAAGCTTTAGCTAAAAATGTTCTAGGTAGAGTATCTACAGGTATGTTTTTTGAAGGAACTTCAGAAGTTGCGTCTCAAGAAGCCAATAATGTTATTGATCAAATGTGGGGCTTAAACAAATACTATGACAAAGATGGAAACTTTGACGGTAAAGCTGCTTTGACTAGAGTTTTTGATACTTTTTTAATATCAGCAGCTTTAGGTGGTGGTACAACTGTAGCAGGTGAGTTAAGCGGAAGACAGAAGGCTTTAGAAGCTGATAGGATGATGTCGCCACTGCAACAAAAACAAAATATAAAGCTAGCCGAAGAAATAGCCGAGCTACAAAAGTTGAATACAGGCGTAGATAATAGCCAAATAAACGAGAAAATAGCGCTGAAAAAAGCTGAACTACTTAAAAACAATGCTAGAAATAGGCAGATAGTTGATGGTTTTAGTAACGAAGAGAAGGTAGAATATTTAAAAATTCTACAAGATCAAACAGAGCTACAATCTGAAGCTAAAAATTTAGATTTAACTGAAGATCAGTCTAATTTAAACAAGCAAACTCAAGAGCAGAATATCAGTAAGCTTAATTCCATGTACAAAAACAAAGCAGACGCTTTAGCTCAAGATAGAAAAGCTAGAACATTGCAGTTCGCTGAAGACGCTGCTAGTCTTGGTATAAAGAGTACTGCTTTAAGTCCTGAAGATTTTAATAAGAAAGCTAGAGAAATTGAGATAAGTAACATAGATGAAACTTTAGATGAATCTAAAGTAGCTGCAAAAAAAGATAAAATAAATAAAACTGACTACAGTAAAGACAGTGGTGGATTTTTTGTAAATGGCGAGTTTTTTATGAATAAAGACAAGCTAATAGAATTAAACCAACTAAACGTTGGAGCTCATGAAACACTACATCCTATACTTAATGCATTAGTAGGTGACGCTGAAAAACAGGGTATTGTAGTTGAGAAGTTTAAAAAGCAATTATCCAAAGAACAACTAGATTTCATGGAGGGTATGATGAAGGCTAGAAGATATACAGAAAATAAAAACACTTACAATAAAGAATATCTTACTGTTTTTTCTGATGCTATTGCTGACAAGGAGATAAAGTATAATGAAACATTGTTTACTAAGATAGGTGATATGCTAATGCCTTTGTTTAGATCACTAGGTTTTAGCAAACTAAAGTTTGACACCGGTAAGGATGTTTATAACTTTATGAGAGAGTATAGCAAGTCTGCAGAAAAAGGCGCTATAAGTAAAGATATTAAGCAGTTTGTTGCGCCAAAACTTGGTGTTATTACTGATTTTTCTAAAACTAAAAAACAAGAGTCAAGAGTGGTTCAAGATCTTCAACAAGAACTGGACAACTTAGATGAGTTTGATTTTGATAATGAGTTCGAGTATGATCAAGCTGTGGCGAACTTAGAGAGTAAAATTAGATCAGCTAAAGTAAAGGCTAAAAAGAAGTTAGTAGAAAAAGAGGAACAAACTAAAGAAAAAACACCTCAAAAAACCTATGATAACGAGAAGCTAGTAGAAACTATAAAATCAGAAAAAACTACTAGAAAAGAAAAAGCAGTCGCAGAAGCTGACTTAGTTGACTCTTTCGATACAATGGCTTTAAAGGCTATAAAGTATGATACTAGAAAAGGTGATTACGATAGAACAGAAGTAAGAGATTACTTGAGACAATTTCTACCTGGAATATTAAGTAAATATAGACCGTCAGTAGAGGTAACTCAAAAAATGCTAGATGGTAAAGCTGAAACTGTTTCAGAAAAACAAGATCTAAAAATATTTAATTCTTATAAAAAAAATAACCCTAGTAAGCAATTTAACGTAGGTGACAACATTGAAGTTAAATTCTCTACTTGGGTGTATAATAATATAGCTCCAAAAGCTCAACAAACTTACGAAAAGTTTAGAAAAATAGCAGATAAAAGCCTAGATGCTGAAGCTGGAACAACTGGATCTGTAAAAGAAACTGCTGCTGATACAACAACTATTACAGAAGATACATCGAAAACAAAACCAAAAGGTGGAACTATAAAACCTGTTGATTTATTAAAAGATCCTGAGGTAATAAAGCAGTACAAACAAGCTGTAGCAAAAGCGTTTAAAGAATTAAATTTAAGTACTGAAGATTTAACTTTTGGTAAACTAACAGATCTAGCTCCTGAGGTTATTGCTAAATATTTAAAACTACCTTTGAATAAGGTTACTAACCCTGCTGATAACTTAGCTTTTAAAGATTTTATCGTAACTGAAAAATTAATGACAGGTACTGATAAAAAAAGTGTTACATTTAGGGAAAATTACCCAGACGCTAAAGAAGGTGACTTAATAAAAAACGAGGCTAGAAAAATACAGGACTTTGTAAAAACAAATCTAAACGAGTTATTAAGACTAATGCCTGCTGAAAACGTTGCGCCTGAGTTGGCAACCGTTGATGCTGAAGGATATAAGACTGTTAAAGGTACTGGATTAAAAATTAAACCAAGTTTGTTAAAATACTTTTACGAAAAAACAGGTAAAAGAAGTAAAGGGCTTACTAGTCAGGCTGAAATAGCAAAGCTTAAGAAACTAACAAAAGAAGATTTTTTAGAAGGTTTTGGTATAACAAAAGACGCTTCTGGTCAATTTAAATATGTTAGTAGTTACGATAGAGTTATTGGACAAAGGTTAAAAGCTATTGTTGATTTAGTTGGTAAGTTAGCTACTAACACAGAGATTAGACAGCTAGAAGGTATTACAGAAACTCAAGCTCAAAACATAGCAGCAGGTAAGTCTGATGTACAGTTTAGTCTAACTAAAGAAGGTTTAAATCTTTTAGAAAAGCAAGGTATTAACGACAAGTATAACGGATTTAGAAGCGATTTTACTACATCTAAACGTGGTACTAAGAAGCACGTTGAAATTGATAACTATATAAGTGATATAATAAAATTAACAAAAGTATTTAACACTGACGATTTTAAAATATTTAATTCAACTGTTCTTCAGTTTACTGAAAAAGCAATAAATTCAAAACAAAAACGAGACTACTTAAGAGATGAACTAGCTAAATTAAGAAAGAATAAAACGCTAGAAGCCAGACTTGAGGTGGGTAGAACTCCTTTTGCTAAATTTTTAGGAAACAATGTTGCTACTATAGAAGAAAAAACATTAAGTAACCCTGATAGATTAAAAGACTATAATGAAAAACATCGAAAAGTTTTTCTTAAAATGTGGAATAAAATAAACACTATCTTATCAAACCCAAGCACTAGAGATTTAGCTCTTCCTATAACATATTTCCTTGAAAATGCTATAAACGAAAGAAGTAATCCAATGAGTATGGGCGCTTTAGCTATAGCTTCTCCATTTGAAGGAGGTAGGGTTATTTGGGATCATGCTTTTCCTCAAACACAAGCTTCTAGATTTCTATTAGATTCCATATTAGATGAAAATAAAAGTTTTAAAAAAGCTTTAGAAAGAGTTGAGAAAAATTACTACGCTATTGCTTTAACAAAATCAGATCAGAAAAAAGTTGATGATGCTAAATCTTCTAAAGATTTAAATGAAAATGAACAATGGTATGAAAGGTTAGCAAACGCAGGTGTTGACTTAAGTAAGTATGCTTATTTTGGGCCTGACGGAAAGGGAGATACTAATTTAGCTAGTCATTTAGGTTTAAGTTTTTCTAAAACCTTTAAAAACGAAAATACATTAGATGATCTTGGTTTACAACCTTATAGCAACCACGAATCACTATTAGATATACAGTTTTCTAAAAATAAAAGAAAAGAATACGAAGATGTTTTACGTAATAAAAGACCAGAGTTAATAGATATACCTAAGCAAGTTGATGAGCTTTTTAAATGGGCTGATAAATTAAAAGTTAAAGATAATAAAAAATCTAAATACAAAAAACTAGCACTATATTATACTGCTAATGGATTTACTATGTTTCCAGAAGATGGCTATAAGATTGAAGAAGTTATTAGGTTAGCTGAAGTAAACAAAGTAGATCCTTATGCTTATAAAAATCCAGATGAATTAATAAACAAATTCACTAAAGAAGATAAAACAAAAACAATAAACCCAGATAATGTAAAAGAGTTTTCTGGTAAAAGAGTTTTACCTAAAGGCGTAACTATATATGATGTAGATGATTCTAAAGCTGGACAACTAGCGGTTAGAAGTATTGTTGATAGTAATTGGGGTAAAGAAGCTAACCCTTGGTGTTTGATAGCTAGACAACCAAAAGGAGAGGATTATATTGCTAATCAACAAGCTTATAGTATAGACGAGCTGAACGATATAATAGCTGCAGAAAGTGCTCTTGGAAACAGAGTTGAGATAGAAGATAATTACACTGAGGCTAATGGAACAGAGGTTTGGGAGCTAGTTGTTTATGGTCCTAGCGATGGAGATGGAATGAGCAATGCTTGGGAGATGTGGAAAACCTATAATAAAAGTGGTTATGGTTATAAAATAGCTTTTCAAAACGGAAAATTGATATCTTTTAGAGATGGAGGAAGTGTAATTGTTGATGAATATGATGCTGAAGAACCTGATTTGACTTGGTGGGATAGATTTGATAAACCAACAGATACTTTACAAATAAACCTAGGTAAAAAAAATGGATTAACCACAAGAGGTGAAATATACTTTGATGAATTTACTAAGAAGGCTGAAGTTGAATTAGTTGGTTATGGTGAAGGCGACTTTATGAGTAGAAAAAATACTTATAAACTGTATGATTCAAGTAAAGAAGTTCTTGAAGCAAAAGTTTATAAAGATGGTAAAATTTCTTCATCAATAGAAACTATAAGAACTAGAATGAACGATGGCGGAAGAGCTACAGAAACGAAGACTACAAATTATGATAACGGTAGTATTACATCTTCGGAAAGGATTATTAAAGATTTAAGAACAGGTGAAATTGTTACAAAATCTACCACCTTAAATGAAAGACTAAGCGAAAATAGTTATATAGAGAGTTCTATAATAATTGGTAAAAATGGTAAAACACCATCAGCCCCAAAAGTAACTGAAAAAAACATAATACTAATAGAAGAAGTAAAAACAGGTTTTAATCAATCTACCGAGTATTACGCAGAAAGAATAACTGATGGAGTTAGTGATGTTGTTATAGATAGGATGTCTGAATTAAACAAAATTAAAGAGTCTAGTATTCAATTTAGTAAGTCAGTAGAAAAAGCAACAAAGTCTAATAACAACATGCTACCTGATTCTAAGAAACTAAAAGGTGATTTTACTATGGATCAAGTTTTAAATAAAATGAGAGAATTAGACAATCAGCAAACAGAAAGTGAATTGCAATTTAGTAATATTCTAAATTTAGATAAAGACTTTAATGATATAATAGAAAACAAAACAGGTATTGCATCAGGTAAAGAATTTAAAAGAGTAAAAGCTGAGGTTGTTGGAGCTAGTAAAGGTAGATTTAAGTTTTTAATACCTCCATCAGCTGAAGATTTTGTAGGATTGCTATATGCTACTTTAGGTAAAGGTTCTAAAGGTGATGCTCAAATGGCTTGGTATAAAAAAGTTCTATTAAATCCATTTGCAAAAGCAATGGAAAATATATCTAGAGATAGAAACGCTTTAGGTAGAGATTTTAGAGCACTAAAAAAGACTCTTAAAATAGTACCAAAAAATCTAAAAAAGAAAGTACCAGGCGAGCCGTTTACTGTTGAACAGGCTGTTCGTGTTTGGATATGGAATCAAATAGGTAAAGACGTTCCAGGTTTAGACGATGCAGATATTAAAGCGCTAGTTGATTATGTTAATGCTAGACCAGATTTAAAAACATTTGGTACGGAAATAATGAAACTTAATAAAGGTACTTCATATATATCTCCTAGTGACTCTTGGAACACAGGTACTATAACAACTGACTTACTTGAAACTTTAAATACTACTAAAAGAAAACAGTACTTAGAGGTTTGGCAACAGAACGTAGATATTATATTCTCTGAAAAGAATTTAAATAAGTTAGAAGCAGCGTACGGTAAGCAATATCGTAAAGCCATGGAGAACATATTAACTAGAATGAAGACTGGTAGAAACAGAGTCACGGGTACAGATTCTTTAACTACTAGAGTAACTGACTGGTTAACAGGTAGTATCGGTGCTATTATGTTTTTCAATACTAGGTCTGCTGTGCTACAAACATTATCTGCAGTAAACTTTATTAACTTTGGAGATAATAACATACTAGCAGCTGGTAAAGCATTTGCAAATCAAAAACAATACTGGACTGACTTTAAAAAATTATTTAATTCAGAGTTTTTAATTGAAAGACGTGATGGTTTGAAGATGAACGTTAATGAAGCTGATATTGCTGATATCGCAAAAGAAAGAGGCGTCAGAGGTGTTATAAACAAACTATTAAAAGTAGGTTTCACACCTACTCAAATAGCAGATAGTTTTGCTATAGCTTCTGGTGGTGCTACTTTTTATAGAAATAGATTAAACGCATTGATAAAAAGCGGTATGAATACTCAAGCTGCAGAAAAACAAGCGTTAAGTGATTTTAGAGAAATAGCTGAAGAGTCTCAACAATCAAGTAGACCTGATAAAATTAGTCAACAACAAGCGGGTCCATTAGGGCGTGTTATATTAGCTTTTGCTAACACACCAGCTCAGTATGCTAGATTGATGAAAAAAGCTGCTAGTGATCTTAAAAACAGACGTGGTGATGACAAAACAAACATATCTAAGATCATATACTACGGGGTTGCACAGAATTTAATATTTAATGCTCTACAGCAGGCTTTATTTGCAATAACATTTGGTGAAGATGAAGAAGAAGATGAAAAGAAAATTGTTGACGTAACTAATGGTATGGTTGATTCATTACTTAGAGGTACTGGTATTGGTGGAGCTGTAATATCTACTGTTAAAAATGCACTTTTAAAATTAGCAAAAGAAAACGCTAAGAAAAACCCTAAATATGAGTCAGTAGCTACGGAGCTTTTAAAAATATCACCACCTATATCTTCTAAGATATCTAAAATTAGAGCAGCAGGAAGATCTTATTCTTGGGATAAAAAAGAAATGAAAGAGAAAGGATTTAGTTTAGATAATCCAGCTTATTTAGCAGGTGCAAACGTTATATCGGCAACTACAAACGTACCTTTAGACAGGGTTGTTAAAAAAGTAAATAACGTAATGGCTGCCGGTAATGATGATATTTCTTATATAGAAAAAATAGCTTTACTTTCCGGTTGGTCAGAATGGCAGTTGGGCATTAAAGAGTCTAAAAAAGATGACAAAAAAGGATCAAAAAGAAAGACTTACACTAAAAAAGTTTATACTAGAAAAAAATAAAATATGAAATTTAAGTATTTTAATTACGAAGAGTTTGACTCTCCAGATTTAAAAGGTAGCGGTAAAAATATGAGTGATGAACTTGTAAACATGTTAGATATTGCTCGTAAAAAATATGGTAAATCAATGATTATAAACTCAGGTTATAGAACATCTGGGCATAATGAAAAAGTAGGTGGTAAAACTACTTCATCTCATCTAAAAGGTTTAGCTGTTGATATCGCGTGTAGTAACTCTGTTGATAGATTTAAACTGTATGATATACTAAGAGAAGTAGGATTTAAAAGAATAGGTGTTGGTAAGACATTTATTCACGTAGATATTGATAAAGATAAATCACCTAAAGTATTTTGGGTATACTAAAACAAAAATTATGAAACTAACAAAAGGATCACCATTTCAATTAAAAGACGATTGCTACTATAAGGCTAAAAAAGCACACAAAGTATTTCCCTCAGCTTATGCTAGTGGTATGATCGCTAAATGTAGAAAAAATAAAGGTAAAAAGTAATGAGACAGTCGCCGTTGTTTGTTAGAAAAACAGAGAAAGGAGCTTCTTTAAAACGATGGTTTAAGGAGGAGTGGAAAGATGAAAAAGGCAACCCTTGTGGATCGTCTAAAAATAAGAATACTAAAGTTTGTAGACCTTCAAAAAAAGTAAACTCTAAATCTCCGAAAACTTGGAGCAATATGAGTCCAGAAGAAAAACAAAAAGTTATAAGAGCTAAAAAGAAGGTTGGTATGGGTAGAAGAAGATCTTCATCTAGTGACGTATCATAAAAGTAAATAATAATAACAAATATAAAACAAAAACAACTAATAAAAATGAAACCATTTACATCAAAACACTGTGCACAATATTTAACTAAACAATCTCCTTTTCAAAACAAAGATCCTGAACCTAAGAAAGATCCAAATAAATTTACTAGAAACTATAACGCTGCGACAGGTATAACTCATGAATTTATTCAAGATGATGGAGGAAATTATGTAACTCCAATGTATGACTTTAAAAAAGCTGAGCAATATAAGAAAAACGCTATAAAGAAACACGGTAGTTTAGAGGCCTCTAGAAAATATTATAAAAAAACTAGTAATGATAATTAAAAAAGAAAATGAAAAAAATAATTGACAAACTGCAACATCAATGGAATAGATTAATGTATAAATTAATGTTTCATAAATACAGAGAATAGGAATAAATATTATCAGGCGTACCATACCTGCAATTCCTATAAAAAAAAGGGGTCTCACATTGAGGCCCCTTTTACTATTGTGTAT
>Ga0228614_1000619_pt1 | contig 19082 bp, 35 predicted proteins | sample 15DmetaG_FD_190531 | JGI IMG/M metagenome (GOLD analysis project Ga0228614, IMG submission 190531) | Seawater microbial communities from Monterey Bay, California, United States - 15D | ecosystem: Environmental > Aquatic > Marine > Coastal | place: USA: California | collected 2016-10-13
GGTTACTTTGGAGCAAGAACATTAGAAAAAATAAGAAAAATTAAGTAAACACTTTTTTATTTAAAAATAAATATATAACTTCGCATTTTTTTAAGTAACTATTTAAGTATTTTTATATATTACTTCATACTTAAAAATAGATATCTAAAGTATTTAATTAAACAAGTAAATAGTATTAAAAATAAATATAGGTTTTTGGAATTGTATTTAATTGCAACATCTGTTAATAACTAATTTTTTATACTACTTAAATAAAGTTTATCTTTGAGTATATCATTTTGCAATTCTTTTTCCCTTTTATTTTTGTTTTAATTAGAGAGCTTGTAAAAAGGCTCTCTTTTTTAATTTTAACATTTCTTTAACACTTTTATATGTTTTTAATACTTAGATTTGCTGAAACTTAAATTATGAAAGTAAACGAATCACTCTGGGAAGCATTAAAGAATACAATTGAAATGCATACAGAACAAGACCCTAACATAACAGATGTGTTAATTAACTACCAAGTAAAAGAATCAAATGGAGTTAAAAATATAATAAAGCTAAATGCAACTTTAGAGTAACGGATATGGTTAAGGTTAGTTGCGTGAAATTATAAACAAATCAAATAAATAAGATGAAAATAATAGATAGTAAATTACAAGGAAATGTTTTACAAGAGTTTACAGCTGATTACTTTGAGAAGCACAAAGAATTAATAAAATATGTTAAAGAAGAAACTGAAAAGCTATTAACTTTAACCGATGTTAGCAGTATGTTTTCTGCTAAACAAATGAAACAAGCCTTTGATGATGGTGTTAAGGCTGAAAAAGATAGATGTGGTGAATTTGATATAGAAAATTACTGCTAACACTAAGATAAAAACACTTTTTAATGTGTTTTATAGACTGTTGACCAACGTTTTAATGTTGGTGTAAAAAATAAAAACTATATTTGTAAATAATAATTAATTAAATAAATAAAAATGGAAAAACTAAGAAAGATTCAAGCCGAATTAAAAGCACCAAAAAACCAAAGAAACAATTTTGGAAAGTACAACTATCGTAGTTGTGAAGATATTTTAGAAGCAGTTAAACCTCTACTGGATAAACACAAATGTACATTAACAATCTCAGATGAAGTAAGAGAAGTATGTGGTGTATTGTTTGTTGAAGCAATAGTATTTATATCTGATGGTAAAGATTCAGTACATACTAAAGCACAAGCTGGTATAGACCCAAACAGAAAAGGTATGGATATAGCACAAAGTTTTGGTAGTAGTTCATCTTATGCACGTAAGTATGCCTTAAATGGCTTATTTTTGATTGACGATACAAAAGATGCTGATGCTAGTAACACACACGGAAAAGGTGCTAAATCAACTGAAAAGAGTTGGTTAAACAAAGGTACTGCTGAATTTAAGAAAGTACAGACATACTTAAAAGGTGGTGGTAATATTTCTAAAGTAGAAGAAAAGTACAGAATATCAAAAGAAGTAAAAGAATTATTAACTAAATAAACATAAATTATGACAGAATTAACAACAGAAGCAGATGTAATAAATTTAATTGGTTTTGAAACACCTTTAAAATTTGAATTTATATCAGATGGTATTTTTACTTTTAGAACATTAATACCAAATGAAAAAAACGGAATAGTATATTATGACGTAGAGTTTTTTAGTAATCCAGATAAATCTTTAGATTTCTTTGCTTATGATACTTTTTCAAACTTTTTGTTAAAATACCAAATACATAGTGTAACTGCTATTGATAAAAGTAGAGACACAAAAACTGAAATATATTTTAAAACTTATGAATAACTTTGAATTAAGAAAAACCAAGAAAGACCATTATAGATTCTTCATTAATGGAGTAGATGTAACTGGCGAACAAGAAAGAAGCACTTTTAGGCATATTATAGAAGTGATAGACAATAAAATAACAACTGGATTATAAATTAAAATTAAAATTATGAGTGCAAAAAAACCTTACTTATTAGGAGACGTTGAGTTACAACTTGACACAATTAAAAAACTTTCTCAGTATTTTGAAAACATCTTAACCTACAATGCAAAAAGAGAATTAGTTGCAAAAAAAGGAGAAGATGGTAAAGAGTTAAAAAAGCTAAAGTTAAACTTTTCTATTTTTGAAGAAGGAAACTATGGACAAAATGTATCTTTTACTATCCCTCAAACAAAAGAGCAGAGAGAGAATGGAGAGAAGAAAAAGTATGTTGCCAATGGTAAAATTTACTATGCATCAGATGATTTACAATCTTTTGTTCAAAAGTCAGAAGCAAAGGCAGAGAAAGCAGCACCAGTTGCAGCAGATGACTTGCCATTTTAAATTTATAAAGGAGGTTTAAAAGCCTCCTTTTTTTTCACTATGTGGAACTATAAAGGACAAAGAATAAAATCAAGAGAAGATTTACCAGCAGATGCAGTTGGGTTTGTTTACAGAATACTTAACAAACGAACAGAGCAAGTTTACATTGGTAAAAAGATATTGCTTAACAAACGTACAAGACAACCTTTAAAGGGATATAAAAGAAAGAGGGTTGATTACGTTGAAAGCAACTGGATGAAGTACACTGGAAGCAATAAAGAAAGTAAAAAATGGAAGATTGAAGATTGTTATAGAGAAATTATATATATTTGCTACAATCGAACAATGATGAGCTATTATGAAACCAAGTTACAATTTACAGAGAATGTTTTAGAAAATGATAAATTCTTAAATGATAATGTACTTGGTAAATATTATAAAACAAAAATACAGAAATATATAGATGACGCAGAAAATAAAAACGAATGAGCAAATTGAAGAAGATAGAATGGCGATGCAGATGCTTGAAGAAGAAGCAAATGTAGATATATCAGAAGTAATAAAATACCCTCCAGTATCACTTAGTTGTGGCTCTTACATTGATAGAGATGTTGAAGGTAATGAAATAGAATACCCAATACCAATTGGCACAGATGGAAACTTTAGTTTTGTACAAGCATTTCCAAAAGTAGGTAAATCATTTTTTATTAGTTTACTTGTATCAGCATATCAAAGTGGAGGTAATAAATACTCTGGTAATATCAAAGGGCATAGACGAGGCAGAAAGATAATTCATTTTGATACTGAGCAAGGTAAGTTTCATTGTCAGAAAGTATTTAGAAGACCAGTAATTATGAATGAGCTGCAAAATGATGACAACTACCATACTTACGCATTAAGGGCAATGACACCAAATGAAAGGGTAGATTTTATTGAATACATAATTTATGATAAATTTAATGAAGATAAAATAGGTTTGATTATTATTGATGGTGTTGCAGATTTATTAAATGATGTAAATTCAATGACAGAAACAAATTATGTTGTGCAGAAGATTATGACTTGGACTGCAAAAAAACAATGTCATCTTTTAACAATTATACATCAAAACTTTGGTAGTGATAAACCAACTGGAAATTTAGGGAGTGCGTTAGAGAAGAAAGCAGAAACACAGATTAAGTTAGAAAAAAATGAGGTTAATAAAGGCTGGATTACTGTTGAATGTAAAAGAAGTAGAAATAGAAGTTTTGAAACTTTTAGTTTTACAATAAATGAAAATGGTTTACCTGAATTTGTAGACAACGATTATGATTTGTAAATAAAAATTATTATATTGTAAAAAAAATATTTAAAATAATGATAAAAAAAATAAAAGACCCTATTATTAAAAAAGTAATTAATAAAATTATTGGGCGTTCAGAAGTAGGTTTTAAAAAATATGGTACAACATTAAAAGACGACCCTGCTGATTTTGATAGTTGGTTAAATCATTTACAGGAAGAATTAATGGATGCAGTTAATTATATTGAAAGAGCTAGATTTGAACTTAAAGAAAAAAAATGTAAATGCGATGAATAATTTTGAAAAAAAATATAAAGGTATATTATTAAATGCTTTTAAAAATGGTACAAATAGAAATGACCGAACAAAAGTAGGGAGTAAATCTTTATTTAATCAATCTATTTCTTGGAATTTAAACGATGGTTTTCCAATGATTACTGGTCGTAAAATATATCAAAAAGTATTTAATACAGAGTTTGATTGGTTTATTAATGGTGAAACAAACATTAAAAGATTTAAAGATAATAATGTAAAAATATGGGATGCTTGGGCAGATGAAGAAGGAGAGTTAGGTAAAGTTTATGGTTATCAAATGTTAAACTTTAATAGTCAATCAATTAATCAATTAGAGGCTGTTATAAGCTCTTTAAACAATAATAAAGATAGTAGAAGACATATTATATCTTTATGGAATCCAAGTGAATTAGAAGAGATGGCATTACCTCCTTGTTATTTATATTTTCAATTTTTTGTAGATATTAATAATAATTTAAATATGTTTGTATTGCAACGGTCGGGAGATTTATTTTTAGGAATACCTTATGATATTGCATTATTTTCAAAATTACTTTTATATATAAGTGAAAAAACTAAATTAAAGGCAAATAGGATTGATTTACAAATTGTAGATGCTCATATATATAACAATCAAACTGAATCAATTTTAAAGTATTTAAAAACTAAAGTATATAAATTACCTTCTTATAAATACAATAACAAAAAATTAACAATTGAAAATTATAAATTTGATAAATTAATAACCGCTCCAGTAGCTGTATAAAAATTAAGATAAATTATGTATTATGTATATTATATTAAAGGAATAAAAATAGGTTGCACAAAAAATTTAAAGAAAAGAGTTGAACAAGAACAAGGTTATAAAGATTATACTATTTTATTTAAAAGTAAAGATATTAAAAAAGCATCTAATGCAGAAAGATATTTTCAAGAGCAACTTGGCTATAAAGTTGATTTAAACACTTATGAAAATTTAACTAATAATAAAACAAAAACAAAAAAAATGATTAAAAAAACAAACCACACAGTAACATTTAAAGTAGAAAAAAGTAATATTGATAAAGAGTTTTTATTAAACCTTGGTGTTATAAATGATTTAAATGGAAGAGATATAATTATATGTGAAGAATTATCTGATTGGATTTTAAAAAATTTAAAAAAATCACAATTTAATAATGAAATGTTTATATATAATCAATCATTAATAAATGCATACGATTTTTTAATTGAAAATAAAGAATTAGAAAATTTAAATATATTTGATTTAATTAGACAATGGGCAGAAGATAAAGGTATATATAAATCAGGAGATGCTAGAACTCAATATGTAAAACTTATGGAAGAAGCGGGTGAATTAGCTCAAGCTATATTGAAAAATGATGAGCCTGAGGTTATAGATGCTATTGGGGATATGGTTGTTGTATTAACTAACTTGGCAAAGTTAAGAGGGCATAACATAGAGGATTGTATTAAGTCAGCTTATGATGTAATTAAATCAAGACAAGGTAAAATGATTAACGGAACATTTGTAAAAAACAACTAATGGAAGAAATAAAACTACTTAATGATGAGATATTTAAAAAAGAAGATATCTTAAAAAAAATGATGAATGATGAATTTTACTATGGTTATCTTGGTAAAAATGCATTATCAAGTTCAACCTGTAAAAGTTTACTTGAAGGTCCTCAATTTTATGCTAATAAATTAAATGAAAAAGAAAAAACAAAAGAGTCTCAAGCATTAAGAGATGGTAGGTTAATACATTTACTTTCTTTAGAGCCGCATAGAATAGACGAATTAACTATAATTGATTCAACAAAAGGTAGTAAAGCTTATAAATTAGCAGTACAAGAGCAATTACCTCAAACAGTTTATACTAATTCAGAACTTAATAGATGTAAAAATATTGCAGATTCTGTTTTAGAAAATGATGAATTTAGAGAAATGGTTAGATTTGCTCACTTTGAAAAACCTGAAATAGGTTATTACAACGGTCTACCTTTTAGAGGTAAGGCAGATATATGTTTACCTGGAATAGTTATAGATTTAAAAACAACAAGTGATATTAGTAGATTTGATGAATCAGCATTACACTGGAATTACGATTTGCAGGCTGCATTGTATTTAAAATTGTTTAATGCATTTGAATTTAAATATGTTGTTGTAGATAAAAAAACTCAAGAAGTTAAATTTTTTGAATTTACTGATGACTTTATACAGGGCGGATACGAAAAATTAAATATAGCTACAGATAATTATTTTAATTATTTAGAAGATAAAAGTTTTTATGATTTAAACATTTAATTATGTTACAGGAAAATCATTGTAAGAATAAAGAAATTGTAGCTTATAGAAGTTGTGTTGATAGTTACTTTAATAATAAAGATAAAAAAGATATTATAAAATATTGGCTACAACTATTTGAACAGAAAAGATTTTGTGAAGCAAAAGGAGTAGAAAAAGCACTTGAACTAATTGACATATACGAAGATTTAAATGCCAAAGATTAAAAAAAAAATACATTTAAAAAATTGCAATTATAAGCATCAGCAATACTGTTTTAAAAAAGGGTTTATTATTCATCCGGTTGTATCTGGTAAGATGTTTAAAGTGTATTGCAATAGAGTAAAAGGTAATTACTATATGAAAGGAAAAGAATTTAATAAACAAGAATCTTTTCAAGCTATTTGGGATTTATACACTAAAATATACAACTATGAATTTAATAAGGTACGAGGTTAAAGCTGGTTTTTTTAAAGGCTTTCTGTTTGGGGTTAGACATTACCCTTTTGATGATGAAGAAATGTACGAAGAAGATATAGTTTTATACATTGGTATCTTTCAAATAATTTTAACTTTAATATACGAAAAATGAGAAGCACACAAGTACACTATGACAATGGCAAAGATTACGATGTAATAGACATTATAAATGATTTTAACCTTAATTTTAGCAGAGGTAACATACTAAAGTATATTTGCAGAGCTGGAAAGAAAAAGGATGAGTTACAAGACTTATTAAAGGCAAAAGACTATTTAGAGCGAGAAATAGAAAGAATAAGAGATGCAAATTAGTATCTCTTTTTTTTATTTAAAATGTTAAAGAAATGTTAAAATCTGTTAATATAGTTGTTAATTAAATAATTTATTTTATATTTGGTGTATAATTAAAACAAAAATATTATGACAACAGAATTTAAATTAAACTACATCGAAAGCAAATTAAGAAAATCGGGTAATAAATTACCTAATTCAGAAATAACTTTTATAGCAAGTCAATTATTGCAGCAATGTAATAAATTAAACAAATCAGTTTACGATTTAGAAATAATATAAAAAAACAATGGGAGGGTAAAACCTCCCTTTTAAAACAAAAACAAGATGAAAAAATTACAAACATTAGTATTGATTTTAGCACCAAGCTATTTCGTAGGTAGATTATTAATAGGTTTAATCTTTAACGTATAATTATGAAGAAGATACTTACAAGATTCGGAGAGTTTCTATTTGGACTTATTATGGTTATGATTGTAGCTTATATGTGCTTATGGTTTATATCAATGGTATTAATATTATTTAACAGTTAAAACAAAAACAAATGGAAGAAACATTAGAAATGATTAGAGCATACGTTAAAGGTAAAGATGATTGGTGGATAGAAAGACAATTAGACATACTGGAGGTGCAGATAAAGATAGAGATAAACAATGCAGAGATAAAAACTTTAAAAGGAATAAGGGATGGACTTAATTAAGATTTTAAAAACAATAGAGCCAGAGTACAAGAATACAGACCAATGTATTAATCCTTTACCAAATGAAGTAGAGCTGACATTAGACAACGAAGATTATTTAATAGAAGTAAGTTTAAAAGAAGGTGTGCTTGAAACTAACTTTTGGCAAGGAGAAGAAAAGTATAATGCATCAGATGATGATATAAACTACATTTATAACTATCTTGAACAATTATTAACAGATAAGATAGAAGAAACAAAACAATACTATAACCAACACAATTACAATTATCAAGTATGGAATTAACAGAAAAGAAACTAGAGAAGATTAGTGGAGCAATACTTAGCTCATTTATAAACCTACACTTACTGGAAGATGCAGAGAAGATAGGTTTGTTTAGACAAAGAGTAAGAAACAACATTAGACGTACTATAAGCGATTTAAAAGAGATAGAGATAAACTACTATAACAAGATAGAAGAAGTTGATGAGAAAGAGCTAGGAGATAAGCTAATTGCAAACAAACTAATCTTTCTTGATTGGGTGTTAAACAAGTTTGACTTCAATGACTTTTGTAAGATACAAGAAGTATGTTTAGCATACGAAGCAGACAAAGAAAGAGTAACACAAGTAACAGATGAAGTATTAATTAATAATGGGTCAGAACAAATAGATGAGTAGATATAATTACAACAGACAAGCAGCAGAAGAATTAGTAAATGATTTTTGTGAAATAACTAAATTAAATATATTTGATAACTCACGTTCAAATGATAAAGCATCTTTTAGAGCATTACTTTACAAAGTATTGAATGAAATAAACGGAATGAATGATAGAATGATATCAGACTGGTTTGCTGAGAAAGGTATCTCAAGAAATAGGTCAAGTATATTTCACGCATTAAAAAAGATAGATGTGTACTATGATAGCTTTACAAGGTTTAGGAGTATTTATGATATTTACTTTAATGACAAGAAAGAAGAAACAATACGAAAGGAGAGAGCTAGATTAGAACGTTTAAAGAACAAAACAAAAGCTATTAAGCAAATAATACTAAACAAAGAAAAGGATGCCTTAGCTTTCTTAATAGATACCATACCAGACAATAAAAGAGATGAGATTTATGAGATGGTAAACATACGAGTAAAGTCTTGGGATTGGAAAAGTAAAGATAAATGTGAGGTAATAGAATGTGGTACATCAATGGAAGGTATGCACTGGTAAATAAAATTTATAGTAATTAAGTTTTGTATAAGAAAATAATATAGTTGATTATTTGTAAAATGTCATATTTTTTTTATTATATAACTATACGTTTATTTAGCAACTATTTAATCTTAAGTATGTGTACATACCTAAACATTGAGAGATACTTAAATAAAAATATATTTATATGTACTGAGGGTAGCTATACCCTTTTTCAAAGTGTTAATAAAAACATATAAACATTCTATAAAGTTCCAGTTATTTTTATTACTTTGTTGCAAACACAAAAGCTATGTTAGAGAAGATATTTGAATCTCATAATAAGTGGATAAACACCACATTAAAGTTTGGATGCAACAGAGAAGAAGCAGAGGACATTGTTTCTCATATGTATCTTGTTATTGGTAAGATGCTTAAAAAGGGTTTAGATATAACCTATGGAGATGAAGTAAACTATTATTATATTTACTTAACTTTACGCACTACCTTTTTACAGATGAAGAATAGACAGAAGAAACAAAACAAGATATCATTAGACTTGGTGCTTGATTTAGAATCTGGAGAGTATATTAATTTTAATGAAGCAAATGATTATGTTGAGCAAGAGCTTAGTAAGTTGCATTGGTACGATAGAAAGGTTTACAATCTTATTCAAGATGAGTACAGTATAACAGAACTATCAAAGAAAACAAATATCACATACCATTCATTGTATAATACATACAGAAAGGTAAAAGATAAATTAAAAGAAAAACTAAAAGAATAAAAGAATGAAACTAGGAAACCTTATTGAAAGAATAACATACTATACTGGTATCAAATGGTTATGGAAGAAACTATATCCAGATTGTAAGTGTAAAGAAAGACAAGAGCAATTAAATGATATTGAGCTATGGTAGAAGATAAAATTATCTGGAATGGTGTTAAACAAAGAATGACATCAGTAATGTCAAATGAAGATTTTAAAATAATGTGTAAGCTACATTCAAAGTATTTTAACCATAAATATAATGAGCCTTGCACTTGTAATAAAAGAAGATTAAGACAATGGATTGAACAACTAAATGATAAATTAATATAATATGTACAAAAAGAAACTAATACAAAAACTTCAACAACTGGTTGATAAATTACCTCCTTGTATAAAAAGGGAACACGTTATGCAAGATTTAATAGATTTAAAACTAAGCAAGACAGATTATCACTTTATAACACTAAAGGACAAATATAAAGATGAAGAATAAATCAACAACACTACTTGGATTAATAACATTTTTTTAGTAGCATCCTTGATAGCATTATCAATTATACTAACAGTAATTGGATTACAAATATAAATTTAAAGCCTAGCAGTAAAATGTTAGGTTTTTTTTATTATATAATTAGTAAACTAATTTATACTGATTATGGACGGAAGAACAAATAACAAAGGAACAAAAGGTAATAAAGGAGGTAGACCATCTAAATCTGAGGAAGTTAAGATGATTGAAAGACTTACACCATTAGAGCCAAAAGCATTTAAAGCACTTGAGAAAGGAGTTGAAGAAGGGAACTTCAAATACGTTCAAATGTTTTATAACTATTATGCTGGTAAACCAAAAGAAACAAAAGATATATCAATTACATCAGAACAACCTTTATTTGATTTAGATTAGTGTTTCAAGTTACAACTGCAATAAAGAAACTTTATAAGTTAAAGAAAAGAAAGAAAGTAATTCAAGGTGGTACATCAGCTGGTAAAACATTTGGTATATTGCCTATACTTATTGATAGATGTATAAGAACACCTATGCTTGAAACAAGTGTAGTATCTGAATCAATACCACACTTACGTAGAGGTGCTATGAAAGACTTCCTAAAGATTATGGTAGCAACCAATAGGTTTAGAGATAATCAATGGAATAGGTCAGCTTTAAAGTACACATTTACAAATGGTAGTTACATAGAATTTTTTAGTGTTGAACAACCAGATAAACTACGAGGTGCAAGAAGAAATGTATTGTATGTAAACGAAGCAAACAATGTACCTTTTGAAGCATACACACAATTAAGCATAAGAACATCTGGAGACATATGGATTGACTTTAATCCAACTGCTAATTTTTGGGCACATAAAGAAGTTGTAGGCAACGATGATGCAGACTTTATTACATTAACATACAAAGACAATGAAGCTCTACCAGAAACGATTGTAAGAGATATAGAGAGTGCAAAAGACAAAGCAAAGGATTCAGAGTATTGGAGCAACTGGTGGAAAGTATATGGGCTTGGACAAATAGGAAGTTTAGAGGGTGTATGTATTCCAGATTGGAAAGAGATAACACTACCAGCAGAAGCAAGGTTATTATGTTATGGAATGGATTTTGGTTATAGTGCTGACCCAACTACATTAGTAGCTTTATACAAATACAATGATGCCTATATCTTTGATGAGGTAATATACCAAAAGAAATTACTAAACATAGACATCTCAAACTTATTAAAGCAAAATAATATACAAGAGATAATATATGCAGATAGTGCAGAGCCTAAATCTATTGCTGAACTAAAGAGTTACAGACATAAGATACTACCTTGCACAAAGGGTAAAGATTCAATTGTATATGGTATCAACTTAATAAACCAGAACAAAATATTTGTAACAAGTAGGAGTAATAACTTAATGAAAGAGTTGCAGTCTTATACTTGGATGAAAGACAGAGAAGGGAATACTATTAATAAACCAATTGATGCTTTTAACCATTGTATTGATGCAGCACGTTATGCAATATCTTCACAACTAAAGAAGCCAAATGCTGGTAAATACTTTATAAGGTAAATGAATAATGAACAGATGATTGCATTTGTAGAGTGCTTTATACACCACAGAACTGGAAAAGAAGTAAGAATTGCAAAGCCAACAAAACCTAATCACTATTTACTACTTACAAAAGCCTATGAAAATTGTAAAGGTTTTTTTATAAAACATTAACAAAAAAGTATTATATAATTATGAATATAGAAATAAACGTACCAACATCTTTAAATGAGATTACTTTAGAGCAGTATCAGAAGTTCTTAAAGGTAGCAGAAGAAAATCAAGAAGGTAGTTTTTTAAATGCCAAAATGATAGAAATATTCTGTGGCATTCCTTTATCTGATAGCTATAAATTAAAGATGTCAAGTGTTGAAGCAATAGTAGATATCTTAACAGAGATGTTAAATGAAACACCAACACACATTGATAAGTTTACACTTAATGGTACTCAGTATGGATTTATACCAGACTTAGACGAAATGAGTTTAGGAGAGTATGTAGATTTAGATGGTAATGCATCTGATTGGCAGAAAATGCATATTGCAATGAACGTATTATACAGACCAATTGTAACAAGTAAAGTTGGCAAATATAACATAGAAGAATATACTGCAAATGATTCAGAGAAGATGAAAGCTATGCCATTAGGTGCAGCAATAGGTAGTCTTTTTTTTTTCTACAATTTAGGAATAGAGTTATCGAAGCATACGATTCTTTATTCCAGCAATCAAGAACAGATGGAGATTATTCAAGAGCAGCTAATTTCTCAGCAAAGTGGGGATGGTACTCATCAATTTTTAGCCTCGCTGGAGGAGATGTTAGAAAACTTGAAGATATCACTAAATTAAATATACATCAATGTTTTACATTTCTATCATTCACAAAAGAAAAAGCAGAGATTGAAGCACAACAAATAAAAAGTAAGTTCTAATGAAAGGGTTTTATCAAGTAACGGAAACAATAAAGAATCAATTACTATCAGACGTAAATGTAAATACAGTTACAACTGGAGACATAACAAAGATTGATTTAAGCAAACAAACTATATTTCCTTTATCACACATAATTGTAAATAACGTAAACAACGAAGATAATATCTTACGTTTTAATTTATCTGTTTTATCAATGGATATTGTAGACGTTTCAAAAGAAGCAGTTGTAGATATCTTTAGAGGTAATGACAACGAGCAAGATATACTTAACACACAATTAGCAGTTCTTAATAAACTATCACAAGTATTAAGAGGTGGTACATTACACCAAGACTTATATCAGTTAGATGGCAATCCTAGTTTAGAGCCTTTCTATGATAGGTTTGAAAATGAGATGGCTGGATGGGCAATGACATTTGATGTACTTGTAAACAATGATATTAATATATGTTAAAGAATGTACAACAAGAGCTGAATAGATTTGCTAAGTATGTGATTCAACAATCAAGAACGAATCTAACAAAAGGCAAAAAGAATAGTTCTAAGGCACTTTATAATAGTTTAGACTATGACTTAAACGTAAGTCCAAATAGTTTCTCTATGAGCTTTCTAATGGAAGATTATGGTATATTTCAAGACAAGGGTGTAAGTGGTATAAAGAAGAAATACAATACACCTTATGCTTATACAAACAAGATGCCTCCTCCAAGCAAGATGGATAAATGGATAGTAAGAAAAGGTTTAAAAGGTATAAGAGGTAAAGATGGTAAATTCATATCAAGAAAGTCTTTACAATTTATGATTGCAAGAAGCATTTACAATAATGGTATTAAACCAAGTTTGTTTTTTACAAAGCCATTTGAAAAAGCATTTAAAAACTTAGACAAAGACATAATAGAAGCATACAAATTAGATGTTGAAGAACTACTAAAATTTACAACAAATGGGAATAATTAACGCAAGAAGTCCACACTTTATATCTGTATCAGATGCTGACTTAGCAACTGCAACTTTAGATATAGAAATTTATACTGGAAATGAAACAACTGGATATAGTGGTACACCTACATATTCTTTAAGTAAAAAGATAATACTAAACACAACTAAAATATCTTTTGAGATATCAGAACTTATAAGAGACTATTTAGATATAAATTTTGAGGGAGATTATGAAGGCTCTGCTGAAAACTTTTGTAAATGGGTAAGAACTACACTTACTGCATTTGATGGTAATGGTGTGCAACTATCACAAACAATAAGCACAGACTTAGCCTTTGATAGTTATGGGTATTTTGAAGAAGGTGCAAACTATTCTTTTGAATATGAAGGTTTGTTAATGAGTAATAACGAAATATTTATAAATTCTGGAGATGAGATAAAGATACCAGTTCAAACAGATAGAAGTGTAACTATTAAATTTTATGATTCAGATAATGGGTTATTAGATTCTGAAACATTTACTTTATCAGACCAATCACAAGACAAGGTAGTATATTCTTCTTATATTGATGACCAAGCAGCAAAAGCAACTATACAATATACTGGAGATTCTGGCTCAGAAACATCAACTGTTAAAATATCACAATTAAGTGAGTGTAGATTCACACCATACAAGACAACATTTATAAATAAGTTTGGAGTGTTACAAGATTTATATTTCTTTAAAAAGTCGGTTGAGAAAATGACTACTAAAAGAGAAAGCTACAAAGCAAATACACTAACATCAAACAACACTTACAATACATACAATCACACAAAAAGAGATTTTAATATAGTTGCAAACGAATCTGTTTCTTTGAGTAGTGGTTTTGTAAATGAATCTTACAACGAAGTGTTTAAGCAGCTGATGTTATCAGAAAAGGTATGGATTACAAACGAAAACAATCAAGTATATCCAATCAATATAAAGACAAGCAACATCACATACAAGACAAGTGTAAACGATAGGTTAGTAGAATACACAATAGAGTTTGAAAATTCTTACAATGTTTTAAATGACATAAGATAAATGCAGAAAATACAACTATACATAGAAGGTCAGAGAGTAGATTTATTTGATGATGAAAGTGTTGTACTAACACAAACAATCCAGAACGTAAAAGACGTTCAGAAAGTGTTTACAGACTATTCAAAGACATTCACATTACCAGCAACAAAAGAGAATAATAAAATATTTAAACACTATTATAATAATAGTATTACAAATGGTTTTGATGGTAGAAGTAGAGTAAGCGCAACCTTAGAATTAAATCACTTAAAATTTAAGAAAGGTAAAATAAAACTTGAAGGTGTTGATTTAAAGAACAATATACCACATACATACAATGTTAGGTTTACTGGTAATACAGTTACGTTAAAAGACTTACTTGGAGAAGATAAACTTGGTGCTTTAACAGACTTAAATTCAAATACACTTGTTTATAATGCTGCTAATGTAAAATCAAAGTTACAAGCAAACCCAACATCAAGTGATATTATAACTCCATTAATAACACATACTCAAAGATTAGGTTATAACTCTCATTCATCTGCAAATGAAATTGGTAATGTTTATTATGAAAGTGGAGGTGGTGCTAATTTACACGGAGTATCTTGGGATGATTTAAAGTATGCAATAAGAATTGATACTATCATACAAGCAATAGAAACAAACTATAATATTTCTTTTAGTGATGATTTCTTCACAAGTACAAATACACCTTACTACAATTTATTTATGTGGTTGCATAGAAAGAAAGGTTATGTAGAATCTCCAACTGCAACAGAAGTAGAATCTTTGGTTAATACTTGGACAACAACATCTGTGGGTCAAACTATAACAACAATGGCAAATACATCAACCTTGTATGTTGGTGGTACTCCAGACAGATATACTAAATTAGATTTAAAACTAAGAACAACAAGTGGTTTTTCTTATAGTGTTTCCGTACAATTAAACGGAACACAAATTTACAATAGTGGAAGTGTAACTGGAGATTTAGATATAACAAAAGATGATTTAGGTACATCACAAGGAAGTTATAATGTTATTATACAATCAGCACAAAATATTACATTCTCAGAAGTTACTTGGGATATTGGTTATAAACTTTTACTCAGTTTAGAAACATTTAACACATATACATCTGCTACATTTTCTCATACAAATCAATTTGATTTTATTATTACACAACAGATACCAGATTTAAAAATAATAGACTTTCTAACTGGTATTTTTAAAATGTTTAATCTAACATCTTATATTGATAATGATACTGATGAAGTAATTGTAAAAACCTTAGATGAGTTTTATGATGATGGTGTTGCTTATGACATAACAGAATTTATTGACAGAGATAAAAGCTCTGTTAATGTTGCTTTACCATTTAAAGAAATAACATTTGAGCACGGAGATACAAAAACATTTTTATCTGCTAAACATTCACAACTATTCAACAAAACTTGGGCAAAGACAGAATACACAAGTGGAGAAAATTTAGATGGTAAAATATACAAGGTTAAAACACCATTCTCTCAATTAAAATATGAAAGGTTAATAGATACAAATACAGATACATTAACATCAATTCAGTATGGGTTTTTCGTAGATGACAATCAAGCTCCTTATTATGGTAAACCTTTATTGTTTTATCCAGTTAGAAATAGTGGAGATAGTATTTCTTTTTTAGATACTACAAGTAGCCATTCAGAGGTAACTCAATATAATGTACCATCAAATAGTGTTGCATTATCATCATCAACAAGCAAGTATAATATTAATTTCAATAATGAGATAAACGAATATACTGCAACAAATGATTTTACAGATACTTTATTTAATGCATACCATAGTGATTACATTTCTGATGTGTTTGATGTAACAAACAGACTAACAAAAGTAACTGCTTATTTACCTTTAAGAATCTTACTTAATTATACACTAGCAGACAGATTTAATATTAGTGGTACAACGTATAAGATTAATTCTATAAAAACAAATATGCTTACTGGTAAATCTGATTTAGAGTTGTTAAATGATATTTATACACCTCCAGCTCCAGCAATACCTCCAGATACAACACCTCCAACTGCACCAGTAATCGGTACACCAATAGTTGGAACAACTACAATTAATTTCTGTTGGGGAGCATCAACTGATACTGGAGTAGGTGTAAAAAGTTATTCTGTTACACAAGATGGGGTACTTGTACAAAGGGTTACTGCAACACCATATAGAGATACTTATTGCGTTACAATAACTGGTTTAACAAGTGGAACAACTTATGCTTTTGGAGTAACTGCAACAGACTTTAATGGTAATGAATCAACAACAACTTTTAATGCAACAACGTCATAATGATAAAAGAAATATTAGAGTTACTAAGAGATACAGATTGTAAATCTGATATAGTACAAATAGCAAAGGGAAAGAATAAGTTTCCAGATAGTTTTAAAGAAGTATTTAAAAGACAAAAACAAGAATTGAAATGGAAAAAATAATTGTAGAGCTAGAAGCAAAAACAGACAAAGCTACAAAGGAGATTGAAGAATTAAAAAAATCTATTAAAAGTTTAAATAAACAGATAGTAGATTCAAATAAAGATACTGCTGAATCTTTAAAAGAAGTTGAAGCATCTTCTAAACAAACAGCAATAGGCATAAGAAGTATTGGTAATGCTATAAAAGCTGCTGGTATTGGCTTACTAATTACTGCATTTGCTAAAATAAAAGATGTTCTTTCTCAAAACCAAAAGTTTTTAGATGCGTTTAATGTAACAATGGAGGCTATCTCAATAGTTACAAATGATTTTGTAAAATTAGTTTTAGATAATTTTGACGAGGTAGGAAAGAAAATGAAATCTGTTTTTGATGACCCTAAAGCATCTATGGAATCTTTTGGGCAAAGTTTTAAAGATAATGTTACAGATAAATTTGATAGTCTTGTTGGTAGGTTTACAAATGCTGGTGCTGGTTTTAAAAAGTTATTTAAAGGTGATTTTAAGGGGTCTATGGATTCTTTTGGCAAATCATTTAAAGATGTAATACTTTCTCAAATTCCATTTGGAGAATCTATAAAAGAAAATGCAAATGCTATAAAAGACTATGCTAATGAAGTTTTAGAAACTGCTATTAACATTACAGAATTAACAAAACAATCAGCTTTACTTGAAGAAGTAAACAAAGGTCTTATTGAAGAATATGATATACAAGCAGAGAAACAAAGGCAAATAAGAGATGATGAAACTAAAACATTTGCTGAAAGAAGAAAAGCAAACGAAAGACTAGGCGAAATACTTACAGAACAAGGTAGAGTAATGAAAGCTAATGCTCAAGTGGCAGTTGATTTAGCAAGAGCTAAAGTAAAACAAAATGATAATGATGAAAATCAATTAGAATTACAAAGAGCATTAAACGAACAAGCAGCAGTTACTGCAAGGGTTACTGGTCAAATGTCAGAGCAGAAAACAAATATAAATTCTCTTGATAAAGAACAACTAGAAAATAAAAAAGAATTATTAAAAATTGGTAAAGAAGGTAGAGATTTAGCAGAAATAGAATCTCAACAAACACTTGATGCACAAATTTTACTTATTAATAAGACTATTGAAAACGAAGAAGAAAAGAATAGATTATTATTTGAAGCTAGAAAAGCTCACGTTGATAGAATGAAAGAATATGACGATGAACAAGAAGTCATTAAAAAAGAAAAAGAAGATGCTGAAGCAGAAAAGAAAAAAGAAAAAGAAATTGCTGATTTAGAAAAAGCAAGACAATTTGCAGATGAACAAATCGCATTAGAAGAAAATATAGCACAAAGAAAAAGACAAATAAATATGCAGTATATAGGTTTTGCTGCTGGTTTAAGTGGGTTATTGCAACAAATAGCTGGTAAAAATAAAGCTATTGCTACTGCTGGTTTAATATTAGAAAAGGGTGCTGCTATTGCCAACGTAGTAATAGGGGCAAGTCAATCTATATTTGAAGCTAAAAAAAATGAAGCAACAGTACCATTTTTTACATCTGTCGGAGGTTTTACAATACCCAATCCATTGAAACCAGCATCTTTAGCAACAACTGCAAAATCAATAGCAATGACAAAGATTGGTGCTGGGTTAGCAATTGCTGGTATTGGTGCTACTGCTATTGGTCAAGGTAAAGGTATATCTGGAGGAGGTGGTCAAGTTGGAACACCATCAACACCATCAGTACCAACTGGAGCATCTACACCCCCAGCATTTAATGTAGTTGGTGCAAGTTCCACAGACCAATTGGCATCTGCTATTGGAGGTCAATCACAACAACCAGTACAAGCTTATGTTGTAGCAAACGATGTAACAACTGCTCAAAGTATGGATAGAAATATAATTGATGATGCAAGTTTAGGAGATTAAAATATAAAATAACACTAAAACAATATTATATAAATATGAAACTAATAGAGTTAATTTTAGATGATGATGAAGCAATAGGGGTAGAGGCTATTTCTGTTGTTGAGAATCCAGCAATTGAATCAGATTTTGTTGCACTTAAAACACAAGAAATAAAACTT
>Ga0228614_1000633_pt1 | contig 18941 bp, 12 predicted proteins | sample 15DmetaG_FD_190531 | JGI IMG/M metagenome (GOLD analysis project Ga0228614, IMG submission 190531) | Seawater microbial communities from Monterey Bay, California, United States - 15D | ecosystem: Environmental > Aquatic > Marine > Coastal | place: USA: California | collected 2016-10-13
TGCAGAGTTTGGAACAGTGTATAGATATGAACAATCGGGTGAACTACATGGACTGACAAGAGTTAGAGGGTTTACGCAAGACGACGCCCATATTTTTTGTACTCAAGATCAGGTTAAAGAAGAGTTTAAAAAAGTAATTGATTTAGTATTATACATATTTAAAACTTTAAAATTTGATAATTTTAAAGCTCAAATTTCCCTTAGAGATAAAGAAAACCCGTCTAAATATATAGGTACGGATGAGAACTGGGAAAAAGCTGAAAAATCAATAATTGAGGCTGCTGAAGAAAAAAAACTTCCAACAGTTGTCGAATATGGTGAAGCTGCTTTTTATGGTCCAAAACTTGATTTTATGGTTCAAGATGCACTTGGAAGAGAATGGCAACTAGGTACAATTCAAGTAGATTATAACCTTCCAGAAAGGTTTGAACTAGAATATACTGGGTCTGATAACCAAAAACATAGACCGGTAATGATTCACCGTGCTCCATTTGGATCTATGGAAAGATTCGTAGCCGTATTACTTGAACATTGCGCTGGAGACTTCCCTTTATGGCTAAGTATTGATCAAGTTAGTATCCTTCCAATTAGTGATAAATACAATGAGTATGCTCAAAATGTATTAGAATTACTAAATAATTCCGATATTCGTGGTTTCGTAGATGATCGTAATGAAAAAACTGGTAAAAAAATTCGTGATTCTGAATTGAAAAAAATTCCTTTTATGTTAATTGTTGGAGAGCAAGAGGCTTCAGAAGGGACAGTATCTGTTAGACAAAGGTTAGAGGGAGACTTAGGATCAATGTCAATATCAGATTTTGAAAAATTAGTACAAAATACAATAGAAAAAGAACTTTTAGTTAATGCATAATTTATTGAATGAGAAATAATAACAGAAAACCTTTTAACAGAAGAGAAGAAGATCAACATAAAATAAATGATCGAATTACTGCAAGAGAAATTAGACTAGTAATTGAAGGACAAGAGCCAATTGTTACTTCTACCTCAGAAGCTTTAAAAATGGCTGATGAACAAGGTCTTGACTTAGTAGAGATTTCTCCTAAAGCAAAACCTCCTGTATGTAAAATACTTGATTACAGAAAATTCTTATACAACCAAAAGAAAAGAGAAAAAGAGTTAAAAGCAAAACAAAGTAAAGTAGAAATCAAAGAAATTAGGTTTGGACCAAATACAGACGAACATGATTTTCAATTCAAACTTACACATGCAAAGAAGTTCTTAGAACAAGGGAATAAACTTAAAGCATATGTCTTTTTTAGAGGTCGTACAATTGTATTTAAAGATAGAGGTGAAATATTACTTCTAAAATTTGTCACAGAACTTGAAGACTATGGTACTGTAGAACAATTACCTAAATTAGAGGGGAAAAGAATGATCATTATGATCAATCCAAAAAAGAAATAAAAAAACTTTAGATAGTATATCTTTAGGGAAAAAGTTGATATAGAGGTAACGTTTAAAAACGAAGAGAGATGCCAAAAATGAAAACTAAATCTAGTGCAAAGAAGAGATTCACTGTAACTGGAAGTGGTAAAATTAAAAGAAAACATGCTTTTAAAAGTCATATCTTAACAAAGAAGACTAAAAAGCAAAAAAGAAATTTGACACATGATGGTTTGGTTCACAAAGCAGACATGTCAAATATCAAGTTACAATTGTGCATGAAATAAGCACATTGGTTTAGATTGTTTAACCCGGTAAATAAGTAACTAAGTTATCTGAAATAAAGATGCACGATTTACCAAAAAACTAAAAAAAATTATGCCAAGATCAGTAAACCACGTTGCTTCAAGAGCACGTAGAAAAAACTTCATGAAGTTAGCCAAAGGATACTTTGGTAGAAGAAAAAACGTTTGGACTGTAGCTAAAAATGCTATTGAAAAAGGTTTAAGTTATGCATACGAAGGTCGTAAGCAAAAGAAAAGACATTTCCGTTCTTTATGGATCACTCGTATTAATGCAGGTGCTCGTCAACACGGAATGAGTTATTCTCAATTCATTGGTCAACTAAACAAAAGTGATATTGAATTAAACCGTAAAGTTCTTGCTGATTTAGCAATGAATCATCCAGAAGCGTTCAAGTCAGTAGTTGAAGCAGTAAAAAAATAAATAAGTTACATTTCTCTATATCACAAAAAGGGTGTCATTAAAAGACACCCTTTTTTTGTTTTAATAAAAATAATTGTAGTAATTTTAGTGTATCGTAAAGTAAAGAAATAAATGAAATTACTATCAATAGTTATAATAACTACAATTATAAATTTTAATCTGCTTTCACAATTATATAACGGTGAAAGCAAAAAAGTATCAGAATCTAAAGCAGCTCTATGCACACCTCCAACAACCTCTACTTACCTGAAAGAGAATAATGTCAGCGCATTAATTCATACTGCAGGGAACTTATGGCAAGTTCCTAATCAAAATTTTTCACATTATGAAATACCTAAAAACTCAGGTATTATGCCCCTTTTTACAGCTGCATTATGGCTTGGTGGTACTGATATAAACAATCAATTAAAGCTGGCTGCATTAAGATACCGCTCTATTGGTCAAGATTATTGGACAGGACCTTTAGTAAAAAACGAAGCAACTATAAACTATGACATTTGTGCTAAATATGATAATCACTATGTCAACTCTAAAGATGTTGTCGCTGAATTTAATGCTTGGTATGAAACAGGAGTTCAAGATGTAGAAAATGGTACAGATACTCAATCAGAACTTTTTCCTTCATACAAAGTACCTACAATAATACAAGAATGGCCTGCACATGGAGATGTCAGTTTAGGACAAGACTATTACCTTGCCCCTTTTTATGATAGGAATGAAGATGGTAATTACAATTGGGAAGATGGAGACTACCCATGGTTCGACCTTGATAATTCAAAGGACTGCAAAAATGATCGTAGAGTTTCACTCTATGGGGATTTAAACTACTGGTGGGTAATGAATGACAAAGGAAATATTCACACAGAATCTTCTGGTGAACCAATAGGTATGGAGATAAGAGCTCAAGCCTTTTCTTTTTCTTCCAATGATGAAATTAACAATATGACTTTTTATAACTATGAACTAATCAATAGAGGTACTCAAACTTTATATAATACTTTTTTTGGTTTTTTTACTGATGGTGCATTAGGAAATCCCAGTGATGACTTTGTAGGTTGTGATGTGAATAGAGGCTTAGGATATTACTACAATGGTAAAAATTCAGATGACGATTGGAACGGTTTTAAAGGTTATGGGGATAGCCCCCCAGCAGTAGGTGTTGACTTTTTTGAAGGACCTTATCAAGATAATGATGGGATTGATAATGCATTTGGAATTGGAGAAAATGAAGCTTTGAATGGTATCGGATATGGTGATGGAGTCATTGATAATGAACGTTTTGGAATGCGAAGGTTTCTATATTACAGTAATAGTACTAATGGTGCTAACCCAAATCAAACAGACCCTTTAAATGCAACCGACTATTATAATTACTTACAAGGAAAGTGGAAAGATGGCACACCTTTTTATTATGGAGGAAGCGGATATTTTGCTGACCCTGACGCCGACTTAACCGTGCCATGTGATTTTATGTTTCCTGGAGACACTGACCCTTTAGGTTGGGGAACCGGTGGGATCCCCCAGTCTCCATGGACTGAACAAACAGCTGACAACGTACCTAATGATCGTAGATTTTTACAGTCAGCAGGTCCTTTTGTTTTAAAACCGGGCTCAGTAAACAACATTACTGTAGGTGTATGTTGGGCTAGAAGTACTGATGTAGACCCTTTTGCATCTGTTGAAGTATTAAGAAGAGCAGATGATAAAGCTCAAGCTTTATTTGAAAATTGTTTCAGACTACTAGAAGGGCCACATGCTCCTGATTTATCTGTTCAAGAATTAAATAATGAACTAATTTTAATGATTTCGAATTCTATATCTTCCAATAACAAAGATGAAAAATATACAGAATTTGACCCTCTAATTGTAGCAGAGGATTCACTAGCCGATAAATATTATCGCTTTCAAGGATATCAAATATATCAACTTAAAAATGACGAAGTATCTGTATCAGAATTAAATAACCCAGAGTTAGCAAGACAAGTAATTCAGTGTGACATAGAGGATAATTTAAGTCGAATAATAAACTTTGAGTTTGATGAAAACCTCCAATCTTCAATCCCTGTAGAAAAAGTTGATGGTGAAAACAAAGGGATTAGGCATACCTTCAGGATTAAAGAAGATCAATTTGCTTTAGGAGAAAAAAGACTAGTTAATTTTAAGACATATTATTTTATGGCGATTGCATACGCTACAAATAATTATAAATCATATAATCCAACAGACCCCCTCCTACTTGATGGTCAAAAGAAAATATACTTATCCAGTAGGAAAAGTGCTAAAGGTGCAATCAAAGCAGTATCTGCAATTCCTCATAATCCAATAGCAGAAGCAGGAGGTACTAATCAATTAGTTGAGTATGGAACATCACCTCGTATTACTCGTTTAGATGGTACTGGAAATGGTGGGAAAGCTCTAGAATTAACTTCTGAGTCAGTTGATCTGATTGTTTCTAATGGTTACATGGAAAACCCAACCTATGATTATGGTTCAGGACCAATCAACGTTAAAGTTATTGACCCTTTAAACATTTCAGATGGTTATTTTGAATGTCTTTTTAGTGATTCAGCTTATAACTCCACTGGAGATAATGGTGCTGATTCTGCTTTATGGACTATCAATCGTTATGATTTTGAAGGTGGAACTTTATTAGAAACTAAAGCTGGTACAGTAAGTATAGCGCAAAATAATGAAGAGGTTATACCTCAATGGGGTGTTTCTGTTCAGATTAATCAAATCAAGTATACAGGTACTTCACAAGGACAGATAGCTAGACCAATAACTTCTTCAATTGAGTATGCAGATTCATCCAAACGTTGGTTAGGTTTTATAACTGATCAAGATGGATTCTATGTTAACAACTGGATAAGATCAGGTACAACACAAGATACAACTCTTGATGCTACTCCTATTTATAGAGTTCCAGCATGTTATGATGATGAAGTAATAATAGAGGGTGAATCAGTTATTAGTTTAGATGAAGAGAAGCTGTTTACCTCTTTAGTTGGAGGTGGTGTAGCTCCTTATCGATTAACTGGATACCAATGTGATCTAATGCCATTTGCTTATTATGGTGAACAAATTTTATCAAGTATTACAAGCCCTAATAGAACAGCAGCAAGATTAGCATTTCTACCAAGTGTTGATATCGTATTAACTTCCGATCAATCTAAATGGACAAGATGTCCAGTTTTTGAATTAGGAAGAGATGAAAACACAAACTTTGGAAATGCTAAACCAGGAGGTTTAAGAAAAAGTTTAAGTGTAGGAAAAGATGGCCAACCAGATGGTACAGGAACCGGAATGGGATGGTTTCCAGGATATGCGATTGATTTAGAAACAGGAGCAAGATTATTCATGGCATTTGGAGAGAATTCTTTCTTAGCACTAGACAATGGTATGGATATGATTTGGAATCCAACAGACAGATTTATCAGTAATTCTGGAGACCCTGTACTAGGAGGACAACACCCGATTTATGTTTACAGTTATAAAAATCAGGAAATAAATAATGCTAATACAAGTTATGACTTCCCTTATTACAACGAAGAAAATAATGAGGTTTATAATTTAATGTTAGAGGTAGAATCAGGTAGTGCAGCAGCCGAGAGAAAACTATACGGAAGTATGACTTGGATAGCTAACACTATTTTAAATAGAGATGAAGAATTGCTATCTACAGACGTTACAATTAAGTTAAGAGTAGAAAAGGAATACAAGAAGCTAGTGGCTACGAATAGGAATAATGGATTTCCAATGTATTCATGGAACATGGACGACATAAAAACACAAACATCAAATAGAGATAAATTGGCAGAAGCTCTTGAAATGGTGAATGTTGTACCTAATCCTTATTATGCTTTTTCTGAATATGAGAGAAATAGACTTGATTCTCGAGTAAAGGTGATAAACTTACCCGAAAAATGTAAAATTAATATTTATACCGTTAATGGAAAATTAGTAAAATCTTTTCTAAAAGATAGTCCACAAACCTATCAAGACTGGGATCTAAATAATCATGTAAATATACCCATTGCTAGTGGTATATACTTAATACATGTTGAGGTTCCAGAAGTAGGCGAAAGAGTTCTTAAGTTTCTTGTAGGAGTAAGACAGGTAGATCTTCAAAATTTATAGCTTAAGTTTTATTAAATAAAAATTTGAAAATTATATTTTAGTCAAAATATTATACAACAAATCTATTTCTTGAAAAGAGTTAAACGAGTGTAAACATATCCTTATTCCTTCTTTCCCTGAAGGCACTGTTGGAGGAAAAATAGGTTTAACAGCGATATTGTTTCGTTGAATAGCAAGAGCGACCTTTTTAGTTTTGGATATTGATCCACATTTCAACACTTGAATTGGGGAATTTCTATCAGAATCAAATTCAAAAGCTATAAAAACTTGTCGGAAATAATTAATAATCAAGCATAACTCTTCTCGTTCTTTTATTAAACGAGAATCATTTAAGAGAGATTCGATTCTTAAATATGACTCTGAAGGTAAAGCTGTTGTGTAAATAAATGACCTAGAAAAGTTAATTAAGTAATTAATTAATTCACTAGCCCCTAGAACAGCAGCCCCGTGATGACCAAAAGCTTTACCAAATGTTACCAAACGAGCAAAAACGAATTGATTTAACTCCAATTCATCAACTAACCCTTTACCTTGATTACCAAACAAACCAACTGCATGAGCTTCATCTACAATTAAATAAGCATTAAAATCCTTACAAAGTAACGCAATTTCTTTAATTGGTGAAAAATCACCTTCCATTGAATATAGAGATTCAATAGAGACATAAATAGATCCTTTCGATATGCTTAACTTTCGTTTTAAATCTTTTAGATTATTATGTTTAAACGAATAAGACTGAGATAAACTAAGTCGAATACCATCACGGATACTAGCATGAATATATTCGTCATATATAACAGTATCTCCTTTTTGAGGTACAGAACTAAACAAACCTATGTTCGCGTCATAACCTGAGTTGTAAACTAATGCTTTTTCAACATTAAAAAAGTCAGCTAAAGAACTTTCACATGAAACGGTTTCATTATTTGAACCTGAAATTAACCTAGAACCAGTACTCCCAAATGAACTTAATCTTGTATTTATCTTTAGGGATGAGGCGCCTAGATAGTCATTTGAAAAAAAATCAATATAACCTTCAAATGAAGAAAGGGAACGATACGTTCCCTCCTCTATTCTTTTATTTAGTTTCTCTATTAGTTTTTGATCCACTTCTTCTATAAAGAATCTACAGAAGACACCTTTCGAGGTTCAAAACCTTTTTGTTTAGCTGCAAGTAAGTCAGCTTCTCTTTTAGCCTCTTTCTCCTTTCTAGCTATTATTTTTTCATCTGGTAATGAAACAGGCTTTTCACCTTCAGTATATGCTGCTTTAGGAACCAAACCTAGAGTCTTAAACATTTCCAAATCTTCATTAAACTCAGGATTAGGTGTCGTTAATAATTTATCACCCGCAAAAACAGATCCAGCACCAGCTAAAAAACATAAAGCTTGACCTTCCATCGTCATTTTTGTTCTTCCTGCAGATAGCCTTACAACAGATTCTGGAAAAGCAATTCGGGTAGTTGCAACCATTCTAATCATCTCCCATTGTTCAATTGGTTTTTGATCTTCCATAGGTGTACCTTCAACAGCAACTAAGGCATTAATAGGAATTGAATTCGGAGGATTTTCCATTTCCATATAACTCATTAATAAACCAATTCTATCCTCAACAGCTTCTCCCATACCAATAATACCACCTGAACAAACAGTTATACCAGCTTTTCTAGCATTATCGATAGTATTTAATCTATCCTCGTATTCACGAGTAGAAATAACATCTTTATAGTAATCCTTTGAAGTATCTAAGTTGTGATTGTAAGCAAATAAACCAGCATTCTTTAGACGTTTTGCTTGATCCTCATTCATCATACCTAAAGTACAACAAACTTCCATATCCAAGTCATTAACGGCTTGAACCATTTCAATTACATTATCGAAATCTTTATTATCACGTACCTCTCTCCATGCAGCACCCATACACAATCTTGATGAACCATTTGATTTTGCATTTTTAGCTTGTTCGATCACAGATTCAACTGACATTAATTTATGAGCGTCAACATCCGTATGGTATCTAGCCGCTTGAGGACAATAACCACAATCTTCAGAGCAACCACCAGTTTTGATACTTAAAAGAGATGACATTTGAACTTCTCTAGAGTTGTGGAACTCTCTATGAATTGAAGCTGCTTCAAAAACTAGCTCCAATAGAGGTTTATTGTATAGCTCTAACAATGACTCTTTCGTATTATATTTAGGATTAACTTTCATATTTAAAATTATAAAAATTCATTTTACATTCAATATACAAAGGTAAGATATATATTCATAGAATAAAAACTTAGCATAAAGAAGCTATGATTTTTCTAAAAGACAAACTGCATAAGCTTTTATAGCATTACCTTCTCCAAATGAATCAACCTTTTCATGTGTTGTTGCTTTAATTGAAACAGCATCCAAATCCACTTTTAATATATCACTTAGTATGCTTTGCATATCTGGAATATGAGGATTCAACTTTGGCTTTTCTAGAATTACAGTACAATCTATATTAATCACTTGATAACTTGATTTTTCGATAATCTGAATAACATCTTGCAGTAAAATCTTACTATCAATACCTTTAAATTGAGGGTCTGTATCTGAAAAGTGGTAGCCAATATCTCTTTTATTAGCAGCTCCTAATATTGCATCACAAATTGCATGAATTAGAACATCTGCATCTGAATGCCCTATTGCTCCTATATCGGAAGGAATTTTTTTTCCACCAATGAATAAATCCAAACCATGTTCTAATCTATGAACATCTACACCAAAACCTATTCTTATATTCATTATTATTCTGTATCGTTCTCTAAAACAGGAGAATCTCCAATTGTAAATCTTAATGTGAACCTTAATGTATTAGCCAAAGGACTATCTTGCCCACTAACTGAAACTAAGTAAGACATATCAATGCCTAAGTTATTATAATTAAAACCGGCTCCAAAATTAATATATCTTCTGTTTCCTTTATTTCTATTTTCATAAAAGAAACCTGTTCTTAGAGCAAAGACATTATTATACCAATACTCTAAACCAGTTGCAATATTAATTTCTGTTAATTCTTCTTTTAGCCTAGAACCTTTCTTCACTTGATAACTCCCGTCATCGTTTTGAATATAGTCTCCATTCTCATCTGTTTCCACTACCCCTGGAGCATCATAAAAGGACTGAATTAATCCAGCGATAACTCCTACATCGTTATTTCTACCCGAAATAATAGTTGCTCCATCCACATCTAATATAGGTGGAGTTGGCACTAATAACTTTTGAAACTCTAACGCCAAGAGAACGCTATTATACTTGTCTAAATCCGCTTTATAAGAAGATGCAACCTTAAGATTCATTGGAATAAAATCTCTTCTTGCTAATTCCGAATAAGCAACTTTATTCCCTATATTATTTAAAGTTGTAGCGAAAATAAATTGACCTTCATTTGTACCTAATTTTGCATTAGGATTAAAGTAAGTAAAAGATAAATCAGTTGCTCCTATTACACCAGGCCTTGTATCTGCACCTCCAGTAACGAGTCCACCAGTTAAGTTTGAATAAGCAAATTTACCATTTAATCCTACACTTAATTTATCATTTAATTTAAAAGCATAAGATCCAGTTAACTCGAACTCACTTGGCTTATCCTCTCTTAGAATATCACCAGAAGCATCTGTAAAGGTAATTTGACCTAAACTAAAATACCTTAATCCTCCACCTATTGTATGTCTTTCATTTAACTTAGCATATCCTGACAAGTATGATAAATTGATATCATTCGTAATTTTTCTTAACCAAGGAACGTATGAAAGACCTATTTCGGCTTTTTTCTCGGCAAAACTTAACATGGATGTATTCCAATAAATAGACGTAGAATTCCCACTTAAGGCGGTCCCAGCTTCTCCCATTCCCCCTGCTCTAGAATCAGGTGTGATCGATAAAAATGGTAAAGCAGTTGTGATTGTATTTAATTGCAAATCATCATCTGTTGCAGTTGAATTTGATTGAGAAAAACTGATGTTATGAACTAAAAAAACAGAAAGAAAAACAATTGAAATTTTAAATAAACTCATATAATTATAACAATTAAATATTTAAACGAAAAAAATAATTTAGCAACTAACAAAAAAATAATACCTGTCAAATATACGTAATTCGAAGTTTTTTATTGTGCTATTACCTTAATAAAACTAACTTTTCAATTTTATCAGCTGTTTTTCCTCCGTCAGATTTCACAGTAAGCTTATAAATATAAACCCCTTTGGCTAGTTGGTCGCCATATTCATCTAGACCATCCCAACCAATCCCTTGGCTTCTAAACCCTGTGGTACTAACGTTTTCAATTATCGTTTTAACAAGACGACCAGAAACTGTAAAAACTTGAACCATTACATCTAAATCTGAGCAAACCTGGTTGTGTTCAAAATAAAAATCAGTACTCGTAGTAAAAGGATTTGGATAATTAAGTACATGTTTAAGAGATAATTCTTCTGTTTTTTGAACAATGAACTCTAATCGAGTCTCTGAAGAATTATTGTTCACATCCCAAACCTTAAAAACAAGATTGTGACTTCCTTCAGACAACTCATCGAAATCATAAATAATCTCACCTTCTTGATAAGAATCAATGTTGGCAGAGTAGTAATCATTAAGAACAATTGGGTTTGATGTCTCCCCGTCAATTACTAGAGTAATATCATGCCCAATCCCATTACCTACAGTATTAATACCACTAGCATCGTAAAGATGAACTATTAAAGAAGGCTTTTCATTTGTCAACCCTCCATCAACAAAACTTTCATCATTTAAAAACAATACAACATCTGGACCTTCATTATCAACTATACCATTAGTATCTATCCCACCAACAATAAACCGAGTATCTTGTCCATTAGCGTCAAATGTATCATTATCCGAGTAATAACTAATTTTTCCATTACCGAATGAGTAATCTATATCTTTAGGAACGATAAAAGAAAAATTAAAATAACCATTCTTCACTGTTGCTTTACCTCTATAAATTGCGTTTTTCTGAGTACCAAAAGAAATAACAGGTGACCCTGGGTCTTGGGAAAGTGTGTTTTGATATTTCACCTTATCTAAAACTGTTGGTTCTAAAACCCCTTGAAAATCGGTTAAAATATTATTACCCCAATCTACAATATGCCCTTTAACGTTCACCTTACTTAAAGCTCTTATCGTATCTTGATCTAAACTTGGGTCAACACCATTTATACTGTCTGTTACCACCTTGTAAAAAGGCATAGCTATTCTAAGTGCAGGGTCTCCAATCAAAGTAAAACTCCTTTTATTATCAGAAGACCCCGAAGAGTTCTTCGTTAACCTAATAATATCACCAAAACTCAATGGCCTACCAAGAGAGTCTCTTGAAAAAACATTTTCATAAAATTTTCTTCCAGTAACCGTATTAACTCCGAAAAAAACAGATCGAGTTGTAGTCATTAATGCAATCGCACCACCATTAGGATTTAAAGACATCCATTCTCCAGCTGACACTCGAGATGGATCATCAAATTTAGTAAATTCACAAGTAGCAGAAACAAAAAGGTTCATATTATCAATATTAACCCAATCTTTTATTTGAGGAATAGTTATCACCCTTTCTTCGGCGGCACCCTTCTCTCCTCCATGGCCTATATAGTTTACAACCAATGCACCTGATTGAACCCTATTAGTAATTGCAGACAAAACATCAGGGTACCTTTGTCCTCCTGCACTAGAAACTTGTTTATATGCATCTAAATAAATTTTATCACAATTCATTTCAGGAAAATCGTCTTCAACAGAAGAAGAATTAGGTTCGGCATCCTGATTAATAAAGTATCCCCCCTCTTCATCGTCAGCGATAATTACATACTTATTTCTCCAATCTCCAAATATTCCATTTGATTCACCTACAGAACAGTTACTAATCTCGGATGAAAACAAGCTCGATCCATTTTTAAGGTAATGCTCAATCTTATCTACTTGCTGCTTTGCCATATTTATGTCTGATATTAACAATCTACCGACACCTATATCTAACAAATCAGTGGCACTTATTGACTCATTTTCATCTAGCATACCAAAATAATCATCCGTAACCATCGCACTTAAACTATACTCTGAATTTAACACTTGATAAGTAGGAACATAATTATTATTGTTTGGCAACCTATTTTTTGGGTCATAAGAACCATCTCCGAATAGAAGTAAATATTTCGGTAATAATGAGTTGTTTAAAACACCTCTTACATAAAACATTCTAACGAAATCTCTAATTGCTGTAGGGTCTGAAACACCAGAACTATATTCATTAAACACCTGACTAGTAGTTACAACATGAACAGACAAGTCGTTATTTTGTCTATGCAAATTTGCTAGTCTATTTGCCTGCGCTAAAAAAGATTCATGTGTTACTATGATATAATCAACCTGTTCTAATGCATGTAAATTTTGATTCTTTACATTGGATACAAACTGAGGAGTAAAACAATCGCTTTCATTAAAAACAACAAATTCACGAAGAGTATCTGTTGGAACTACAAACTGAAAGGCACCACCTCCAAAAACACCTTCAACTTTTTCAGGCACATGTCTATCTGTAACATCCCAAACAGAATAACTATCTCCTTCACCTTCGATACGGAAATTAGAAATACTACCTACTCCTACTGAATTTAAATCCCTAAAATTGAATTGACTATTGTTAAAAACAAGTTCCCTCCTACAATTGTAATTTATATAATCAATATAAGTTAAAACAGTTGGAGAATTCCGTACGACATTAACATCAAGTTCAAAATTAGCCTTAGGGTTCAAATAATCAAAAGAAAAAACTTTACGACTGTAATCTCCCACAGGAAGAGTAGTAGCGTATAAAGAAGAACCTGAAATGGAAAATGAAATACTCGTATTTGACGAAGATAAAGTATTAGAAGCAATTGCAACGTCAAAAGTCATTTGAGCTGAAGATAAAACATTTGGCACATCAAAAATAAAACTTTTTGAAAGTTCAACATCAAATAATTCCCCATACCATCTTTGCCCACCACCAACTAAAGAAACTAAATCATTTTCATGAACATCATGGAAAGAGTATGAAGAAACTTGCTTATTATGTGAACCAATATCTGCGGACACCAAAGAAGGCACCCTAATACTTTCTTCTGAGGGAGAAATATTAATATAATAATAGGATTGATCAGAATAAATATTCTTGTCTGAATAAAACCGATTGTCAAGAAGATATCTTTTATGTGGTCCCCAACCATAAAACAATACATAATCACCTTCATCAAATCGGTTGTCATCACCACCAAAAACAACGACGGCATTTTCTGCTAAATCATCTGTTCTGTATTCAGAATTTGATTCAGGAAGTCGCCCTTCGCCATTTCCAAACACACGAATATTATTCGGATTTAAACCAAATGTGTTAATTCCACAACTCTCTAAAAATGATTTGTCCAATTTATAAACTCCGTCTTTAGGTACTGCAATTTTATACCACTGACCAGAACCTGACTTTAAAACAGAGTTTGATTTATATGATTTATTATTCTTCTGAGTTTTTAAATCACTAATTTTCACAAACTCAAACACTAAACTTTTAATCCGCTTTACCTCCCCCTGCTCCATAATAAAAGGAAAAACAGAAGCAACAAAGTATTTTTCATTGTTAGCATTTGAAATCTTTGCTTCATAATTCACTTTATTTATTAATTCATTGTTTAAATATTTCAAAACATACTCCTCTTCAACTTTCTCCGTTTTTTCTGTCGTATAGGACTTTAATTGAATATTAAATTGGTCTGAAAAATTAAACTTTTTTAGGATACTAAATACTGGTTTATAAATATCGTAACTACAATCTTTAAAATAAGGAATTGTAATATTACTATTATTCTTTTCGATAACTTTAGGAGACTCCCATTGAATATCACAAGTAATATTCTTTTGAGAAAGAGATATATCTGTCCAAAGAAAAAAGAAAACTAAAAAAAGAAATTTGATATTTTTATGAGAAAGCATTAAACTAAGAGCTTGTAATAATTAATAAAACTAGTTAAAAACTTTAGAATTCAAAATTAATACATGAATTCATATAAAGTAATACCTAAAAAAACGATGAATCTATTTGATTATTATAAAGTAATTACAATATTTGCACTAAAATAAAGTTGGTTTAAATTAAAACTTAAACTATAAAGATATTTCATTTAAACACATTTAATGAAAAACACAAATAAAATAATACTAATCTTAATAGGTTGCTTTTTATCTCTAAGATCTTACTCTCAAGACCCAACTTTCACTCAGTTTTACGCTAACCCAATCTATTTAAATCCTGCATTTGCAGGGTCAAACGTATGTCCTCGGTTTGGATTAAACTACAGAAACCAATGGCCTAACCTTTCAGGTAACTATGTTACCTATAGTGGCTCTTACGATCAGTATATCAAACCAATATCTGGAGGTATAGGTATACTTGCAACACATGATCAGCAAGGTCAAGGAACCATAGAAACATCAATGTTAGGCTTAGTATATTCTTATCACTTGAAAATTAACAGAAAGTTTTCATTAATGTTTGGAGCTCAAGCATCCTATTATTTAAAAACGATAGACCAATCTAAACTAACTTTTGGTGACATGATAGATCCTATGAAAGGATTTATATATGAAACAAAGGATGAATTAAACAATACCAGTGTCAATTTCTTTGATGCTTCTGCAGGTATAGTAGGTTTTAGTGATAAAATATATTTTGGTGTAGCAGCGCACCACATCAATCAACCTGAACAATCTTTAATTGCTGGCGTAAACAACATATCAAGGTTACCAATGAGGATTACTGGACATATCGGTACAGAAATTGAAATTGGTAAAAAATCGAGATATGAATCTAAGACTTCCATTATGCCAAACATAATATACCAATATCAAAATGGTTTCCAAGAAATTAACGTTGGTGCATACCTGAAATACTACAACTTAACTTTTGGAGCATGGTATAGGAACAGCGACGCATTTATTTTAGTTTTAGGGTTAAACACCGAAAATTTCAAAATTGGATATAGCTATGACCTTACAATCTCCAACTTAAACAACCGACAATCAGGAGGTTCACATGAAATCTCATTAGGGATTAACTTGAAATGTAAATCAAAAAGTGTAGCATTCAAAACACTTTCTTGCCCCTCTTTTTAAAAAAAAAATGTAACTTTTATTGTAGGTTACGTTAATATACTAAATTTGTAGTAATTATAATATTGAATAAATATGAAAAATATTAGACTCTTTTCTGCTTTAATAGCTGTTTTAGCCATTTTAGCATCTTGTCAACAAGAATTTTCATCCACTACAGGAACAGCCTATAACGATCCTAAGACAGGTGGTTTTCAAAAGGTGCCATTTGTCGATCAAGAAACTGGACCAGGTCTTGTTTTAGTTGAAGGTGGTACTTTTACAATGGGAAGAACTGAAGAAGATGTCATGTCTGATTGGAACAATAGACCATCAAGGGTAACCGTTTCTTCTTTTTACATTGACCAAACAGAAATAACTAATTTTCACTGGTGTGAATACATGTACTGGATCTCTAGAGCATACGAAACATACCCAATTGTTGGAAAAAACGTTTTACCAGATACTAATTCTTGGAGAACTCCTTTAGGGTTTAGTGAAAAATTTGTAGAATATTATTTAAGACACCCTGCTTACAGAGATTATCCTGTGGTTGGTGTTTCATGGCTACAAGCATCTGATTACTGTAAATGGAGAACAGATAGAGCGAATGAATACATATTAATCCGTGAAGGAATATTAGATTATAATATTGACCAAAGAGATGAAAACACTTTCAATACTGAAGCATACCTTGCAGGACAATATGAGGAAAGGGTAAAGTCTAACCTAGATGATCTTAACCCAGATAACAGGGAAGGAAGAAAGTTAGGGAAAAGGATTGTTCGTTTAGAAGATGGTATTTTATTACCTCGTTACAGACTACCAACTGAAGCAGAATGGGAATTTGCAGCTTTAGGTCTTGTAGGAAACCTAGGTGCTGGTCAAGAAAACATGGATGAAAGAAGAATGTATCCATGGGATGGTCATTGGGTTAGAAATGACGAACAACAATTCCAAGGTGCTATAAGAGCTAATTTCGTAAGAGGAAGAGGGGATTATATGGGGGTTGCAGGTCACTTAAATGATGGTGCTGACGTTACTGCTCCTGTAGAATCTTATTGGCCAAACGATTATGGATTGTACCATATGGCTGGTAATGTTTCTGAATGGGTACTAGATGTTTATAGACCAATGTCTTCTGAAGATTATGATGAATTTAGACCATTTAGAGGTAATGTATTTAAAACTAAACTTTTAAATAACTCTGGAAGTTTTGAAATGAAAGCTTCAAATGTGACATTTGATGTTCACGGAATGAAAGAGTACTTAAATGAATTTGAAAGAGTTCGTTTCCAAAGAGTTTCTGCAGCTAAACATGACCCGAATGATACGGTTATTCCTTTAGGAATAGCTAAAAGTAATCAGTCACAACACCCAGTTAAAACAGGTTATGCACCTGATCCTTTTTATGTTTCTCACGGAAACGTTAAAGATTCAGTTGAAATTGAGTTATTATCTAGAATAAATGCAGTTATCGACAAAGCTATATTCGATAAAAATAACAAACACGAGAACGAAGCGAATGCAAGAATCCAGGAAGAGTTATTTGATGGAATATTCGTTGACGAATTAAGAGTTGGTCCAAATGGAGAAGAATATGCTTTTGAAATCATTTCTATGCTTAGATTAGGTTTTACTTCATTCATTATTGATACTCCAGGTAAGATGAAGTACAGAGATGTTACAGAAGAAGAAAATATTGGAAGACTAAATTACAGAAAAGCTGATTATGTAGATTATTTAGATGGAGATATCGAAAGTTCTATCTATTTTGATAATGATGATGCTAAAAACAAAATTAATCAAGCTACTCGTGATCCTAATTTAATAATGTACCAAAACAAATATGAAGAATTCGGTTTGGACGGTACACAAGTTAAACCAGGAGACAAAACTTCATGGCCTACAACATTAATCTCTGATAAGTCTAGAGTTTACAAAGGAGGTTCTTGGAGAGATAGAGCTTACTGGTTGGCTGCTGGAAACAGAAGATTCTTAGACGAAGATAAATCAACTTGTACAATTGGATTCAGATGTTGTATGGATAGAGTTGGAAGTCCTGAAGGTTTTGATTACAAAAAAGCGAAAGCTCAGGCAAAAGCAAAAAAGAAAGCTGGCTATTAAAATATAAATAATTCATAAAAGCACCATTCATTGAATGGTGCTTTTTTTATGCTTAAAAATGGAAGATCTATATAATTTATTCTATGAAGCTCAAGGAGTTTCTACAGATACTAGAAAAATAAAAAAAGACTCTATATTTATCAGTCTTAAAGGAGACAATTTTAATGGTAATCAATTTGCAGAGCAAGCTATAGAAAAAGGAGCAAAATTTGCTATTGTAGATGAAAAAGAATTTGAAAATAAGAATGGTAAAATATTTTTTGTTGACAATTGCCTTCAATTCTTACAAAAATTAGCTAATAAACATCGAAATAAATTTAATATCCCAGTATTAGCTATTACTGGGAGTAATGGTAAGACAAGTACTAAAGAATTAATCAACGCTGTACTTTCCCAAAAGTATAATGTACTATCAACAAAAGGGAATTTAAATAATCATATTGGTGTACCCTTGACTCTTTTAGAGCTAAATAATAGTCACGAAATTGCAATCATAGAAATGGGAGCAAATAAACCTTTTGATATACAAGAACTATGTGAAATAGCCGAACCAAACTACGGTATAATTACAAATATAGGTAAAGCACATTTAGAAGGGTTCATTAACTTTGAAGGAGTCATCAAAACAAAAACAGAACTTTATCAATCTGTTTTAGATAAGAAAGGAACACTGATTGTGAATGCAAATGATGAAACTCTTCAAAAAAACATACCACAAGGCATAAAATTAATTCAATATGGTTCAGGTGATCGTGCAGATATAAAAGGTGAACTGGTTAACTTATCACCATACATTGAGTTAAAGTGGAGTAATAATGCATATACGTCTACTCGCATTAAGACAAATATGCTAGGAAAGTATAATTACTTAAACTTTCTTGCTGCAGTTTCTACAGGAGTTTTATTCAATGTTGAAAACGACTCTATAAACAAGGCTATATCAAATTACACCCCTAATAATAATCGTTCTCAAATAAAAGAAACAGAAAAAAACACTCTGATATTAGATTGCTATAATGCAAATCCAACGAGCATGTTATCAGCATTAGAAAGCTTCTTTATGATAAAGAATGATTTTAAAACAGTAATTATAGGTGACATGCTAGAACTAGGAGAAGAAGCTGTAAAAGAACATGAAAAAATTATTCAACTTCTAAACAATAACAACATTAGCTATTTTACCGTTGGAAATATTTTTAAAGAATGTAGATCAAACAAAGCAGAAAAAGCAGTAATAGGTACCGATGAACTTTCCGATTACCTTAAAGAGAATGAATTAAGAGGTCATCTAATCGTTTTAAAAGGGTCAAGAGGGATAAGTTTAGAAAAACTGGAACAAGTATTATAATAATTAAACTAAGGAAATCTGTTAACTTATAGGTT
>Ga0228614_1000635_pt1 | contig 18738 bp, 22 predicted proteins | sample 15DmetaG_FD_190531 | JGI IMG/M metagenome (GOLD analysis project Ga0228614, IMG submission 190531) | Seawater microbial communities from Monterey Bay, California, United States - 15D | ecosystem: Environmental > Aquatic > Marine > Coastal | place: USA: California | collected 2016-10-13
ATTATGTTATTGCCATAGTTAAGATACCTAAATATGAAGATATGTCTGCTGTCGATAGAATACTTTTAAGCAAAGTAGACAGATAAATAAGTATACGTTCAGCCTTGTAGGGCCGGAAGTAGCATAAAAGCGAAGGAACGCATTATCACATCGTTCATCCCTTACGGGACGGAAGTAGGTAATGAGGTGTACCGAAGGAACGCACTCAACTTTAAGAAGAGGAGAGTGTTATGTATTACACACTAAAGTTCGCTCATCAAAAAGAGCAAACTCGCAAAGCTCATTTAGCACTAATTTATAAGAAAATGGGAGTATTGAAACCAAATAAAAAGGTTGACATTTCTCTAAGAAGTGCTATATTAGTAAAGTAAGTAAAGACAAAGGATAAAGATGGAAAGCACACTACAGATACAACGTACATCGTTCAAAGCATTAAAGACAAAATGCGAAGACGTCGAGTTTGGTGATCCAATTGCATTACAAAAAATTGGCGTTGAACTAATGAACTTGTTAGTAGGTACTAGTTACCATTCATTAGCGATTAATCAATGTGGGCTTACATATCGTATTTTTTGTTCCAGGGTTAATAATACTTTCACAACGTATTATAACCCTGAACTTATTGACATCCAAAAGGGTGATAGCGACGACGTTTACTTAGTGGAAGGAATTGAAACATGTCAAAACTTTCCAACTATGAATTATACAGTAAAAAGACCGGCCAGTATTAGAGTAAAATATCAAGACTATATGGGCAATCAAAGAATGACTTGGTTATATAATTTACCTGCTAGATTTTGGCTAAAAGGGTATGATCATACATTAGGTCTTACTCCATACGATAGAGATAACAGTACAACAACAAAACTTCCAGAGGAACATCTATATGTTAAAAACTAATCCTGAAATAGATCTTATAGTTGAAAAGGCAAGTGAATTTGCGGCTACATGTGGACATTCATATGTAACTGTTGATCATCTTACTTTTGCATTAATTAACTATAACAACTTCAAGATTATGCTAACTGAATACGGTGCTGATTGGGAAGGCTTAAACGGTGACCTTCGTAAGTATCTTGAAGCCGCTGAATACTTTAAACAGAATCCAGCAAACAAAACTGATGATAAGCCAGCAAGAACACATGCACTAGAACGTGTTTTCAATCGTGCTTATACACAAGTGTTATTTGGTGGTAGAGCTCACATACAAACTATTGATGTATTTTTGGCTATATTGGTTGAAGATAAAAGTTATAGTACATTCTTATTTGACAAGTATGGTGTACAGAAAGAAAAGTTACTACAGTTCTTTAATGAAACATATGTTGACGAATCACCTTTACCTGCATTGTCACCAGAAGAAGCAGATAAAGTATTAGCAGAACATTGTGAAAACTTAAATGCTGAGGCTAAACGTGGTACTATTGATCCTGTAATAGGACGTGAAGAAGAAACAAATGAATTATGTCAAATACTAGGTAAACGTAACAAAGCAAACGTAATACTAGTAGGTGATCCAGGTGTTGGTAAAACTGCTATTGCAGAAGGACTTGCACTAAAAATTGAAGAAGGTGATGTACCTGAGTACTTAAAAGATGCAACAGTATACAGTTTAGATATTGGTAGTTTACTAGCAGGATCAAAGTATAGAGGTGAGTTTGAAGAAAAACTAAAAGACGTTATGCAAAGTTTAAGTTCAAAGCCTAATACTATTTGCTTTATTGATGAAGCACACACTATGCGAGGAGCAGGTGCTAGTGGTAGCAGTAGTGGTCCAGATTTTGCAAATATGGTAAAGCCTTATATTGCTAAAGGATCATTAAGAATTGTAGCAAGTACAACTTGGGAAGAATACAATCAAAGTTTTGAAAAAGATCGTGCTTTAATGAGACGTTTTTATAGACTTGCTATTGATGAACCAACACCAGCAGTTGCTAAAGATATTCTTAACGGACTTAAAAAATACTTTGAAGATTTCCACAGTGCAAAAATTACAAAAGAAGCCTGTGAAGCAGCAGTTGATTTAAGTGTACGTTATCAAACTGACAAACGTTTACCTGATAAAGCAATAGACTTAATTGATACTGCTTGTGCAAAACAAAAACTATTGAACAGAACAAACTTTACTATTGATAAAGATAATATTGTTGAAGAATTAAGTAAAGCAGTTAAGATTCCAACTGATCAGTTAGGCAGTAGTACTAAGACAGATGATACAAAAAGTATTGAAGTAATTGACAAACAGATTAAAAAGCATTTGTTTGGACAAGATGAAGCCGTTGATACTGTTATGGATGCAGTTACAGTTGCAAGAGCAGGCTTAAAAGCACACACTAAGCCAATTGGAACTTACTTAATGGTTGGTCCAACAGGTACTGGTAAAACAGAACTTGCTAAACTACTAAGTGAAAACTTACACATGAAACTATTACGTTTTGATATGGGTGAGTATCAAGAGAAACACACAGTTGCAAGACTTATTGGAGCACCTCCAGGATATGTAGGTTATGATGATGGACAACTTAGTGGTGGTTTACTTGTAAGTCAAATTGAAAAGAATCCAAATGCAGTATTGTTATTTGATGAAATTGAAAAAGCACATCCAGATGTAACTAACGTATTGTTAAGTTTAATGGATGAAGGTTTTGTTACAAGTACAAACGGTAAAAAAGCAGATGCAAGAAACTGTATTGTATTGTTAACAAGTAACTTAGGTGCTCAAGAAAACGAAAAGAACAATATTGGTTTTAACCAGTCACTTGAAAAAAGCAACGAAGAAGATGGTGCAGTTAAGGAACACTTTAAGCCAGAGTTTAGAAATAGACTTAATGGTGTAATTAAGTTTAAGAAACTTGATCAAAGCATTATGAGAAAGATTGTTTACAAGTTTGTTAATGACATTAATGACTTGTTACAAGAGAAGAAGTTGCATGTTAGTTTAAGTGAAAGTGCAGTTGAAGAACTTGCTAAAAAAGGTTACGACCCACTAATGGGTGCAAGACCACTAAGTAGAATTATTGAAAATCAAATTAAGATTCCACTTAGTAAAAGCATACTAAAAGATGCACCAGTTAACGGTACAACAATCTTAGTAATATTTAGGAACGATAAGTTTGAATTTGAGTACAAAAACAATACAGCAATGAAAGCCATTACTAATAATGTTGAAGTACCTAATGTAAACGAAAAAGGCATGATTATACTGGACAAGTTTAAACCTAAATAAATATTAACATGTTTACTAATGAAAGACTTTTTTATAACAAGTTTAAATTTAGAATACGGTTTACTTTACGAAAAGGATTGTCTTTACTTCGTAATTGTTCCGATTACGCCACTACTCAAGACTTATACAACGAACTAGAAAGAATTAGACAGTTCTGGTTAGATCGAGAAGTTAGTTCAAAGTATCAGTTTGTTTCTAGTCAACAGTGGAAACTTGATGGATCAGAAAGAGATGATCTTGCTCGTATATACCATTATAGAGAAGACTTCCGTCAACAAGCACACAAACAAATAAGGGTAGAAGTACCACTAATAGACTTTTACACTTGTAATTTAGATTATGTAAAGAAAGCAGAAGATACAGGTTTAGAACCTGAAGTTCGTGTTGCTTATCCTGATGATCCAAATGTTATTGCTGTTAAAAAACTTCCTTTTAAGGATTTTGAACTAAAATGCATAACAAAATACAGTCTTATTGATAGACAAGTTGCTGATAGTTTACTAGAATACGAAAATGCAGGTGAAATAAAGTTTCCGTGGACATGGCAAACTAGACGTATGTACAGTACTATAAAACACGTTCCACTACCTGACTACATTTATGCACAAAATAACGACAGTATTACATTTGTAAATCTTATTGCAGGTGATATCATATCTACTGTATATTCCTACAAACTTATATAAATATACATACATTACAAGGAGTTTCTGTATGGCAAAACTAAATGAAACAGTTTTGGTAATAAAAGTAAGTGAGTTACTACGAGACGATCAAACATCACAACCAGTGTTCAATCAAGAAATAGTCGAACAAATCCAAATAGTGTTAGAAGAACTAGCCGGCCCCGGTAGATTAGTTGAACTCACAACAACAAAGCAACAAGAGACTACAAATGACCCAGCAACTACTTAGCAGTACAACTTTTGGTACCGCAGGAGGTAACTATGATGGGACATCAACTTCTTTTAGTAGCGAGCAGATAAAGGCGAGTGGACACGAGGGCTACACAAATGGTTTGCATACTATAGTAGGAGTTGTAAAAGACTTTGTTGGAATAATAACTATACAGGCATCTCTTGCAACTGCACCATCTACAGACACTGATTGGTTTGATTTATCAGTTCTTATTGGTGATGGTAGTACCATTACTAGTGATGGTGCAGTTAGTAATGTTACTGTAAGTGCAACTTACATTAGATTAAACGTATCAAGTTTTACTGCTGGAAACATTACACAAGTACAAATTAGATATTAAAATAAAAGTATGTTTACAAAACAACAAGCGTCTATAGTAAGACAAAGTAAAGTTTGCTATCTTGTTCCTTGTTTCGGAGGTGCAGTATTCGAGCAATTCTTTGTGAGTTTTATGCAGGCAACTATCGACTTTCAAAATAACGGATTAGGTTTTGGACTTGAAACAGTTAGTAATGAAAGTTTAGTTACAAGAGCAAGAAACACTCTTATTGCTAAAGGAATGGCAAACAAAACTAATACACACTTTATGTTTATTGATGCTGATATCAGTTTTAAATCTCGTGATATTTTTAGACTTATTAGTGCAGATAAAGATATTGTAGGCGGAATGTATCCTAAGAAATCTTATCCTATTGAGCATGTTTTTAATCCAATAGGAGATGATGTACCTGATGAAAACGGATTACAAGAAGTAAGACATGTAGGTACTGGCTTTATGCTTATTAAAAGAAGTGTAATTGAAAAGATGTTTGAATACTATAAAGATTTATGGTATCAAAGTGACTTAGGATTAGACTCTGCACTTGATACACACATGTATTCGTTATTTGACACAGAAGTTGTTAACAAAAAGTATCTAAGTGAAGACTGGACATTTTGTAACAGATGGCGTGCTACAGGTGGTAAAATTTGGATAGATACTAAAGTAAAATTAGGACATTCGGGTTATCATACATTTAATTAATCAAGCATAAATACATTATATTATTACGGAGACTAATCACTTGAGCACGGCAGTATTTGCATTTGGACGTATGAATCCTCCAACTATAGGACATAAAAAACTTGTAGACAAAGTCTCAAGTATTCCTGGTGATCACTTTGTATTCTTAAGCCATGCAAGTGGCAACAAGACACAGAAGCCAGGTACTAAGCAATACGAAAATAAAGATCCTCTACCGTTTAGTGATAAGTTAGCATTTGTTGATGTTAGTTTCCCTACAGTCACAGTTGGACATGAGAGTGTAAAAACTGTTATGGACGCAATGAAAAAACTACAAGCAGATGGTTATACTGATGTTATAATGGTTGCTGGTAGCGATAGAGTTGATGATTTTACAGAGTTACTTAACAAGTATCAAGGACAAGAATACGACTTTAATACTATTGAAGTTGTTAGTGCAGGTGAACGTGATCCTGACGCCGAAGGTGCTGATGGTATGAGTGCTAGTAAAATGAGAGCGGCAGTTAGAGCAGGAGACTTTGAAAGTTTTAAACAAGGAGCGGCAAGTCCGCAAATTGCAAAACCTATGTTTGACATGCTCACTAAGATATTAAAACAAAATCCAATGCCTGGAGATGCATTTAATGAGGAAGTACTAGAAATGGTAACGAAAAAACAAATCGATGATCTTGAAGATCAAAATCACCACGGTGAAGTTGCAACACTACTTGCAAAACATTTTGGTACTGACAAAGAACAAAAATTAGTTGCTAAAATAAATGCATTACACTCCAAGCGTGGAAACATCGAACACGACGAGCAGATTACTAGAGATAAAATTATTAAAAAGTATTATACTAAAGTAACTGAAATGGAAGAAGGCCTATCAAAGCAAGATTCATTAATGGGCGTTAAGGATCCGGTAATATCAATTAGTGATAAAAACGGTAAGCCAGTAGACAGATTAAAGATGAGTGTTGCGGCAAAGAAGTATAAGTTTAACATGAATACTATTAGACCACAGTTTCAACATCAAGATAAAGTACAACATGGGCAGTTTACATTAAGTGCTCCAATAAGTGGACAACCAATGGAAAGTGCAAACGACCTTGATAAGATGCACACATATACTAATCCTCAACTTTCAGGCAAACAAGCAATAAGAGATATGGCTGGCGTTGCTAAACAGCATGATGTTACTATTAATACAAACGATAAAGATGAAATTATACTCAAAGGTACAAAAAGAAACATTGAAAGAGTGTTTTATAAAATGGCATATCCGGCTGGACATGAAGCATGGAATGGTAAGTTTACTATCGCAGAAGCAAAGAAAGATTGTGGTTGCGGACAAACACCTTGTGTAACATATGGTGACCAAGAAGAAGAAAAAGTAAACGAAGCAATACCAACTAGTGAATTTGATCATGATATTAAAAAGTTCTTTGCTAAAGTACAAGAACTTGAAGATGAAAATCAACATGGTGAAGTTGATGAAATGTTAACACAGTTATATGGTACAAGTTCTGAACTAATGATTATACGTGGTATTAACGGTATGCATGCCAATGAAGGTAGTATTGGACCAGAAGCACAAAAGTTAAGAGATAAAATTAGTACCAAGTATTACTATCAAGCACAAAAAGAAGCAGGCGCAGAATCATTAGGCGAAGCAATAAACGTTAACAAAATTCATAAAGCAGTTGATGATGGTAATTCTATGGACGTTATTGTTGGCATGTTTGCAGACAAAAGAACTACTAACACAGATGAGATTCGTAAGATAGTTAAAGATTACATGTTCAAAAAACGTATGAACAAAACAGAAAGTACAGTTAACGAATTAATAATTAGTAAGCCTGATAAAAGAAGCAAAGATGATGGCGAATACGAAACTGATCCAAAGTTTCCTAATTTAAAGACAAAGAAAAAACCTTCACACTTTGATAAAAGAAAAGCATTGGCAAGAATGGTTCCAAAAATGCAAAATATACTTTCAAATGTTGGAGAGATGGATTTAACAAAAGAACAGTTACACGGAGTATTAAACAAAGCTGCGAAACTGATGATTGAAATTGAGATTGCACAGAAAAACGATATTGTAGAAAACTTACACAGTTTAAACGCAGATGATGTTATGAAAAGTGAAGTACTAGTAAAAGGTGTTGGGCGTTACAGTGTTGAAGGACTAATGAAAAACATTAGTGAAAAGTTACAAGACTTATCCGATGACGCATCGTCAATGGAACCTTTTAATTATAAGAATATTAAATCAAAATTGGATAGCGGCATTGTTAATGTTATGCTAGATAGTTTAATTCAAGCATATGATGATTTGGAAAATGCACGACGCAAAGGGGGTGCCGCAAGCCGTAGTATACCAAAAAACATCTTTGATGACGTAATGTTACAAGAGTTAGAAATAACTCAAGGAACTGCATTAAAAGTATTAGACAATGTCGCTAGCCGATCAGATAAAAAGCCATTTCCAATTAGAATGAAAGATGGTACTGTTGTTGATGTTTCACCTGCGTTAGCAAATGAAATAATAAACATGTACGACAGCGGAGGACCAGCTCAGCAAAAGAAGATAATGGCATTACTCTCTAGCGGAGAAGGTTTTAAAAAACTTATTGATGCCGCAAAGCAAAAAAACAGAACTTTGAGATAAAACAAATGAGTAGATACGGGTGGCTTACAGAAAATCTGGATGCATCACCAATTACACAAGGTGACTTAGATCAGATTGAAAACTATGCAGATCGTATATTTGCAAAGTTGGGTATTGATGTTGAGTTCACTAGACACTTTTTAGATAGAGTTAATGATGCTAGAAATCAAAAACAAATATCTATGGCTGAACTTACTAGACTGTTCAAGCAACAGTATAAAAAGAATGGTAAAAAAATTGCACAACTAGGTCCTGGTGCAGAAGCAGTAATGAAAGACATGCAAACAGATGTCAATATGCCGTTTGCACTTGTTTGGGACAAACAATCACAAGAATTAGATTTAATTGCAAAAACTGTAATGCGAAAGAAAAACTTTGGTACTAGTAATCCTGTGGTTGCAGTTGAAAACAAAATTAAAAAGCATCCTACTGAAGATGGTACATACTTACTAGACTACAAAGGCAAAGAATACAAAATATCAAAATTTTATAATGATAATTTAAGACATACAGGCGAGTGGAGCATCTTTGTAAAAGATAACGGCGAGTGGGAATGGGAAGATACTGTATACAGTAGAAACTATGCACTTGATAGAATACGTCAAATGAATGAAGCATGGAGTAAAAAATACAAAAGCAGTATTGATTGTAGTAATCCAAAAGGCTTTAGTCAAAAGGCTCACTGTGCTGGAAAAAAGAAAAAGACAGAAGATGTAAACGAAGCATTTGACAATCCTTATCCTATTAATTGGTTTCAAAAAACACAAGAAGCATGGGAAGGGTCTGTTCAACTACCTGATGGTAGTAAACTCTTTATAGACATCACTGAGTCTGATGAAGGATATTATGCTATAGAGTTTGCAAAGTCAGACACACAGGGTAAAGGTGCTACAATGAAAGCAACCGGTACTGGTGATGAATTTAGAATATTTGCTACAGTACAAGCAGGTATACTTGAATGGTGGAACTCAGTAGATGAAGATGATGTACAAAAGATAACATTCAATGCATCAAAACATGCAGATGACAGTAAGAATAGATATAAGTTATATGCCAGGTTTGCTAAACAATGGGCAAATAAAATTGGATGGGTTGCAACATCACGTGAAGAAGATGGAGGTATAAGTTTCGTTCTTATGCGACCAGCCGCGGCTAAGTTTGCAAAAGATCAAGACTTAGAAGTAATGGAAGATGTTGTACCAACTAATGATACAGAACATGCCATAGAGCGTTTAAAAGTTGTCGCTAAACTTTGTTATAAAATGGGAAACCAACCTATTCTTTATAGAGCAATGCACACAGGCACATATCGAGGCGGTACTAAACAAAATCTAATACAAAAGGTAGATAACCCTCCAAGAAAAGGTGTAATGGGAAATTTCAATCCTATACAGTTAGCAGTGCTTGAAGATTTAAACATTGTTAGTCCTGCACAAGCAACTACAGTAGCACCTAGTAGTACAAGCAGTTATTTTGGTACAAATCATATAATGATTCCAGGTGGAGACTTTACTGCTTATTGGAACCCAGATATAGATGACTTAGGTGGCTTCAAAGGATATGATCCAAAATATCAACGTGGAGCACATGATGACAAAGGCGGAACATTACAGCGTGGAAAAGGTCGCGAAGATTTACCAGACGCAGAAATGCAAAAAATATTAAGTGGTTATCAAAAAGGTATTCCTAGTTATAGTCAACACAAAGGTGAAGTTATATTAGATACACCTTTCTATTATATGCTAAATTTACAATCTTTTTTAAGTATGTTTGGCGGTAAGAAAGTTAAAGAATTAATAACTGTACAAAATAGAAGTTCCTTTTCACCTATAAAAGCAGACCTATTAGCAAGTAAATTTAAAACATATAGTGACATTGGATGGTACTTGGAAAATCCTGCTACAAATATGTTGAAGTGGATTGCTAGTAAAGAAAAAATTAAATCAGAAGGACTTGTAACAGAGCTAGTAACTGGTACAGGAAATAAAGAACATCTTATAAATCGTGCCAACAAAGTTGCTGACATTTGTGCTACTATGGGCGACCGTCCTTTGTTGTATAGACAGGTTCGTAATACTAAGGGTATGTACGGCGACAAAGCACTTATTATCAAAGCCACACCAAGAGGCATACGAGACGAAAAATTATTAGGCTCAGGAAACTTAATGCAACCTCATGTGTTAAACAAAATTGGTATTGAGCATCCTGTGTTTTCTACAATGGATCCACATCCAGGCACACAAGGCAAGTTTGGAGCAAACTATTTTATGGTTCCAATTGGTTCATACAAAATTTATAGTAGTCCGCAGATAAAGGACTTGGGTACAGAAAATTCATACAATGATAAAGATCGCAAAATGTTTGCACCAGCCAGTGATGAAGAGGTTGCAAAGTTTAATGCCGTTGCTGACACTTACAAAGAAGGTTGGCCTAGTGCAGGATTTCCAAATGAAGTTATACTGGACTGTGAACAATATTATATGATTAATGTAGGAGAATTTGTTAAAAAATATGCTGGTGAAAAGGCTAGACAAATGTACACTAGAGATGAAACAAGTGTCAACAAAATAAGAAATGATATAAACAAAGAATTATTAACCAGTCGTTTTAAAACATACAACGACATGGCTTGGTATCTACGTAATCCGGTAACAAACTTGTTAAAGGAAGATATTGATGTAAACACACAACGTGGTAGACTAGCATATTATCTAAAGCAACCTCAAATTAAAAAAGGTATGGCAGTACACTTAGGAAAGTTACCTAAATATCATGACGGTACAGATGAACTTGCAGATATGGTTCCAGATCGTGCTGGAGTATTTGCACTACATCCTGATGCTTGGGAAAGCACATTCTACAGTTTAACAAATAAAGATTTTAAGAAAATTACATTTTATAAACCAGCAATAGTAAAAATACCACCTAATAGTATAGTAGGTGATATGGCTATTGCAAATAAGTTTTATAGAACTAATGATGCCGAAGAGAAACAAACACATGCAGAAGCATACAGGGACAGTATCGTTCCATACGGCAGTGACACTAGTCATATTAAAATGCCAGAAATAATTATGCCGAGATTAATTGAATCAGCAGGTGTTGGCATTGTAACAAAACAAAATGCGACAAAAGATGTACCAATCGGGGGAGAGTACAACAATGTCAAAAAAGTGTTTCCAAAGATGAAACACAAGCAAAAACATTTAACACAAGTAGAGACACTTGAAGAAATGTTTAAAAAAGCAAAAGCAAGAGTACAAGAAGACGTACTTGAGCCAATAACCCCTCAATTAAGTGGATACACTAAGTACACACCAACTCAATTAGCAATCATGGAAGGTGGCCATACACTCGAAGAGGAGGATCCTGCAGTAAGGAAACTTCGAATCAAGTTGAAAGGACAATTAGATGAAAGCATTAGCGAAGAATTGACTGAAGGATTTTTCAGCAATCTTGTTGTTGGTACTGGAATAGCACTTGCGGCCTTTGGCGCAGGTTCTTTCTTTACTAAAGACATTTCTAAGCCTGAAGTTGCTAAAGAAATAGTTGTAGTACAACAAACAGAAGTACAACCAGGTGATACTATATATTCACTTGCAAGAGAATTAAAAATTGATCCAAAAGTTTTATATAAGTTAAACGGATATGATCATACTACCGAATTACAAGTAGGTGAGAAGATTAAGATTCCTGACTTTGACGTAAAACCAAAATCAGTTAAAAAAATACCAACTAACTTTTTAGACAAACAACCAATACCAAAGCCTAAGGCTGAAGTTGTTCCTATTACAAATAAAAAACTTGAGAAAATATTATTAGTAGTTGCTAAAAAGTCAGGACTACAAGAAGATGAATTGGCTGCATTTATGGCTCAGTGTGCTCATGAAAGTAATCAGTTTAGAACACTTACAGAGTACGGTGGTAGTTTAGATTTTAGAAAGTATGATCCTCGTTATGCTCCAAAAAAAGCACGAGCATTAGGCAACACTAAACGTGGTGATGGTGCAAAGTATAAGGGCAGAGGGTACATTCAAATAACAGGTAAGTATAATTATACTGTTGCTGGAAAGGCAATTGGAATGGATTTAGTTAATAAGCCTGAACTGGCGGCAGAACCGTTAGTAGCAGCCAAAATTGCATTATGGTACTGGAGTAAAAGAGTTGCACCTAAAGTAAACGATTTTACTAATACTAGAGAAGTTACAAAGCCAATCAATCCTGGCATGCGAGGTTTAGAACAACGTATTGAATATCATGATAGTTATAAAAAACTAGCAATGGCATCTTTAAGTAAAGGATCTGAAGGATGAAAATAAACGAAGTACATCAAGAAATAACAGAAGAGCAATTTGATGAAAAAGCAGGCGAAAAAGATGCTTGTTATCATAAAGTTAAATCACGTTATAAAGTATGGCCTAGTGCATATGCAAGTGGCGCCTTAAGTAAGTGTCGCAAAGTTGGTGCTGCCAACTGGGGAAAAAGTAAAAGCAAATGAGAAATTTAATTGCAATCATAGAGGCCGCTGAAAAAAGTTGCCCATTGGCCACACAAGACTTAGAACTTAATACTAAGAATCGTGATGCCGCAATTCACGCCGAACATATTCAGTATGGTCCGTTAAATGTAAAAATGCCAGGTGACTATTATGAAAAGATTGCAAAGTATTGGAACACAAGTGTAGAAGCCGCATCAAAAACTTTATGTAACAGTTGTGCCGCTTTTGATATTAGTCCACGTATGCTTGAATGTATGCCAGGTCAATTAGAAGATGACGATGGTTATTTAGGCTATTGCTGGATGCACAAATTTAAATGCCATAGTGCTAGAACTTGTAGAACATGGGCTGGCGGTGGACCAATTAAATCTGATGAAGTAAGTCAGAGCTGGGACAAGTAAATGAGAGCTAGTGAACTACATGAAGACTTAAGAGCTTGGTTTGGTAAAGGCAAGAAGGGCGGAGCCGGTGGCGGTGGTTGGGATCGTTACAACACAAAAGGCGAACGTATCGGCAAGTGTGGTGATTCAAAACCAGGCGAAGGTAAACCAAAGTGTTTAAGTAAAAGTAGAGCTGCAAGTCTTAGAGCCAAAGGTGGTAAGAAAGCCATAGCCGCGGCAGTAAATAAAAAACGTAGAAATGACCCAAATAAGAATCGTAAAGGTAAGGCTAAAAACGTTAGCAATACAGTAAAGTAATGAGATTAGAAGAATTTAAAGTAGTTAAGCCTAAACCAGAAGATACATTAGGTGTTACTCGTGACAAAATGCCACAAGTTGCAACGGCTGACTATCCTGCGTTCTTCAAGTATTTGCAAAGTTTTGATGCAACATTTAAAAAAGAAAAAGTTGATCCTAATTCACTAAAACCTGTACAAGGTGAGTTTAGTGATGCTGGAACAGTAAAAGCACTTGTAAAAGGTAAAATTGACAAACCAATTATAGCAAGTAGCGATAACTATATTATTGATGGACACCACAGATGGTTGGCCGCAACTAATACTAAAAAAGATGTAAACATAATTAGAGTTAGTCTAACAGGCAAAGAATTGCTAAAACTAACAAACGAATTTCCTTTGACTACATATAAGTCAATGTATGAGTATGGTAAGAAGAAAAAGTCAAAGGTTCAATCACCTAACACACTTTTCAATCTAGGCATTACTTAATGGCTAGTATTTCACAGGAGACTACACAATGGCAGACCCTATTAAGCTCAAATGGATACATCATCAACTTGACGAACTATTGGAAGACTTTACCGGCAAAGCCAAAAAAGGCAGTCGTCCTGGCAGTTTAAAACGTAAAGCCGCACAATACTTAGGTAAGGGTGCAGGCGACAAACTAAGTAAAACAGATCTAAAACGTTTGCGAGCCAAAGCAAACAAGATGAAAAAATCCACTAAAAAAGCCGAACGTGATAGAGGCAACCAACTTATCAAACAAGTTAATTGGGCTAACAATTTTGGCGTAGCAAAAAAATAAAGGACATACATGGCATACAAAGATGAAGAATTTGCCCCTTCAGGGCATAAGATTGACTGGATTGCACCCAACGGTCAAATTAACTATGTTAAAGGTGTAGGCATTGATGTACCAATGCCCGATATTAATGATGTAATGTGCGAGTTACAGTTACAAGCACTAGGAGACTTTGTTCCACTTAGTCATTTAATAAATGTACAGGACTTTAAACGTGAAATTAAAGCATGGGACGACAAGTGGGTTCCGTATTTAAGAACAGAAGGTGTTACTAACGATAGAGAAGGCTTGATGTTAATAGGCATGGAAGGCGATACTGTTGGAGATAGTTTAAGTATGCCTGAAATCCGTAAACGTGTAGGACGTAAGTTACTAGAAAGTGAAATTAATGTTCCTACTGAATTGTATGATGCAATGCCAAGTTTACATCCACTGTTAAACACGTTTGATGTATTAGGCAGAACTATGTTAGTTAAACTAAACAAAGGTGGTTGGTTTCCACCACACAGAGATCATCCTGTACTAAGTAGAGATTGTTTTAGAATTGTTGCATTTTGTAGTGAAAACACAGACCACAGTACATTTGAATGGGAACATGATTATACAAGACGCTCAATACAACCTGGTAGAAGTTACTATGTAGATACTCGTAAAGTACACAGAACTGCTTGTTGGGGACATGATAGTATACACTTGGTAATGAACATTCCAAAAACATGGGAAAATGTGCTAAAAGTAATGAGCATGACACAACACTACTAAGGTAAATACAACGTTATGAAAATAAATGATATTATACATGAAGGATACGCAATCCTTCCGCCAATTGACAGAGACAAGTACCAAGCACGTGATGGACTAGAAGGTCCTATTATGACACGTTCAGGTAAAGTTGTTTATTACGATAATAACGAAGGCAAGTATTATGATCCAGATACAGATATGTATTTGACATATGATGAATGGAAAGCATACGACCCTGAATTACCAATTAAAAAAGAAGATGCTAGTGCAGATGCAACATCAAGTACAGATATTGCACACGTTGCCTTTCCGCTATTTGGTAAAGAAAAAGCAATACGCCGTGCAGTAGATCCTAAGGGTTATCTAAAAGGCAAGAAAAAGCCAAAGCAACCCGGCTATCCTAAAAAAGTTAAAAACATTTATTCAAAAAAATAGTTGACTTCTAGTCCAAAGTGTTATATATTATATATAACCATTGGAGAAGCAAATGATTGATATTAAAGATTATATACGAACTATCCCTGATTACCCAGAGCCAGGCGTAAACTTTTATGACATTAATAGTTTATTTGCACAAACGGCATGGAATCAAGTTGCCGCTGAACTAAGTGTAGAACTACAAAATTTATATAATAGAAACGGTGAAATAACACACATTGCTGGTATTGAAAGCAGAGGCTTCATTGTAGGCAGTGTAATTGCTAGTTGCATTGGTGTTCCATTTGTAATGATTCGTAAAAAGGGTGCAAAGTACCCTGGCAGTTTACTTGAAGAAAGTTACGGTACAGAGTATAGTGAAGATACAGTTGTATTACAAGAAGGTATACTAGGGCATACAAGTAGAGTAATGATTGCAGACGACTTAATTGCTACAGGTGGTAGTTTATTAGCAACACAAAGACTAATAGAACAAACAGGTGCAAAAGTAGTTGGAGCAGTAACAATTATAAATCTAAAATACATTAACGATCCTGAGTTAGTAAACTTCAGTAATATTATATCAGCATTAGATGTTACTAAATGAGATTAGTTGCGTTTGGTTGTAGCAATACAATAGGCGAAGCATGTGATACGAACTGGCCAACACAACTATCTGAGTTATTAGATGTTAAATGCATTAACTTAGGTAAAAGTGGAAGTAGTAATCGAGAACTATGGTGGAATATAATTAACTACAAATATGAACCAGACGATGTTGTAGTTGTATTATGGACTTTTCCAAATAGAGATTGTATTATTACTAATGATAACGTAGAGCAACTTGGTGACTGGCACAAGAATAAAACAGTAGCAAGATATATGGTTGAAACATATGATGACTTTGATAAAATTGTAGAAAGTCATACTTATATTCAACATGCAAATACATTAATAAAAAACATTTATAATTTTGCCTGTGACGAAGTATCACTTATACCTTATCCTCGATGGCAAACTATTCCGTTATTAGGAAACTTACAACCAATATATGAAAATGGTGATAGAGGAACAGATAATATACATCCAGGACCAACGTGTCATAAACAATTTGCTAATTATATGTTAGATAAAATACAAAAAGTAAAAAATAAAACTATTCCTAATTATTATCCTAAAGGAATACATAGATTAAGTGTTAATCATTATATACAAGAGGCATTCGAGTCATGCGATTAGTTGCGTTTGGTTGTAGCCATACTTACGGAGTAGGATTAAAAGACTGCTGGTTAGACATAGGAGGTCCTGGTGATCTTCCTCCAAGTAAACTAGCATGGCCACAAATAATGTCAAAGTTCTTAAACCGTGAATGTATTAATGCAAGTAAATGGGGAAGTAGTAATAGAGAAATATGGCATCGTATTATTAACTTTAACTTTGAACCTGACGACTTAATAGTAGTACAATGGACTTATCCTAGTAGAAATTGTATTATAAAACAAGATGGTGTTGTAGAACAACTAGCACTTTGGCACGATGAAGATTATGTAAAGAAGTATTTAACACTAACATATGATGCTTATGATAGTTCAATAGAAGCACATACATACATAAGTCATGCTAACCTGCTAGTACCTAATATGTATAACTTTAGTACAGATATTAGAACGCTAAATCCAATTCCTAGTTGGCAAAAAACAAATATACTATTTGACATGAATAAAATTTATGTAAATAGTAATAAAGCAGTCGACGGAGAACACGGCGATGCACAGTTTCATGAAGATTTAGCACAAGAGTATTTAGATATATGCAGGCCCGATTGAAATAAAAGTTTTTATTTAAAAAGACTAAATACATTGTAATAAAGATAAGTTTGGAGTTATCATGAGAGCGAAACAAATTATTAAAGAAGATATTAGCATGGATGCTAGACATATGGAAGTTGATCATGAAGTGCAAATGGCACGTTCCGACTTATATAAAACAGCCAAGTATGCAATAGAGTTGCACAAATTACTTGCTAGTATCTCTGAAGAACAAGGACTTGAAGGTTGGGTACAGGCCAAGATCACTAAAGCAAGTGACTACCTATCCAGTGTTGCACATCATTTAGAATACAAGATGTTAGACGCAAACTCTCAAGCAGGAATGCCTGACGTTGAAGTACAGGCTGGCGTCGAAGAAACTACTACTAACAATAATACAAGCGGAGAATAATATAATGTCTGATAATGTTGCTAATATGTCTTTTACCGATCTCGTTGCAAAGTTAAACGAAATTGAAAAGAGAGATACTGCTGAACGTAGAGCTAATCATAAACTACAAGTTGAAGCAGCAAAAGCCAAAAAGTCAAAGAGCATTAAAGAAGGCCTAAAAAGAGCACTAGCAGAAGCAGAAGAGATTCAAGAGAATGTACTTGGAATGACTCGTGAAGAAGCAATGCCAATTATTACTCCAACTAATGAAAGAGATGATTTAGATGGTGTTAGTTTAGATGATTACTTAGAAAGATTTGAAGTAGGTGACACAGTAATTCCAAAAGAAGAAGGTCCAGGTCAAGCACCGGGTAAAGTTGTTAAAGTTGAAGAAGACTATTGTACTGTTAAATTTGCAGACGGTTCAACAGAAACTTTCCGTCATGATGAGTTAGAAGCAACTGACGCCAAAAACTTACCTGAAGATGATACTGCTGATTACGAAAAAGTAATGGCAAGGCAAGTGCGTAAACATATTGCAGATATTCGTTTTGATGTAGCAGAAATTGAAGATAAAATAAGTCAACTTGCTGAAAAAGACAACGGCGACTTAACAGATCAAATTACTACTATGAAGAAACATTCAGATGGGTTATACGCAGTACTAAGCAGAGCAATGAAAATTGTTCCTGTTTACGAAGATGGTGACTTAGAAGAAGATATGAACGAAGCAATTCCATATATGTACAAGTTACAAAAAGATGGTAAAAGTGTAGAAGAGATTGCTAAAGAATTAAACATGACCGTTGACGCAGTTAGAGCTGCAATGTCAAAATCTGTTGCAGATGAAGGTTATAGTAAGCATCCAAAAGGTTCTAAAAAGTATAAACAGCATATGGCTGCTATGCACGCCGCAAAAGGTTAATAATGAGCAAAACATTTGCTACTGATGTAACTATTGGAACAACAGGTAGTTGTAATATATGCGGACACGAATCACACTGTGGTAGTCCTTTATGGAAAGAAGTAAGAGATTATGCGTCTGAACAAGGGCCTACTCACAGATCAATCGAAGTTTGTAAAAGTTGTAGTTGTACAAAGTGTTCAACAAAACAAAGTCTTAAAAATAAGTAATTAAATGACAAGAAATATTGGTCGTCCTACAGACGGCAAATTAATTAAACGTCCACAAGAACAAGTTGACGAAATACTCAGCAAGGTATCTGATACCATTGTGCTGAAAGACTTTTTATCTCGTTCAGATAGAGATACACTACTTAAAATATATCATAACAACACACAACGTGATTATAAGAATACTGGCCCTACTACACTTATTGCCAGTAAGTTTAAACACGACACAAACTTTATAAAAATATTTAATAAAATACAAACACAACTTGGCTTAAACTTAAATGTTTGGGGAGGTAACTTCTTTGAAACTGATAAGCCATATGTAATACACAATGACGTAGACTACAGACATGATATTATGCCTGCTAAGTGTCTTGTTATTCCATTACAACGTTTTTATCATGAAGATGCAGTTATGAGTAACAGTGATGCACAATTTCATATATT
>Ga0228614_1000638_pt1 | contig 18701 bp, 1 predicted proteins | sample 15DmetaG_FD_190531 | JGI IMG/M metagenome (GOLD analysis project Ga0228614, IMG submission 190531) | Seawater microbial communities from Monterey Bay, California, United States - 15D | ecosystem: Environmental > Aquatic > Marine > Coastal | place: USA: California | collected 2016-10-13
ACTCAATGAGTAACCTGAATGCTGGACTACTGAACGCATTTAATACTGCGTTAGGTGCGAACTCCGGACAAACTAATGTAACTGGACAAAGGAATACATTTTTAGGTTGTTACGCTAATGTTCTAGATGGATGGAATAATACATATGATGATTCAACCGCTATAGGTTACCAAGCTATAATAAACGCAAGCAATCAAATTATGTTAGGTCGTTCTAGTGAAACTGTAGAAGTTCCAGGTAATATTAATATTGCAGGAACAGCTACTGCAACAACATTAGCCGTTAGCAACAACAGCACCAACATTGCTACTACAGCATTTGTTACTAATAAAATTAATAATTTAGTTGATTCCGCACCTGGAACATTAGATACATTAAATGAGTTAGCAGCTGCTCTTGGAGATGATGCAAATTTTTCTACTACTATTACTAATTCTCTTAGTGAAAAAGCACCTCTTAATAGTCCTACATTTACTGGAACTGTCAATGGTATTTCAAAGAGTATGGTTGGACTTGGTAATGTTGATAATACTTCTGATGCTGATAAAAGTATATCTACTGCTACTCAGTCAGCATTGAATGGAAAACAAGATACTCTTACTTTTGGAATTTCTAATGGAAACGCAGTTAAAATAGATGGAGGAAACGCATGGCAATATGGTTGGGTTCGTTTTTGGGAAAATGGCATAAAGGCATATTCAACTGGTCAAGTACAAAGTGATTTACAAATCGCAAAAAAAACAGATATAGACGCATCTTTTGGTATAGTAGATGTTTCTTTAGTTGAAATAAATAATAATCTTGATGATAAAGCGAATACTAGCGCATTAACTACTGGATTAGCTGGAAAACAAGATACTCTTACTTTTGGAATTTCTAATGGTAATTCTGTTAAAATTAATGGATCCGCTACTAATGATCTGTATGCTAAATTTACTAACACAGGTATCACAAGCTCTACAATTTCTGATATGAAAACAGACTTAGGTATTTCTAATGTTTCAAATGAAAGCAAAGCAAGTATGTTGGATAGCGCTACATTAACAGGAGTTCCTACTGCTCCTAACGCAAATGCTAACACAAACTCTACACAAATTGCCAATACAAAGTATGTAGATACGGCTATTAGTAATTTAGTTGATGGTGCTGGAGAAGCATTAAATACATTATCTGAGTTATCAGCTGCTCTAGGTGATGACTCTAATTTTTCTTCTACAGTTACTAATTCTCTTTCTACAAAAGCGCCTATTAACGCACCTACATTTACTGGTGATGCTAAGGCGGTTACTGCTTTAGCCAGTGATAATTCTACATCAATCGCTACTACTGAATATGTTACTAGAGCGATTAGTAATGGAGATTTTGCACAACAATCTACAATTGATGCTAGTTTTTCAGCTGTTAATAATTCTATTGATAGTAAAGCCAGTCTTACTGGAGCAAATTTTACGGGTACTGTTAGTGGTATTACAAAATCAATGGTTGGACTTGGTAATGTTACTAATGAAAGTAAAGGCAGCATGTTTTCAAGTCCTAATTTTACTGGAACCCCTACAATAGATACTACACCTAGTAGTAGTGATAATTCTACAAAAATTGCTACTACGGCGTTTGTTAAAACCGCTACTGATGATTTAGTTGATTCCGCACCTGGAACAATGGATACATTAAAGAAACTTGCGGATGCTTTAGGTAACGACCCAAATTTTTCTACCACTGTTACCAATTCTCTTGGTGTAAAAGCACCCAATAACAGTCCTTCATTTACTGGAACACCCACAGCAGTTACTGCTGATATTGGAACAGATAACACACAACTTGCTACTACCGCATTTGTTGCTAATGCTATATCTGGCCTAGGAACAGGAGATGTTACAAAAGCAGAAGTTGATGTTTCATTGAATTTAAAAGCTGATCTTAACGCACCTACTTTTACTGGTAATGCTAAAGCAGTAACTGCTTTAGAAAGTGATAATTCTACAAAAATTGCTACTACGGCTTTTGTTAAAAGAGCTGTTGATAATTTAGTTGATTCCGCACCTGGAACATTGAATACATTAAATGAGTTAGCATCTGCTCTTGGAGATGACGCAAATTTTTCTACTACTATTACTAATTCTATTGGTTCAAAAGCACCTATTAATAATCCTACATTTACTGGAACTGTTGAGGGTATTTCAAAGAGTATGGTTGGACTTGGTAATGTTGATAATACTTCTGATGCTAATAAAATTATTTCTAATGCTACTCAGGCCGCATTAAATTTAAAAGCAGATACAAGCGCATTGAATGGAAAACAAGATACTCTTACTTTTGGTCTATCTGATAATAATGTTATTAAAATTGATAGCACAAATAGAAGTGATCATACATGGAAGTTTGCAAGATTTACAGGGAGTGGTGTAGAAGGCTTACCAAAGGCTACCGCAAAATACGAACTAGACCTTAATAATGTTACAAATGAAAGTAAAGCAACTATGTTTACTAATGCCGCTTTAACTGGTACATCCACCGCGATTACTGCTGACGCAGGAACAAACGACACACAAATAGCTACTACAGCTTTTGTTGTTGATGCTATTTCTACATTAGGAGGTGGAGATGTTACAAAAGCAGACGTTGATGTTTCATTAAATTTAAAAGCTGATACTAGCGACTTGAATTTAAAAGCAAATCTTCACGCACCTGTTTTTACAGGTGCTGCTAAATTATCTGGGACACCATCAGCTGGTGATAGTTCAGGTAAAATTGCTACTACTTATTTTGTTCAAAGAGCAGTTGATAGTTTAGTTGATTCCGCACCTGGAACATTAGATACATTAAATGAGTTAGCAGCTGCTCTTGGAGATGACGCAAATTTTTCTACTACTATTACTAATTCTATTAGTGAAAAAGCACCTATTAACAATCCTACATTTACTGGAACTGTTGGTGGTATTACAAAGGATATGGTTGGACTTGGTAATGTTGATAATACTTCTGATGCTAATAAAATTATTTCTAATGCTACTCAGGCCGCATTAAATAATAAACAAGATACACTACATTTTGGTATTAATAATACCAATGCTGTTAAAATTGATAATGATATGTCAGTTGGAGATGGCGATTATGTTCAATTTACAGATAATGGTATTAAATCCGTAGAGATCGCTACAATGAAATCAGATTTGGGAATTAATGATAAAGCAGATGTAAGCGCATTGGCTGGAAAACAAGATACCCTTACGTTTGGTATTTTAGATAATAATGCTGTTAAAGTTGATAGCACATACAGAACTGGACATGCGTGGCAATATGCAAGATTTACCGCTCATGGTATAGAAGGCTACCCAAAAGCTAATGTAAAAAGCGACCTAGGAATTAATAATATTACAAATGAAAGTAAAGAAACTATGTTTACAGATCCTAATTTTACAGGAACAGCTACATTATCTTCAACACCTTATTTTAGTGATAATACTACAAAAATTGCTACTACTGCGTTTGTTCATACTGCTGTTAATAGATTAGTTGATTCCGCACCAGGAACATTAGATACATTAAATGAACTGGCTGCTGCTTTAGGAGATGACGCTAACTTTTCTTCTACTGTTACTAGTTCTATTGCTACAAAAGCACCTATTAACAGTCCTACATTTACAGGAACACCTTTATTAACTACAACACCTCTTAGTAGTGATAGTTCAAAAAAGATTGCTACTACAGAGTTTGTTAATAATTTTGTTACAAGTCAAGAACTAATTTCAAAAGACGAAGTTGATGCTTCATTTAATTTAAAAGTTGATACTAGCGCATTAACTAGTGGATTAGCTGGAAAACAAGATACTTTAACTTTTGGTATTTCTGATACCAATGCTGTTAAAGTAGAAGGACACGCATGGGAATACGCATGGCCTCGTTTTGGTCCAAATGGTTTAAAGCCATATTCAACTGCTGATGTACGAGCTCATTTACAAATCGCAACAAAATCAGAAATTGATGCTTCATTTAATTTTAAAGCTGATACTAGCGCATTAACTAGTGGATTAGCTGGAAAACAAGATACTCTGACATTTGGTCTATCTGATAATAATGTTATTAAAATTGATAGTTCATACACAACTGATCACACATATAAATATGCCAAATTTACAAATACTGGTATAGGAGGCGTAACATCAACTGGCTTAAAATGGGAACTAGGACTTAATTATGTTACAAATGAAAGTAAAGCTACTATGTTTACAGATCCTACTTTTACTGGAACAGTAACCGCACCAACACAATCAGTTTCCAACAGCAGCACCAAAGTTGCTACTACAGCATATGTTACTAATAAAATTAATAATTTAATTGCTTCCGCACCTGGAACTTTAAATACATTAAATGAATTGGCAGCTGCTCTAGGTGATGACGCTAACTTTTCTTCTACAGTTACTACTTCTCTTGCGTCAAAAGCACCTCTAAGTTCTCCTGTATTCACTGGAACACCTACATTATCTTCAACGCCATCTGCTAATGATAATTCAAAAAAGATTGCTACTACAGCATATGTTGATAATGCCGTATCTAATGTAAGTGGTGGTGGAGGAAGTGGAGATGTTACAAAAGCAGAGGTTGATGTTTCATTGAACTTGAAAGCGAATACTAATGGTCCTACTTTTACTAATACAGCTACATTTAATAATATTGATTTGAATGGAAAAATCAATGATATAAATGTAACAACAGAAGTAACAAATTTCAATTTTGTATTAGATACAGCAGGTAGCCATACTATATCAGGTATGTATAATGTTGGTATGGGTCATGATGTACTAGCAAATAGTGATCATGAGAATGGTAACAATAATTCTCTTTATAACACTGCGTTCGGTCACCAAACATTGCGACAACTTACAACGGGTGATAGTAATAACGGTATGGGTTACAGAGCATTATTTAAAATGAGGGGTGGCTCTAATAATGTTGGGATAGGCACTAATTCTATGAACCAAGCTACTGGTGGAAGTGGTAATGTTAGTATAGGTTCGAACGCATTTCAGAAAATGATATCTAAATCTCAAAATACAGCAATTGGTTACTGTGCCGCAAGATACGATAAAAACGTACAATATTGTACATTTATTGGCAGTTCTACAGGTCTTACTGGAGATTTCGGTTCAACTACTACCAATTCAGTAACACGAGACTACTCCACTGCTATTGGTTATGGTGCTGAAATATCATCAAGTAACCAAATTATGTTAGGTCGTTCTAGTGAAACTGTAAAATGTCCAGGAAATGTAAGCATAGATGGCACAATTACAGATGGTGCATGGAATGGTGATTCTATTGCTGATAGTTATATTCAGTCAGCATTCACTTGGAACAATAAACAAGACGCACTTACATTTGGATTAGATGCCGGAAATACTTTAACACCTCAACATGGTTTATCAGCAGACCAATGGTTACGTGTAGGAGCAAGTGGAGTAAAAGGAGAATCTACATCAAATGCTAAAAGTATTCTTGGCATTAACGATAAAGCTAGTAATAGTGATTTAACAACTGGACTAGCTGGAAAACAAAATACCTTAACTTTTGGTATTGCTAATACCAATACTGTTAAAATTGATGGAGATTGTAATGATAATGAATACGCACGTTTCACAAGTTCTGGTATTGAAGGAAGAACTACCTCACAATTAAAATCTGACTTGAACCTTAATAATGTAAATAATACATCTGATGATAATAAACCTATTTCTTCTGCTACTCAGTCCGCATTGGATGGAAAACAAGATACCTTAACTTTTAGTATTAATAGTAATGGGGCTGTTCCTAAGATTGATACTACTTACTCGGGTAATAATAACTGGAAATATGCAAAATTTTCAACTACAGGTCTATTTGGCGTACACGCTTCTTCTGTGAAAAATGATGTTGGACTTGGTAATGTTACAAATGAAAGTAAAGCAACTATGTTTACTGATGCCGCTTTAACTGGTACATCTACTGCTATTACTGCTCCCAGTGGAACAAACACCACACAAATTGCTACTACAGCTTTTGTTGTTGATGCTGTTTCGACATTAGGAGGTGGAGGTGGAGATGTTGCAAAAGCAGACGTTGATGTTTCATTGAATTTAAAAGCAAACCTTGATAGTCCTACTTTTACTGGCACTGTTGGTGGTATTACAAAATCAATGGTTGGTCTTGGAAATGTTACTAATGAAAGTAAAGCTAGTATGTTTTCTGGTGCTACATTAACAAATGGTCCTACCGCACCTGACGCAACTGCTAATACAAACTCTAGTGTAATAGCTAATACAAAGTATGTAGATACTGCTATTAGTAATTTGGTTAATTCCGCTCCTGGAACATTGAATACATTAAATGAGTTAGCTAACGCATTAGGTGACGACGCTAACTTTTCTTCTACTGTTACTACTTCTCTTGCATCAAAAGCTCCTCTTGATAGTCCTACATTTACTGATGATATTACCATTAATACAACATTAATACAAGGAACAGCTGGAGATGAAAGCACTAAACGATTAGATATTTGTGGAAATTTATATGCTCAATATCCTAATAGTTCAATACCTTTATCTGCGATTGACCAGTTACCCGAAACTTATGCACCAGTAGTATCACCATTCTTTACAGGAGAGCCTAAGGTTCCTACAGCAACTAGTAGCTCATCTGATAAACATATTGCTAATAAAGAGTATGTAGTTAATGCTATAAAAGATATTAGTGTTGATAAAACTGAAGAGGTTACTTTCCAATCTACAGTTGAAATTAGTGGTGATGTTTCATTAAATAATACTGTTTATATTGGTGGTGATCTTACTCTAAAAGATAATATTATTAACACTGAATCAAGCCAACCCGTATATATAAAAAATACTTTTGTTGATATATCAAATGGTTCTAGAACTTATACAACAGTTACTTTTACCGACAATCAAAATTCTTCTAATAATTATGGCCCAACAACAACTTATGTTGATGGTTATTCATCATATACTGCTTCTTCTTCGAGCACTAATCTAACTAGTATGGAAGATTCTACAGATAATACAGTAATTACTACTTCTGGTTCAGAAACTATTATTGCTACAAACACTGTGAATACTTACGAGACTACAGACAATGACAGATGGATACTGGATGAAGTAATAAACGGAGACTCTACCGGAAACAAATTTGGATATTCAGTAACAATGAATAAATCTGGTTCGCGTGTTGCTATAGGCTCTATTAAAGGTTCATCTGGTAAAGGACATGCTAAAGTATATGAAGAATCCAATGGAACATGGAGTCAGATTGGTTCTACCATTGTTGGTGAAGCAAGTAATGACTACTTTGGAGAACGTGTAGCATTCAGTGGAGATGGTAATATTTTAGCTGTAGCTGCTTCACGTAATGATAGTAATAGTAATTCAGGACATGTTCGTGTATATCAATATACAAATAATCAATGGAGTCAGATTGGTTCAGACATAGATTCACCATATACTGGATATGGAAGCACTGCGGTATGGTATGGTATATCTATAGCTCTTAGTGATAATGGAGAACGTGTTGTTATAGGAAATAAATATGATGATGGTAATGGTGCAAATATTGGTGCTACACGTATTTATGATAATGTTACTAATAATTGGGTTCAAAGAGGTAATCCTATATATGGTGAAGCCACAGATGATTGGTCTGGCTATTCTGTTTCAATAAGTGATAATGGAGAGCGTATAGCAATTGGCGCAATTTATAATGATACTAATAGTTTTGCTGATTCAGGACATGTTCGTGTATATGACATAGGAAGTAACGGTACTCTTAGAAATCGTGCAGGCCAAGATACGGAAATTCAAGGAACTACTAGCTACGATTGGGCTGGTCGTTTTTGTTCTTTATCTAATGATGGACAAAGACTTGCGGTTGCTTATAATGCTGACGCAAAAGTTTTTGAATATTCTGGTTCTGCTTGGGTTCAAATGGGTTCTACTTTAGTTCTTCCTTCAGTAGCTACGACAAGTGGAAGAAATATTGCGATGAATGGCGCTGGTGATATAGTTGTTGTTACTAATTGGCCAATTTCATTAAATCGTACCGATGCTGGGTATGCTAAATCTTTTAAATGGAATGGTTCTAGTTGGGTTAATCATAATACTACTACTAATGGTGGAAATGGTTACTTATCAAGTGGTAATAATGAAGATTATTTTGGTAAATCTGTTGCTATGAATGATGCTGGTGACAAATTTATTGTAGGTATCCATGCGTATTCAACCGATATAGGCAGAGTAAAAATATATAAATCTGACGTTACAAATACTAGTAATATCGAAACAACCACTGTAACACAAATTTCAACCCAACCACTTACATCAACTACTACTAGAACTAATGTTACAGCATCTCCCGGAGAGACAGTAGTAACTGTGAAAGGTAAATCACAAAGTAGTAATACTACTGTAAGTATCGAAGGTGAAATGAATATTAACCAAGTTGTCAGTGTTAAAGAAAATATTTCTATTAATGGTGCAACAATACAAGGTTCAGGTTACGCTATACTATCAGCAACAACTGATTGGGAGAGTATTAGCACTGGTCAGACTCTCAACGCCTCCTTCCAAGGCAGAACTCATGCGTTTTCAAAAAATGGTGCGAGAATTGCTCTTGGGTATCCATACAACACCAACAATGTAGGAGAAGTTAGAATATTAGAATATTCGGGCTCTAACAGTGTCTGGCATAGTAAGGGTACTATAAGTGGTTTAGACAACAATGGTTATTTTGGATTTTCAGTATCATTAAATAAAACTGGAGATATAGTTGCTATTTCTGCTGTTCGTGAGGATGAAAGTGCTGGAGTAGTTAGAGTATATAGTAGAAACAATAATAACACTTGGACACAACTTGGTTCAGATATAGTAGGGCCTTATGAAAAAGATGGTCAATATCTTACAGGTTCTCTTACAGGATGGAGTGTATCTTTATCAGCAAATGGAACCATTTTGGCTATATCTTCTCCTTGGTTTGATCTTACCCCCGGAAGTGGAAATAGTCCCGGTTCTAATGAGGGTAATGTTAAAGTATATGAATACGTTGATAATGATTGGGACCAATTAGGAACTTCACTAACTGGTAGTTCTAGTGGAGACCATCTAGGTAAGGACATACAGCTAAGTGATGATGGTAGATATTTAGCTGTCGGTTCGCCATATACATCAAGTAATGGTGTAAATCATGGTACTTCATCAGTTTATCAGTGGTCAAATGGTGCATGGTTGTTAATACCAGGCGGACAAATTATAGGTGAAAATGGTAGCGAGACAGGAACATCAATCGCTATGAATGCTGATGGTAATAGGATTATTGTTGGATCACCAAAATATGACTACAACAACAATAATACTGGTTTGGTTCGTGTATATGAACGCTCTTCAGGAACTTGGAAACAACTAGGAAATGATTTAGTAGGAACTGGTTATAATCAAAATTTCGGTTGTTCTGTAGCAATATCACAAATTGGAACAACTATAGCAGTAGCTTCCGAAAATAGTACTTTAAAAACATATACTTGGAATGGAACAACGTGGGAACCACTTTCAAGCACTAATATAACTCAATCAGGAACAATATCTATTGCGGCTGACGCACATAACAAATTATTTTTAGGTATTAGTAGCTTCCGAGATTATGGTTCTTCCTCATCATCGAATGATAATACAAATGTGTATAGATTACACTATACTGAATCTTCTAGAGTAGAAAAAGTTACTATTAAAAACTTAGTTACAGATAAAATAATACCCTTTAATGATAATGATTTAACATTTGATTGTGATATTAATTGTTCTGGTGAGCTTCAAGCAACCGCATTTACAGCTACTTCAGATTATCGTATTAAAGAAGATGTTGTATCTATTTCTGATACCTCTTTCAATATTGATAATATACGTCCCATTTATTATAACAATAACAAAACCCAAAAACCTGATTTTGGTGTTATTGCTCACGAAACACAAGAAGTATTCCCTTTCTTAGTAAAGGGTGAAAAGGATGGAGAAGAATTACAATCTGTAAATTATACCGGGTTTATAGGCCTTCTTATTAATGAAATACAACAATTGAAAAAACAACATATTGATATGAGTGCCAGATTCGTAGAATTAGAAAATAAAAATACCGAATTAGAAACACAAATATCAAATATTACTAATAAATAATTATCTTTAATTAACATACTTTGAAATTATCATAATATTATTATAATTTCAAAATAATTTATTCATTCCATTGTTCTAACAAACCACTAACAGATACATTTTGTCCAACAGAAATACTGGCATTGAACGAAGCATCAGATTTTACAAACATTTCAGCATTGAAAGATACATCACCAGATACCTTCAATTCACCATTTAATGATATATCATCAGTTACAATCAATGTATAATCATTAATAGTTGTATTAATAGTAGTAGTATCTTTAGTTTGATATACAGAAAGATTACCTCTAACTACCAAATCTCCACTAACATCCATATCAGCATTCTTAATAAGAACATCATTATACATTGTTGTTTTACCAGTAACATCCAATGTATCACTAAAAGTTACAGCATCAGTTACCTTCAATGTAGAGTTCAATGTTGTTGCTTTATTTACATCCAATGTAGATGATAATGTAGCACCACTAACAACCTTTAATGTAGAACTTAATGTGGTAGCCTTTGTTACAGCTAATGTATCAGCCATAGAAGCAGGCTTAGCTACATTTAAAGTAGAGCTTAATGTAGCAGCCTTAGTTACTTTTAATGTATTAGCTAATTCAGCAGCCTTAGCTACATTTAAGGTAGAGCTTAATGTTGTTGCCTTTGTTACCTTTAATGTGCTAGCTAAATCAGCAGCCTTAGATACCTTTAGTGTGGAACTTAAAGTTGTTGCTTTTGTTACAGTTAATGTATCATTCATAGACGCAGGTTTAGCTACACTCAATGTAGAACTTAAAGTTGCTACACTACCTACTGTTAAGGCGGCTCCCATATTTACAGCTCCATCAACTTGTAATGTAGATGCTAATGTGGTTGCTTTTGTTACTGCCAAAGTATCAGCCATAGAAGCAGGCTTAGCAACATTTAATGTAGATGCTAATGTGGTTGCCTTTGTTACTGCCAAAGTATCAGCCATAGAAGCAGGCTTAGCAACATTTAATGTAGATGCTAATGTAGTAGCCTTTGTTACAGCTAATGTATCTGCCAAAGCAGCAGCCTTAGCTACATTTAAGGTGGAACTTAATGTAGTAGCAGCAGTTACCTTCAATGTATCAGCCATGGTAGCAGGTTTAGCTACATCTAAAGTAGAACTTAATGTAGCTGCTTTTGTTACAGCTAACGTATCAGCCAAAGCAGCCGCCTTAGCAACACTTAAGGTAGAACTTAATGTTGTTGCCTTTGTTACAGCTAATGTATGTGCCAAAGCAGCAGCCTTAGCTACATCTAATGTAGAACTCATTGTAGCAGCCTTTGTTACTGCTAATGTATCAGCCATAGAAGCAGGCTTAGCAACATTCAATGTAGAACTTAATGTAGTAGCAGCGGTTACCTTTAATGTATCAGCCAAAGCAGCAGCCTTAGTTACATTTAATGTAGAACTTAATGTAGCAGCCTTGGTTACAGCTAATGTATCAGCCAAAGCAGCAGCCTTAGATACATTCAAAGTGGAACTTAATGTAGCAGCCTTGGTTACTGCCAATGTATCGGCCATAGAAGCGGGCTTAGCAACACTTAATGTGGAGCTTAATGTAGCAGCCTTAGTTACAGCCAATGTATCAGCCAAAGCAGCAGCCTTAGCTACACTTAATGTAGAGCTTAATGTAGCAGCCTTAGTTACCTTTAATGTATTAGCTAATTCAGCAGCCTTAGCAACATTCAATGTAGAACTTAATGTTGTTGCTTTTGTTACAGCTAATGTATCCGCCATAGTAGATGGCTTAGCAACATATAAAGTAGAACTTAATGTAGCAGCAGATGATACTGCTAATGTCTCAGAAATAGACGCAGCCTTAGCAATGTTCAATGTAGAACTCAATGTTACGGCTTTTGTTACTGCCAATGTATCAGCCAAAGCAGCAGCCTTCGCAACATTCAATGTAGAGCTTAATGTAGCAGCCTTTGTTACTGCTAATGTATCAGCCATAGAAGCAGGCTTAGCAACATTCAATGTAGAACTCAATGTTGTTGCCTTGGATACAGCTAATGTATTTTCCATAGAAGCAGCCTTCGCAACATTCAATGTAGAACTTAATGTAGCAGCCTTGGTTACCTTTAATGTATTAGCTAATTCAGCAGCCTTCGCAACATTCAAGGTAGAACTTAATGTAGCAGCCTTTGTTACAGCTAATGTATCAGCCATAGAAGCGGGCTTAGCAACATTTAATGTAGAGCTTAATGTAGCAGCCTTGGTTACCTTTAATGTATGTTCTAATTCAGCAGCCTTAGCTACATTTAATGTAGAACTTAATGTTGTAGCAGCTGTTACAGCTAATGTATCAGCCATAGAAGCGGGCTTAGCAACATTTAATGTAGAGCTTAATGTTGTGGCCTTGGTTACCTTTAAGGTATCAGCCAAAGCAGCAGCCTTAGCAACGTCTAATGTAGAGCTTAATGTAGCAGCCTTGGTTACAGCTAATGTATCAGCCATAGAAGCGGGCTTAGCAACATGTAAAGTAGAGCTCATTGTAGCAGCCTTGGTTACGGCCAAGGTATGTTCCATAGCAGCAGCCTTAGCAACATTCAAGGTAGAACTCATTGTAGCAGCCTTGGTTACAGCTAATGTATCAGCCATGGAAGCAGGCTTAGCAACATTCAATGTAGAAGCTAATGTTGTGGCAGCAGTTACTGATAATGTATCAGCCATAGAAGCAGCTTTAACAACATTCAATGTAGAGCTCATTGTAGCAGCCTTGGTTACTGCCAATGTATGTTCCATAGCGGCAGCTTTAGCAACATTCAATGTAGAACTCATTGTAGCAGCCTTGGTTACGGCTAAGGTCTTTTCCATAGCGGCAGCCTTAGCAACATTCAATGTAGAACTCATTGTTACTGCCTTAGCAACCTTTAATGTAGAACTTAATGTTACTGCCTTAGCTACACTTAATGTAGATCCTAATACAGCAGCCTTACTTAATACTAAACCGTCATTTAAGTTTAATCCACCATCTACTGTTAAACTAGAAGCTAATGTTGTGGCACCAGTTACTTCTAATGTACTTGCTAATTTAGCAGCCTTTGCAACATCTAAAGTAGAACTCAATGTAGCGGCAGCGGTTACTGATAATGTGGAAGCCAAATCAGCAGCCTTAGCAACATCTAAAGTAGAACTTAAGGTTGTTGCTTTTGCTACTGATAATGTTTTATCTAATGTAGTAGCTTTAACAACATTCAATGTAGAATGTAATTTTGTTTGTTTCAATACATTTAATTTTTTGGCCATTGTTACATTACCACTTACATCTACTGTAAGCGCTGTTTCATGACTAATACCATTAGACTTTGTCTGAATACCTAAACCATCATTGGTATCAACAAATTTAGGTCCATTAGAATCACCTACAGTTAAATCAGTAGCAGTTGTTGAACCAGTTGAAGATGTAACAGCTGATTGGAATTGATTAGCATATAAAGTACCATTAACTATAAGAGGAGTATCAGCTAAATTTCCAGTACCTATTGTTACTTCAGTTGGTGTAACATGAACTAGATTGGATAAAGTAATATTTGTATTCATAGATACATCATCCTTAAAATCTGAACGAGAAGCAACATTTAATGTAGAACCAATTGTTACCGCGTCATCAACTGCCAATGTAGAACTTAATGTTGTGGCTTTTGTTACTGCCAAGGTATCAGCCATAGAAGCAGGCTTAGCAACATTTAATGTAGAAGATAAGGTGGTTGCTTTTGCTACGTATAATTCACTGTTAAGTGAAGCATCACCAGATACCTTTAATTCTCCATTTAATGAAATATCTTCACTAACAATTAATTGATAATCATTTACAGTTGTATTAATTGTCATTGTATTACTTGTTTGAAAAACAGATAAATTACCCTTAATTACTAAATCTCCACTAATATCTACGTTAGCATTCATAGATACATCATCCTGAATTGCTGTTTTACCGGCAACTTCTAATGTAGCACCTAAGGTGGTTGCTTTATCTACAGCTAACGTAGAACTTAATGTTGTTGCTTTTGTTACTGCTAAGGTATCAGCCATAGCAGCAGGCTTAGCTACATTCAATGTAGAAGCTAATGTTGTGGCCTTAGTTACTGCTAAGGTATCAGCCATAGCAGCAGCCTTAGAAACATTCAATGTAGAACTTAATGTTGCTGCCTTGGTTACTGCTAAGGTATCAGCCATCGCAGCAGGCTTAGCTACATTCAATGTAGAAGCTAATGTTGTTGCTTTTGTTACTGCTAAGGTATCAGCCATAGCAGCAGCCTTAGCTACATTCAAAGTAGAACTTAATGTTGAAGCAGCTGTTACTGCTAATGTGCTACCCATAGCAGCAGCCTTAACTACATTCAAAGTAGAACTTAAAGTTGTGGCCTTTGTTACTGCTAAGGTATCAGCCATAGCAGCAGGCTTAGCAACATTCAAAGTAGAACTTAATGTTGTAGCAGCTGTTACCTTTAATGTATCAGCCATAGCAGCAGCCTTAACTACATTCAAAGTAGAACTTAAAGTTGTGGCCTTTGTTACTGCTAAGGTATCAGCCATAGCAGCAGGTTTAGCAACATTCAAAGTAGATGCTAATGTTGTAGCAGCTGTTACACTTAATGTATCAGCCATAGCAGCAGCCTTAGCTACATTCAAAGTAGAGCTTAAAGTTGCGGCCTTTGTTACTGCTAAGGTATCAGCCATAGCAACAGCCTTAGCTACATCCAATGTTGAACTTAAAGTAGCAGCCTTTGTTACTGCTAAGGTATCAGCCATAGCAGCAGGCTTAGCAACATTCAAAGTAGATGCTAATGTTGTAGCCTTTGTTACACTTAATGTATCAGCCATAGCAGCAGCCTTGGCTACATTTAAAGTAGAACTTAAAGTTGCGGCCTTTGTTACTGCTAAGGTATCAGCCATAGCAGCAGGCTTAGCAACATTCAAAGTAGATGCTAATGTTGTAGCAGCTGTTACACTTAATGTATCAGCCATAGCAGCAGCCTTAGCTACATTCAAAGTAGAACTTAATGTTGTAGCTTTCGTTACTTTTAAAGTATCAGCCATAGCAGCAGCCTTAGCTACATCCAATGTAGAACTCAATGTTGTGGCCTTGGTTACTGCTAAGGTATTAGCCATAGCAGCAGCCTTAGCTACATTCAAAGTAGAACTTAAAGTAGCAGCCTTGGTTACTGCTAAGGTATCAGCCATAGCAGCAGCCTTAGCTACATCCAATGTAGAACTTAAGGTAGCAGCCTTGGTTACTGCTAAGGTATCAGCCATAGCAGCAGGCTTAGCAACATTCAAAGTAGAAGCTAATGTTGTAGCCTTTGTTACACTTAATGTATCAGCCATAGCAGCAGCCTTAGCTACATCCAATGTAGAACTCAATGTTGTAGCAGCAGTTACCTTTAAAGTATCAGCCATAGCAGCAGCCTTAGCTACATCTAATGTTGAACTTAATGTTGTTGCTTTTGTTACTTCTAATGTATTTTCTAATTGAGATGCCTTAGCTACATTTAATGTAGAACTTAAAGTTGTGGCAGCAGTTACTGCTAATGTAGCAGCCATAGCAGCAGCCTTAGCTACATCCAATGTAGAACTTAAGGTAGCAGCCTTGGTTACTGCTAAGGTATCAGCCATAGCAGCAGCCTTAGCAACATTCAATGTAGATGCTAAAGTAGCAGCCTTTGTTACACTTAAGGTATCAGCCATGGAAGCAGGCTTAGCAACATCTAAAGTAGAAGCTAATGTTGTAGCCTTTGTTACTGATAAAGTATCAGCCATGGAAGCAGGCTTAGCAACATCTAATGTAGAACTTAAAGTTGTAGCAGCAGTTACTGTTAAGGTATCAGCCATAGAAGCAGCCTTAGCAACATTTAATGTAGAACTTAAAGTTGTTGCCTTTGTTACTGCTAAGCTATTACCCATAGAAGCAGCCTTAGCAATATTTAATGTAGAACTCAAGGTAGTTGCTTTTGTTACACTTAAAGTATCAGCCATTGTTGCAGGCTTAGCAACATCTAATGTAGAACTCAATGTTGTGGCAGCAGTTACTTTTAAAGTATCAGCCATAGAAGCAGCCTTAGCAACATCCAATGTTGAGCTCATGGTTGCTGCTTTTGTTACAGCTAAAGTATTAGCCATAGACGCGGCTTTAGCAACATTTAATGTAGAAGCCAACGTAGAAGCAGCAGTTACAGCTAATGTATCAGCCATAGTAGCAGGCTTAGCAACATATAAAGTAGAACTCATAGTAGCAGCCTTGGTTACTGTTAAGGTATCAGCCATAGCAGCAGCCTTAGCAACATCTAAAGTAGAACTTAATGATGTAGCCTTTGTTACTGCTAAGGTATCAGCCATAGCAGCTGGTTTAGCAACATTCAATGTAGATGCTAATGTTGTAGCCTTTGTTACACTTAAGGTATCAGCCATAGAAGCGGGCTTAGCAACATCTAAAGTAGAAGCTAATGTTGTAGCCTTTGTTACACTTAAGGTATCAGCCATAGCAGCAGCTTTAGCAACGTCCAAAGTAGAACTTAATGTTGCAGCCTTTGTTACACCAATAGTTCCTTGTAAAGAAGTAGCACCATCTACTGATAAATTATCATTTAAAGATACATCGCCACTTCTAATTTCTATTTTTCCTCGAAATAATGAAGTACCGGACATATCAAAATTAGCTTGAGGCGCATTATTCAAAGGATTGTGACCAATCGCAACTTTGTCATCGTAAGATAAAACTGTAGAACCGGTTTTATTGTTAAAGCTAACATCTAGTCTTCCGGTTACATCATTAAACTTAACAGATGACATCGCACCATCAGATACTTGAGAACCTTCAGCAGCATCATCTACCTTAAAGAAAATTGTATTATTTTCTAAATATAAATTTCTAAAAGGCTTTGCTTCAGTACCCAAATCCCATGTATAAGCTGTTTTAGGAACAAGATGGCCGTTGATTTCTGCCATACGATCATCTGCTGATGTGTAGTTACTATCATCTTTACCTACTAAACGAAGGATTGTATCATTATTACCACTTCCATCAGACGCAATATACTTAATTGTATTATCTACTTTGTTAAACTGAAATTGAACATTATCACTTACATCTTTCAAAAATGCTATCTTTTGACGATCTACTTGAATCATAGACTCGTTAGCATCACTAGCATATTGCTTTCCCATTACATGAAACTTACTAGCATCTATAACAACTTTAGATACACCATCCTCAGCTGTTGTATAGAAATTCATAGAATTATCCGCACGCAAATTAAGTGCGCCGCCACTTATATCTAAAAAACCTTTTACATAACTCTGGCGTAACTTATTCGCATTGTTAGACTGATCAAACCAAAGACTCATTTGTTTGATTATATATAACCCTTTATAAAAATTATTATTACAAATATTCAACCGCAAATACTAAAAATACTAAATTTCCTATTTAGTATTTTGTTGATATAGACAAATGTTTCTATCTAGATAAATATATAAGAAGAATATAATGTCATCTAGTGACGAATGGTTATTTGATCCAAAATCAAATAGATTTATACAAACATATGTGCGAGGATATTTAGATATGAGTGGTGGTGATTTAACACTACGAAATAAAAATATATACGTACGTGATGGTGATATTTCATTAAATGGTAAATTATTAGTAACCGATGATTCTTCATTAAATTCTAATTTATTTGTCGATGGTGATTTATCATTAAATGGTAATTTAAGTGTTGATGGCGATTCTACACTAAAAAATTTACTTGTTCGCGAATGGACTGTTTTACGTTCTACACTTGATGTTTCTGGCGCAGTTATATTAGATTCCACACTTGATGTTTCTGGTGCTACTGTTCTAAAATCTACATTAGATGTTTCCGATGCTACTGTCCTAAAATCTACATTAGATGTTTCTGGCGCTACTACATTAAATTCTACATTAGATGTTTCTGGCGCTACTACTATTGGAGCTACATTAGCTGTTACTGGACGTAGTGATTTAATTGGTGATGTATCAATGAACTCTAATCTAGATATTTCTGGTAATTTAGTTGTAAATGGTGACCTAACTGTTAATAAAACTTCAAATCATAGCATTATGAATACTACTGTTAATGATTATCAAATTATAGCTACAGAAGATTTGTCATTAAACGGTTATTTAAGTGTTGACGGTTCAGCAAACATAGATTTATCATTAGATGTTTCTGGTGCTACTACTATTGGTTCTACATTAGCTGTTACTGGGAAAACTTCATTAGCAAACACTTTAGATGTTTCTGGTGCTACTATTTTAGACTCTACATTAAAAGTTAGTAAGGCTACTACTTTATCTTCCATATTAATTGTTGGAGATGCTACTACCCTAAGTTCTACGTTAGCTGTCACCGGTGCTACTACCATGGAAAATATATTAACTGTTAAAGGTGCTACTACACTTAATTCTATTCTTGATGTTAAGAAAGCCACCACTCTAGGTTCTACATTAG